>JGI24159J19872_10003821_pt1 | contig 19010 bp, 9 predicted proteins | sample Ectturendosymbi4_FD_19872 | JGI IMG/M metagenome (IMG submission 19872) | reverse complement strand
TGTCACCGAACTGTATTGAAACTCATAACTGAAAATTATCAAACTTCAGAATAGACACCTTTTACTGTAGTGTAATATCTTTTGCAGTAAATTTATTTTCACAATCGTTTATTTCTCATTGTTCAACGCAGAATATCGGTTTTAGCGACTCCGGTTACGTCACCAAACCTCCGCTGTTTACAAAGCTCCGCCTTTCGCAGGGCACCGTTTGTAGAATTTGTACAAAAAATGATGTGACAGTCAAGGTGCTCCAGATAATTTTTTCCATGTAGTGTTTTTTCACTTTCACTAAAAAAAACACTGAAAAAAACGTTTATTACGCTTGCACTAACTAAAAAATATTTTAAACAACATTGCTTTGTCTTTACTTGCCTTGTTTATTGTAATTTACCAGGAATTGAATTGTGATATTTGATAACCACACCATACAGTTAATGTAGCATGCCATTTCTTTTATAATAAATGTCCACATATTATATCTATGTATCATATCTCTTTTTCCAACTGCCACAGTTTCCAAGCTGACTTGTTGAAGGCTTGTTTACAATGTATAAGACTTTTGCTACATCATGTCTGACTCTGCACAAATATTTCATGTGTCCATCATATTTTTGTTTCGGAATAAGAAAATTGTTCACACTTTTGGCTTATAACATTTGATAATTATAGGGCAGATACCTGGTTACCTACCAATATAGGATGCAAATCCTTTATAGACAAGCTGTAGGGTCATTACACTAGTATGCGGATGTAAATACAAATTTCACTGAATTACCTATTTCTCAATAAATATGTTAAGTAACATTTTCCAATTCTAACAACACTTCACAAAAACCATCCTCTGTCATACGAATCATTCACTCTCTGATTTCATTTGACATAACCCTAGTTACACGGCCTTAATCACACATGTTTCAGCTCAATATGCGGATGGGGCAAATGACCTAAAAGCATTAAAAAACTAATGATTTTTGTTGATAACAGGACTGAAATGGCAAAATTTTTTGTTGCCAGCTTTTTTTGAGCAAAAATTATGATAATCACTGATCTAATTCATTAAAATAGACAGCATGTTGGCTTATTACGTACTAAATACGGTACACCGTTCACATAGATCTATATGACGTCACACAAGCACCAAACTTTCATCCACTTTGTAGCGCCAAACGCGCGCNAGGACTGTTTCTAATTAATCTAAAAATGGTTACTCAGCTAATTGTATATTTAGTGGTTGATCAGGCCATATATGCAAAGCAAAGGTTAATTGATCATGGAAATTCATTTACATGGAAATTCATGTACGTACACTAAATATTACCGTTGTGCACGTTTAAGATTTATTTTCTTGCAAGTGTGTTGCAATAAAATTGAAATACCACCAACAAGAAGTGACTAAAACTTAGTCACACTTTTAAACCACTCTGACATATTCCATTTTCATAAATAGAAGTGACTATGCATACGCCTGGCCTGACACAATTCAAATAAAAGGGTCAGTTTGTTATTCAAATTGCATGGATCTTGTTGCCTAGGGGTTATGCGTTATGGCTACTATGGCAATGGTTTTCGGTTTGACTCTCACCTTGCCAACTTTTTTTTTTTTTCTTTACGTGTTACCTTTAGAGGTTACTGTTAAATTAGGGTTAGGTTAGGGTTAAGGTTAGGTTTAGGGTTTGTCTTCTACATTTAGTTCATTTGTACCAAGCCTACTGTACTCTCGTCGTGTGTTACTGTTTTGTCACAGGTGGCATATGAATAAGTTTTCATATTTCAAGATCCACAAGTGTATCTATAGCCACCGCCAAAAAATAACATCACATATTGTGCACTTTTAAATAGTAAAAATAAAAAATTAGTGTATATTTCACTGCCAGAGGTATAGCTCTGCTGTGGTTATTTTTCCATTTGAACTGTAGTGTATCTGGCTTTATCCACTTATAGCACTGAGTTTGTGGCACTAGCAGTTGATACAATGAACCCGGTTAAGTAGGATATTTATAAAGGGGTAGTGTCTAAGCGACCGTATCTGCTTTTTGTTTTTAAAGGACTTAAAAACAATATCCAGCTTTAAAAATCAAATCTAGTTTTGTGCCATGTAAGATTGAGTTCATTCCACCACAGTAAACATGGTCAAGTAGGAAGCGTTATTTCCATTGGGTGAGCAGTTGTCAGTTCGTATCTCACTTTAATTGTATTGGCTTTAATAATACAGAAGACACTTCTAAATGTTCTGTCATAAGATTCTATGTTTTCACAATCTTTTTAGGATCACTTTTGATGTAGGCCTACATTTATAAAAACTTAACGTTTTTTATTATGGTTATGATTTAATGTTACTATTTATAAGTAGAGCATAGGGTTGGGATTTGAGGTAAGGGTTTTGGGTCTTTGTTTAGGGTTTAGGGGTGAAGGCTAAAAGTAATAATCACCGATTTAATCCTTCACTCTATTAGGTAACAGACATGTAAGAATTGGTCAGTTATTTTGGAGAAGTAAGCAGTTTGCTTGAATATGTTATTTTAGTGTTTTCAAAGGGAAAACCGGATACAATCCTTGAGACATGATACTGCCTTGCAAATATCCGAATGCCCCATATTTATGACAATCAGAAATAAATGGCTATGTGCTGTAAATTAAGCATGACTGACATGTCAGTCGAACTGCCATTTGTTCTGTCAAGAATTAACACATGCATAATAACTTATTGACAAAAATTCCTTTTGGTACAGTGGTTGTATAAGTGCCAAAGCAAACGTTTTTGTTTTCATTGGAAGCCACACACAGCCACATGGTTTCATAGCAATAAGTAACATTGGCAAAAGCATTCAGTGTATCAAAATTTTACGTTGATCAAAGTATTGATGAAAGCCTATTGCCAAAGTTAACCTAATCTGTTTCAAATTACTTATTTTGAGAAGAAGTATGTATCTGATGTATTTATTTACATTGGCTGTTGTGTAATGTTGATTGTGCTCCAACTTAGTTTTCAAGTTCAGGTCAACTGTTCCCTAAGTTAAAATGTAAATACTTGGTTTTATCTGAAACCCTCCTAATATCCTTCTTTTTTCTGAATTCTAAACTTATTACAAAGCTAATCCTTTTCCTGAATTTTAAACGTATTATAAAGGAATACATGGAGTAGAAGCTCTAGTTAAGCGAAAAGTTTAATTGCACATCAATTCTGATTGTTTGGTGATATTAATCTACAATCAGCAGAAGTCTCTTACCGGAATGTTATTTTCAACAAATATTCATAAATGTGTGTTTTGATCCTGTTTGTATGTTTTGTGTTGCATTTTTGGATTTCCGGAGACCATATATGGTTAAAAACTTAGTACATGATGATGCAATTAGTGCGCAGGTGTATACTTTCTAGTATGTCATCAATTGTATACTGAGCAGTGAAATAAAATGTGTTCTACTGATCTTATTAAATTGTGCTCAAACTCTATTGCATGAAGCAATGAACAGTACCACATATACTGTGGTTCAAGAATAATGGTGTCTATAAAAACGTTCTATGATGAATATTCACATGGTATTTCTTAAGATTTTTGCCCCTGTCTGCTTCACTTGTATCTAGCCAATGATGTTTTTCCTACATTGTCTGAGCAATTTTGCCAGTGATTTCTATTTATGACTGAGGCTAGTTGCAAAGAAGTAGTAAAACCAGAAACTGTTGCTCATCCCTGAACTGTCTTCAGGGTTCCAACGTGGTACTGAAAGTACTAAAAAAGTAATGAATTGTGAAATTGGTTTTCAAGACCTTGAATAACTGTAGAATTTCACCAAACTGTACATATGTGAATTATTGAAAAAGTATGAAAATTCCAAATTCAACGATTTGTTTATCCAAATTTAGTTCTTTACTGCTGATGACAGTTCTGCAGATGCTTTTTTGCATTGAGTTCCATGAATAAAAATTTTTGAAAAATGAAGCTAAATGATGGTATTAAGTATTTTAGTTTAGTACTGAAAAGTATGGAGAATGTTATTTGAAAATGTGTGGGAACCCTCTGATGTTGGTTGTAGTTTTGATTACTGGGAATCTACTTTCATTGTGATACTTGTCATTTAATTTTGCAGGTGCGCATCATTGATGCCAAGAACCATCTTCTTGGTCGCTTGGCTGCAGTTGTTGCCAAATTGCTTCTTAATGGTGAGGAGACTAGTTGATTAGCAGGTTTAATATGTGGAACTGTATTAGCCTATGATGATATTTGCACCCACAGACTTTTCTTTGAATTTCCAGCGAAATTGTGAAACTAACATGCACTACCATCTGAGGCTCTGTGAATGGTTATTAAACAATTTGAATTGCTTGCCTGTGTGTACATCACTGCATTGAACTTTTCAGGCCAGCGTGTTGTGGTGGTGAGATGTGAGGGTATTGTCATCTCTGGAAACTTCTACAGAAACAAACTAAAATACCTTGATTTCCTTCGAAAGAGGATTCGAACCAACCCAAAAAGAGGCCCTTTCCATTTTCGGTAAGTTGTAATGAACACTATCATCTTTTGTGCCTTCATTATGATTTGTTGACTAAATGTTTTGTAGAAGTGTAGTGTTCTCACTTGTGATGTTCAGTGATTTGCTGCTGCAGTGTTCAAGATGTATCTGGTTTCTTTCTCTGTCCCACACATTTCTAAGAGCTTGGATCTATGTTTTGTGGGAAATAGGGCTATTTATTACCTTCATTTCAATTTTGCATCATGGTGAAGCAAAAGTTGAACAAAGTGATGATAATAATTATTGCCTTTATGCAAAAAAAATTGATTAAGCACTTGTGTGGTTAAAACGCCAGTCTGGGTCGATTAAATTTAAAGAAAAAGGGTTTCTAGCCATTCCATAAATTACTAAAGTTGGTATATAGTGCTTAGTGGATGTATAAATTCAAGTACGTACTCTGCACAATGGGGGGAAGCAAAGAACCTATCAGCAAAATTTTTAAGGCTGCCCAACCTCAATCCTAAAATATGCAAGTATAGTGTAATGTTAAAAGGCTAAAGTAGCCCTAGTAGTTGAAATGTTAAAAGGCTGAAGTAGCCCTATTCCTGTAAAAGGTAGTTAATTCTGAATTATCTTAGTGAAGGATGCATTGCTTTGTATTATGCTTTGTGGTATAACTTAAAGCATGTGCTGTATCTCATGTTCATTGCCTATGATGATGATGTTGTAACCACAGAACACTTGTTTGAATCCTTGTGGAGTATGTTACTAACATGCACTACCATCTGAGGCAAATGAAATGAACTGTACTTTCAAAATCATGGTAGAAGTGGTGCCAAATGAAACAGGAGAGAAGATCAAAACAAAATAACAATCATATTTTGCACATCGACTATTCCACTGCTAACGCAACCCAAGAATAGACACTTTGAAAGGTGTAGATCCACTGAAGAAAATACGTGATGGTGGACCATGTCATATTCTTGAGCAGTTGTATTTAACATTGCACTGTTCTTTAATCGTTAAATAGTTATCGTAGGAATGAAAGAGATTGACATCATATATATAGCCTGAAGATTTTTATAAGTCATGAATGTGCTTCGTGCTGAACCTGCATCAAAAGTTCCTCTTTCACGAGCTCGCATATCCAGCAACACCAGCGCTTGGTTGCAGTGCTGATACAAATGCAGTGATCAGCGTTATGTATAACTGGTTCAGGCAAACAGCCTAGCTAGTATAATTGCTTGTTCTTTTGATCGGAATATTCTCATCAGTAAGCCAGTTTGCAACCTATGTGAAGTCTATCCTGCACTGATTCATTTAAACTTCTATTCTTTTTTCTCTATTGTTTGCGCCTACGTCCATAACGAATTTATCACCAAACATATCTTGACCTGTGCAGGGCCCCGTCAAAGATACTATGGCGCACGATCAGGGGGATGCTCCCCCACAAGCTTTACAGAGGCGCACAGGCCTTGGACCGTTTGAAGGTATTTGAGGGTATTCCCCCACCCTATGACAAAGTAAGTTCTTCACATTTGGTTGTTGACAGTTCTTCTGCACGTGTATTCATTGCCAGTTATATATACCAAGCTTCATCTAAAGCCAGCCCTCGTAAAAACCCGTAATAGCTTTCCTACCACGTGTTTTTGAAGCTTGTTCAGCAGAGAGCAGTTACGTTACGATTTTAGAACCATAGTTTTTCACAAAAATTTGTCAAGACCAGGGGTTTTTTTGAAGCACGTGCCACACTTATGTTAATACTGTTTTTAGCAGCATGTTTGTTGTAAGCTTTAAGCACAGTAAAGCTAAGAAATGCTCCATAAGCAGGCATTTCTTTGCAAATAGATCCTCGAAGGTTGTGATGACTAGGGCCATTCAAAGTCATAAAAGTCTAATTTTTTCCAGTTCTTCAGGAAGCTATGAAACGAATTTTAAAACAAAAATCGTACCCTGACTAAGTCTGTAACAAAACATATAAAGACTAAAAGTCATATTTTCCATGTTAGGTCATAAAGTCATATTGTGTATATTTTCAACCTAATGCAATAAGGAAACCATTAAAACAATCTCAAAATATTGGGTGAAACTACAATATCACTATAGGTCTAAGCTGCATTCTGCAAATTCAATCCACTTAGACACCTTGCGAATCTTGACAAAAACGTTGGTGAACGAAGTTATTTGGATGAAATGTAATCCACTTCTGAAAAATTCATGTTCTTGCTGCCCCAAAGATTAAAACCAATTTCCATGCATGTTTTCAATTTGCTTCAAACCAAACTATATGTTTTGCTCATGTTTTGAGCCATTTATTTTAATGGGGCTACTATTTCTTTTGCTCATTTTCGTTGGAATGCTTCGTTGCACAGTAGTTGTATGTTCTAGCTCAGTCACTTTTGTTTGATCATATTAAGTCATTTTTTTCAGTAAATTTTTTTATGTCCATAAGAAGATGGCCGTAGTGATCACCCATTTCCTCAATTCATTCCGGCCATTGCGAGACTCGTAAGGTCTCAAAGGCAGGAAGCTGGGCGTTTTCAGTCGCTTTGGCCAACAGGGTCCCAAAGTGGCCAGTCCCGATCGTTTGCGCACAACACTGGCAATGCCCCCCCCACCTCCCGGTTTGTTTTTCGTCACCGTTTTCGTGTTCATTTAGAAAAAGCGCTTCGTTGTCCCATCCTGCTTGAAAGTGGTGCGACTGAAACCGAAGCGAAAGTTCGCCGAGTTGTCCCGCCTCTCGCACGAAGTGGGGTGGAAGTACAAGGGGGTGATCGACGCTCTGGAAGCGAAGAGGACCGCGCGCGCCAAGATCTATTGGGAGAAGAAACAGGAGCAGCTGGTGAGTTGCGCAAGAACTACTGCGGTGGCAACCACTGTCGCCACTCTGCTGTTACAGAAAAGTACTAGCTTTCACGATAAAAACACTTGTTCACAGAAGTAAACTTACACGCAGTGAAAATGCCCAGAAAATGCGTTGCTATGCCAACAATAGACATTGTGCGACTCATTGGAAACCATTTTCCAATGAGAAAAAGAAAACGGGAGATATCAGTAACGTTTGTGTGTGTGTGTTTGTACAGGCCACTGAAACTTTTCACAGATCGCCAAGTTACTTATCAGCGGTTTAACGCAAAACATATTGTCTTGTGTAAGTTAAGATTTGATTAGGTAGAGTTTTTAGCAAATTACAATTGCACTAAATCAAAAGGTCTCAATTACAGTTGTACATTCAGCACATTCATAAAGAAACACTAGATAGCCATAAAAACACTAAATAAAATGAAAAAAANAAAAAAAAAACACCAGGCGTGGCACCACGGGTCATGGCAACCAGTGATTCAAAAAAAGCAAATATTTTCGTTTGTCAAGGAGGTTTTTGTTGAGCGATGAAAAGTTCTTATTGGTAGAAGTGTTGACGCAGCAGCAGCTATCTATCGTCCTGATCGCGTGTTCTCTCTTGAGCACAAAAGGGTGGCGGAAGGGGGCGTCTTGGTCCCCCTGGGTTTTAAAATTTGATGTTTTACATCTTTTAATTCCGGTGTTACCATTTTACCACTGTCCCTGGAAAATTAATTTTTCACCCCCAGGACCTGTAACCAGGTTTCAAGGTTTGGGGGGGTATATTTTAAAGGGGCGAGGTTTGTTCTTGCTGTATGTTTACAAAAAAGTTAGGGGGAAACGCTCCCCCGTGGCTACGGACCTGCCCCCCCCTTGCAAAAATTCCGATGCCCTCACTTAGCAACGTATTTACCGGTCATCTGCGTGTACATTACAGAAATTGCGGAAAAAGGCGATCGCCAACGTCGCTGACAAGATCGCGGACATCGACAAGGAGATTCAAGCACTGGGATGCTACGCCGTGTAATAAATAAACTGCAATCGATACTGGAAGATAAATCTTGTGCTTGGCTGACGGTTGTGAACAATGCTAAGGACAGTGGTCGCGACTTTGCTTAAACATAAGTGATACACACGAGAGAAATAATACGGCCTTTGAGTGATAACGTTGCTTAAGCACGATATCCTTGATGTAAGCCCAAAGAGTATTCACGTGCAGGCCTGTAGCCAGGTTTCAAGGTTTGGGCGGAAAATGCATTTTTAGGAAGGCACTTGTGCCCCGACCGAGAATCGAACCCACGCTACCGGTCTTGGTGAGATGCCCGACCATGAGAAACACTTCACTTAGCTAGCAATGCTGTGCTAAATTATATTCTTGCGCGCTAGTTACGTTATCCTTTCCCCCCGACCTGCTCTTAGTGCGCTATCCGACAATCAAAGCTTTGATCGCGCCTAGGAACAAGAATCATCTGTAAGTTATTGTTGGAGTTTTCTGCCCCGCAGGTCTGCCACCATTACACCGAAGGCGTGCGCGAGCTGGCCGGGCACTTTCCATGCAGCACCTTCCTTCACTTGTGATGTCATACAGACGCCTGTTGTAGATCTACGTAAGTCAGGGTTGCCACGCGGTATTGAAATTGGCCAAAACATGCATTCAGTACAGCATTGAAAAAGTATAATGGAAAAGAATTCTGAAATATCGGAGCAGAATTGTGCTGGCGGCAAAGCACTTTATTATTTATGCAATGTGCACATGATTGCCAGATGCGTTTTGTGAAAATACCGGCCATTTTGTCAACAGTGTCGCATCTACAGTAATCTGTGTCGTAAGCGTCACGGGGAAAAAGACAACTAGCATTGTTAAGCCACAATGATTTGCCCATATTTTGGCTGGCTCATTACATTTCGGTGTGTGTGTGTGACGTGACAATCGCACCAAGGATTGCGTCAACAGTAGCAACTATACTTCCCTGAAGTGAATGTCCTGACCAGATTCATTAGTGGATTCATCATAATTTGAGAAATTCTGCGTTTGTTCCTTTTCAAAGTTGCAAATTCATTTTCAAAATACCGGCTTCTTACCGGACTCTGCTAATTGTGCAGTGAAATACCGGCCATCTGGCAACCCTAAATGAGTAAGTATCATTATTAAGAATTTCAAAAAATGTAGAGAACTAATGGTATTCGACTTTTTCAGTGTAGATGGAAATTGATTTTTTTTATTGCATGAGAACCCTCCTAAGTACATTCCGTCAAGTTCCCGTGTACTGGTTGAGATTGATGCTGGCCAACAAGTCCATCTGCAGTGTTTTTTTACCGAGGCGCGCCCCTACCAGAGGGACGTTAGCAAGCTTCCAGGGGGGGTGCGAGCCCTTACGTGCTCTAAAACGTGGGAAGTTTAGTCATTAAGTTTACCAAAAAATATATTTGTTTTTACAGCTGACTTATAGTAAGGGGGGCTTGTAATAAAGGACAATTACTTAGAGGAGGCGTTGTAGAAAAAAGGTAAAGAGCCACTGATCCACAGTAAACCTCGCTTAATCCGGATTCGATTTGACCGACGATTTTATCCGGTTTAGGCGCAGATCCGGATTAACCGAAGATGTGGTTTTAGCCTGGCGTCATCGAAGTACTGTGATATCGGTGAACATCGCTTAAATTGAACAAATTTTGTGGCCCAATAGCAGATTTTCGTAAAAATAAAACGATTTTATTGATGAGTTTACAATGGTACATCAGATTAGTAACCGCCATATCCAGGCAGTTACGAACAATCTTAAAGTTTATAATTTCAGGTTACTTGTGGTGAAATTAACGGCCAAAGCAATAGATGCACGCCTAAGCTAGTGTAGACGACCTTTTTGTAGAAGTTTCGGTAACTCCTGGTACCATTAGATTACTTTATAAGCTCACTACGCTTTCAAATGGACCCCCAATAGCAATTGTACTGTTTAAAGTACCTTGCTTTCAAAGGGGCCCAACAGCAACTGTAATGTATAAGTAGGCTACCTTGCTTTTAAAGGGGCCCAAAGTAACTGTAATGTATTAGCACTTTTCTTTCAAAGGGCTCCCCAACTTCACTGATTTATAGTGCTTCATATTTCAATCTAGGGATTCGAAGCTTTCTTTGGAGGTCTAAGTGGTGACGGGGCTGAATTTTGGGTCCCTGTGACAGCGTGGGCCCCCAATTGGGGCGTATGGAGTGCGGCTGATACGGCTCTGCTTTCGTGTAGTCCAGAAGTTCTCTTCGTTAAATTTCCGTGATTTCTAGCATTTTTGGTAGGTTTATTTTTCGGGTAGCCTACATACATTTTCATACGAAACCGTGTTGCTGCTCTCGAAAATCGTCAAGTTGTAGATCTGATTAGCTGTACGTGAACTCCTTTGTTATAGTAACAACATATTTTGTGGACCAAACAAGGACAATCCATTCAGTTGGCACAGGGTTTATCTATAACGTTTTCAAGTTGCTATTTTCCAAGTAATACAAAATATAGTGTTTTCCTCTATGCCAGGGTTGGGGAACCTATTTACTGCCATGGGCCGCATGAATTGTGCATTACCACTGGTGAGCAGCAAAAATCAAGTAATTTCATCCTAAAATTCCACCACTATATAAATATGAGGAACAGTGACATCTCTTGGCTTACTAAGTAGCCTACTTGCTTATAATAGATTTTCGTTTTCACGCGATGTTGTACTCTTAGGTAATGAATATTCTGATGTGGGCCGCATTTGGCCCGCGGACCGCAGGTTCCCCACCTCTGCTATATGATACAGGATGATGGTGAACAGCATGAAGACAAGTTTCTTGCACAACAAAGTATTTTCGTAATACCCTATGCAGACACGATTTTACAAGTAAAATTCACGAGAAACTGTTCTAGCTGATTTAACTCACATCTAGAGCTTCAACAAGCTAGCTCTGTGTAGTGGCAATCCAGCAGGAAACAACCAAACGTAGATCCGAATCAAACGCGCTATAAATGTGCCTACTAAGGCTCATATATTTCAGAAACAGTGTACTTGACAAACATGGGCGCAATTCTGTGGGGGACACGGGGGACGTGTCCCCCCAACTTTTTCAGGTGGACGGGCTATAATATGCCGTGTCCCCCAACTTTTTCTCTTTAGGTTTTGTATTTGGAGAGGTTTCAAAAATTAAAGTGATGTTTGTCACGTTTTGTGTGAAGAGCTTTTCATGGTAGATGGTAGGTTACACATAGCCAAGTTCATGTTGAAACAGAGTTTGGAGTGGTATCACTGATTCGTTAGTTCATAAATTTTAGCTTCGATGAAAGAATTTTTAGCATTTTTTAAATTTCTAGTGACTGTGAAAGATGGTTAACTGCTTTTTTCCGACATTTTGCCATGTGTGGTATGCTGTTAGAAAGGTTGTTTTCTTGTAACAGTGAGAGTATTACAGCTGCACGTGTGAGAGACCACAGTACAGCCACGATTTGTTTCGTGCAGAAATTTTACGGGCTGTGCTTTACGTTGGTTGTCACATATCCAGAAACAGACAGCGTATCATTCAATGATGCTAGTGTATATCAGAGAGTCAGATTTTCAGGCAAATCTTTGCGAAGCTTTTGCGGAAGACAAAAATGCAGCACTATTGTGGAGACTTAGTTTTGGGATGGGCAGTTTTGCAAAAGAGTGGCTTCAACTATTAGTGAACAGGATTTCAATCGAAACGTTGGAGAAGTTGCCTACAGCATTTACCTGGCTGTATATTGACCTATTGCACAAAACGTATTTATCCTCACTTCTTGTAATGTCGCGACAATGGTGACCAACAAATAAAAAAGATATTTTTCCGCGACTACTTTTTGCTTGTGCTGACTGCTGAATGCATAGGTTCGTAAGTCACCTGGTTTACTTGAGTTTAACCAAACCTACAATGCAGCAACGTTTTCATCCAAGTGGGAAACATTTGCTTTACAAGTACATCACACCAAGTTTTGTTGGACATTCTTTTCGTGTTAAAGGTGAAACTTGGTACTTTTTTGCCAATTCACCGTTGTGCATTTTGATTAAATCTCAAATATATTTTCCTGTCGTGATGCAAGTACAGTAGAACTCTTAGAATGAAACTTTTGACATGGTGCAGAGTTGTAATTCAGGGCGGACTTTTCGGGCCGGGCTTGAGCTTGTGTTTGTCAAAATATTTCGTGCTGATTTCGGGCCTGCATACAAAACTTTTTTATAGCATTTGGAGTAAGGATGTTTATCTTTCGTGACGTAGATTTCTTGTGCTCACCGCGGTAACTTCTGTGAGTGAAGTAATTGTGATTTTTTTCAGCTAATTCTGAGTGCAAACGCAGCTGCGTTCTTTTCTTCTCTGCTCGGATTAGTCTCACACTCTTTTTGAGAAGACGACAGCGGTGAAGAAATTAGCACACGATGGCTTTGCCTCAAAGAGATCAATCACTCACGCGATTTCTTGGCCAGTGTACAATCAAAGTCTCAGTTACCCCGAACACAACTCTTTCTTCGAATTAAGTCAAGCGCATCCTTCCAGGAAATGCTTCCATCAACGCTAGATATGAACAGTTGACTTATTTAAAGTCTGCAAATTAGTGATTGACTTTTTCTCTTCTCGCTGGCGCCATCTATGCATTGTTTCGATTTCCGTGAATGATGTGAACTTCTTCGAAATTTTAATTTATTAGTTATTACAAACTCAGTCCTCAGGAGTTTCAAAGCAGCGGTAATAATTCGCTTTTCTCTGACTCTTGTAGATAGCAGATCCGCTGGACCTGAACATTCTTGTGCTTCGCGCTCCATCTGACGACGTCACATCACGCCGAAGCTCTATCGTACACACTTCACGCCCGAGATCTCCGGCACAGCTGAGCAAATATCTGTGGAAATCGAAAACGTGAACCGGATGCTCGGTTCTAGGTTGATCAACGTGCGATTGTGTATGTTTCAAACGCGCTGAAACATAAACAATCACTTGTCTTATTTATGTTTGTTCTTTTCAAGTTTTTTGCCGTCGCTTTGATTGTCTGCAAGGAACAGAAAACCTGACATTGTTTATTGTCCGAACGTATTTAATAATAAATTGACGTTGACTTCCGCTGATCATCGTTAGTTTTCCACCGAAGTTTTTGAACAAATGACTTGTTTACTTTTTTCCACTGAAAAAAACTACTTTTTCATGTTACACTTACGTGTATAAACCATGTAAGATATTTTCTGTAAAATATGAAACATTTTTTGCAAACACCCCCCACCAAAAAATATTATTATAGTTTCCTAGCAGTGATGCAGGATCCGCAGTTGAATACCACGGTTTGTCGCTTAGCAACGTGGCATTACTTTGATCATAGCGAAATCAAACGTTGAAGGTAATTTCTCCACGTTCTGAGCAGTAGACGAGAATTTGAAGCAAGGTATTTCCAGCCACTCTGATTAGCAACGTGCCGGTAACTTTGATCAAAGTGAAATCAAAAGATAATTTCTCCAGGTGTTGTGGAGTAGGCTACGTTAGTATTTGAAGCAAGGTATTTTTATCTCCTTGTGATTTACTGCTTTGAAATTTTTCAAACTGTGAAATATTCGTTTCCAAACTCTTTGCACCGACGCATATTTCGTGCGGTTTTCTGCCGTTCCTTTTCAGCCAATCATAGCCTCACACGTGTTTTGAAAAGATGCAGTGTTTCGTTTTAGATGTAAACACGCACAGTCAACACCAAGAACGTACTTTTATTCTGCGTTATACAGTGGAAGAACACAAATTCCATATTCGTGTTTGGGTTACTTTTGTTACCTGTATGGAGTTAAATGCCAGCGCGTGCATGACCGAATGCTCTACGTTCGTGTTGCTTCGTTTGACAGTGTTTTCTACCCTTGCTTGTATGAGGATGATGGCTACAACAGCCGTATTGTAAGTTCTATCGCACATTTTCATTGGTTTGTGACGAATGCATTATTCTGCTCAGGGAATGTCAAGTGAGGCAGTGAGACCTAAGCATTGACATAGTCGCACTATAAAACATATGCTTTTGCTGTAAAGTGTCTTTATCTTACTTTCGTGTTTCTGCTTCTGTTTACCTTTGCGCTCCAAAATCAACAGAGTCTCCAACGTATGAACGTCATACCTTATCGTTTGTAAGTAGTAGTGAACTTGGGGTGAGGGGCCAAGGCAAGTCTGAAAAGGGAGACCTCTGATGACTCTTCATCATGCGCAGCCAACCGTGATGCGACCTTTTGATCAAGCCTGGGAAAGGGATACGCGGACCGCCCAGGAATACGTTTCTGAGACTACGGCATGACTTCGACATAGCAAAAAATGCAAAAGGGTATTGATGATTCAAAAGCACTGAAAGTTGCGAAGACAAAGCTAGCAACATACTCGCACATAAGTTAAGCCCTAGCGAGTTGGTACCGCAATAAACTTCTATAGTTTTGTGCGCCATTTTTTTCTTTATTCAGAATACAATAGTTTTGGATGCAGAGAACTTTGCATAAAGTCGCTGTAGCCACTTCAGGACAAGATTGGATTTTCTGTTGCACGTCACAGCGACGTAACACATGCCTAAAAATCATATCTCAAGTTGTTCTCTGCAGTTCCCTTTCTGGCAACGTCTACAATTTAAGTGTAGCTCTTGGTTAGCGTGTAGTCTGATAAAAGTTTTCTGGCGCGATAATTACATTCCAGCAAATGATTGCTTTTAAGCATTCCTGACTGTTTTTTCTCAAAAGTTTGATAATAATTATCATCCAGAAATCGAGAGGAGCAGTCCCGCCTTTCGCACCAGCGTCCAATCTGGTTACCCCCTCATGCGGTTAGTAATTTAGTTCTAAACCAGGGGTGTCCAAACTATGGCCCGTGGGCCAAATGTGGTCCGCAGTCCGTTTTATCCGGCCCGCGAATTTTGTCGATGAAAAAATATATTTTCGAAAACTTTGTTGATTCGGTAAAATGTGACATATCCTGAAACAATCACATCACGTAAGATGTCCGGCCCTCGAACTGTTGTGTAATAGCTTATGTGCCTCTCCGAAAACAGATTTTGGAGACCCTGTTCTAAACCACTAGGGCAAGGCTATAGTGGCTTTCACGGTCTTAAATCAATGGGTAGGTAGTTCGTTCCGAACTCGTATCAAGATATGACAATTTTGCATACAACAAACCGGAAATGTATGGATTCCTTACAATCAACGCAGATATATTTCGATACTTGCAAGATCGGGAAGCTGACTGTTCGAAAGGGCATTTTCCAGTGTTTATTTGTTTGAAAATGATTACCATTGCTAACACCTTCACGATCTGAAAAATATTTTCGAGATTCATTAGTGAACTATTATTTAAGTTGATCGTTATGTCATCTATCATATCATTTTGATAAACTCACGACACTCGAAACAACTTACATCAGATATTAAAAGCTGACAAAGGCTATTTATCAGTAGGAAAAAATAGTTTTGAAGATAACGTAATTGCATCAAATGATTTTCTAAAGCTACCTTAAAGCAAAACCTTTACAATCGCAGGGTAATGAATTGTTGTGTAATCGGTTTTAAACTGAAATACTTCAACGTTTCATGTGTTGAAGAATTTATGTAAATTTCCTTCAAGGATTTGGGCGTAGAATAGAGGATTATAAAAGCCGTAGTAAAACGTGTATGGATCTAGTCGGCATAGGCGTACAAGGCGAGGGTCGGGGGAGCTGCCGCGCCCCGACTTGAAAAATTTCCAAGGCAAACTCTGTTTCAGGACAAGCACAAGTTGCTCAAAAATCCTGAATGATAAAAAATATTTCAATACAGTGAAAAAATTTTAAGGGCAAGTGGAAAATCGCTCAAAAATCTTGAATGATAAAAATACTTTACTTCAGTGAAAAATTTCAAGGCAACTATGTTTTCCAGGTCAAGCTCAAGTTACTCACAATCCTGAATGAAAAAAAATTTTTATTCAATACAGTGAAATCAGGGCCCATTCTGTTTTCCAGGGAAAGCGCAAGTTGCTCAAACATCCTGAATGGAAAAATACTACAACTTTATTTTTTTATGGGTTTCCAGATAACTTTTAAGAAAATACACCAAGCACTGTTTAAAAAAGCCCCAATAACAATTTTCAGCAAGACATTTAAAAAGCCAAAACACGAGTCTGATAGTACGTGCCAACTGCCTCCAAAAAAGCCAAATGTTGAAAAGAAAAAGCCAAACAGTTTTTTTTGACGCCAACTGCCTCTGAAAAAAGCCAAATTTACCAAATTTGGCGTCAAAAAAGCCAATCTGGCAACCCTGTGAGCCGGTTATGGCTTATCCTTCTGCACAAGCCTGTGACGTCACAATAAATAAGTAATGCTTGTTCTTGAGGCTGCAATGCAACGAATCAGCCATGCAAGGAAAGGGTTTTGGCGCCGAAAACTAAACGGAAAAGAAAGACGGGAATGCAAAAGTCATCTGCCCGAATTGAGTGAGATGTTAAAGTAAGAGAACCTGAATCCGCAGGACAACTAGTCATGAACCTGCCAGGAGCAAGAAGTAAGATTTCATTTTGGACAATTGAATTCCGCATTATGATGCTAGAAATATGCTAGAAGCTTTAAATTTCTGTGTATATATTTCCCTAAGCACATTTAAATCACAAAAGTGCTCCTGATAGTTCTCTTCTTGAAAAGCAGTTTCTTTCAAAAAACCGCTTTCACAATATCGAATCAATTTATGCGGATGTCATTCATCAGTCAATATCGATGCTAGTCACAGTGGACACAAATTTCAAAACTAACCAATTTTTATGAACGTAAATCAATACTATCTGACGTAAGCTGCTCTGGTTGTTGCGCACCATTGATATTTTGACCGAGAAAATAAAATTGTATCCTCCAGTTACAAACCAGGCGTTCCTCGTAGATTAGCGGCTATCAGTCTACGCTGTACTCTTCAATAACATGGGAGTGATTAATCTTTCGTGCAATAACCTGCATGAAAGTTGCATACATAGGGTAAGAAAAATTATCTATTGATGCTACATAAAAGAAAAATTTATCTAAAACTTGTCAACATCTGATGCTTGTGCTTCATGAAAAGTTGTTACTATTTCTCAAAAATTGATGGGTAGGGTCATGGGGCGGATAAAAGATAAAAGACGTGATGTCTTGAAACATCCAGTGGCCTTTTTCGCATACCGGGCGTGTAGGTTACGATAGGAGAGCATTCACCAGCAACCGATTCTCGAATAAATAACCTTTCCAGCTTTGACACCGTTTATATTGCACAGCTTAGGCCTTCTTTGAGAACTGTTGTAACTTAGATTAGGCTGACAAAAAGATGCTTTACATCAATGACGCAAAAACTCCTCCATGAATAGCCTCAAACTTGCAGACAAACATACATTACACTCTTCAACCGTATGTGAAATTTGTGTTGATGAGTCTCGTGGTTTACCAATAAATTTTCGAAGTTTTGAAAACTTGAAGCTAAAGTAAAAACGTTTATTGGTGCTGAAGTTTCAAAGCAGATCCGCACTCTTGGCAAAGGGCAACCATTGCTCCATCACATCCTGCACGTCTGTTGCAGAAACCTCAAGCGCACCGACAGTACCCCTCGACAAATCCAGAAGCTTTGCCAGACGGACAACTGTCACGCGAAGCTTTGACGCTATTCCCGAAATATCAAAAGGTGAAGCTCGATAAGAGTTCTTGACCTTTAACCTGTGGCGGCTCTTTCGCGCGTCTGAAAAGTTTCGTGTGATTTTCATACGGAAAGTGAGCGAGAAATGAAAGCAATGTGAATAAGTGCAGCGTAGCTGCCTTGCCCAGTTGAAAAACGTGGGTTTCTACCACGGAATGTCGACATACTCGAGGGTCCGCAAGGTTCGATTTGCAGTAGGTTTGTTTTTATTGAATTGTGCCAAACTCAGAAAAGGTTCGATTTGCAGTAGGTTTGTTTTTATTGAATTGTGCCAAACTTAAAAAACGGCTGAAGCAACTCACAGCCAGTAATTAGTACGCAAAATGTCACAAAAGTTTATTACGAAATGCAAAAAAGATTGCGATATTTTTATGATATGCTGTAAGTTGCTTCAGCCGTTTTTTAAAATACGTCGCGAAGTTTTCAACGTCGGCCTGTTGTTTTACAGGAGCCGGGTAATTTCTTTTATTCTTCTGCTCCAACTGTTGCTATCTACGTGGACTAAAGAAGCCGTTTCTCTTCAAAGATAAATCATCTCAAACAAACCGAATGTCAGCATTGTCTAACTCTAAAGGATTAGAATTACGATTATTGAAAAACAGATCACTAAAAACTCACAAGGAAATTTCAGTGAGATGTTTCAAATTTGAACTAAACAACAACAAACCAGTAGAAAAATCTGCTTATTTTTAAATCAAGTGTACAATAACTGGACCAACAGGCTCGAGAAGAAGAGTAAGTTCAAAGTTGAAGCAACTCGAATCTAGAATAAAGCATAACATAATACAATTCTAACTCATACTCATAACAAAAGTGTTTAGAACATTTATTATCGCTCTTGTTTTGTAATTTTACTGGGAAAAAGCATATTAGACGAGAAAAACATTTTGAAAGGTACAGGTTGCTTTACCTCATTTTTGGGATGTTTTATAAAAACGTCAAAAACCCCCTTCACCCTTCAAGGACCGCAAAGCTACTATAGTGGCAGCAACTTTGGCCGGTCATAACTTGCCGACCAACAGAGCTAGAGAGTTGATCAAACCCTCTCCCGATTCAACAAGTCTTCAACT
>JGI24159J19872_10003819_pt1 | contig 19013 bp, 11 predicted proteins | sample Ectturendosymbi4_FD_19872 | JGI IMG/M metagenome (IMG submission 19872) | reverse complement strand
AATTAGATAATTAATTAATTTGTTCATTTTAAATCATAAGTTTTGAACCAGAAACGCTAGAAAGTCGATCAAAGGCTCAAAAGACTCGGACTCGAGCCTAGTTTCCAATGAAAACTTTGGCCTAGTGGTTGGGCCCTAGGCCAGGTAACATGAGCCAAAATGACCCCAAAACTACTTCACTTATGACGTCAGTCACAAAACATCCGCACCCCCAACCAAAAAATTTTTTTTCGAGTGCAATCTACGAGACTGGCCGATCCGTTTGAGCCCTTGAACAGCTCTCTAGCGTAATCGGTGGAGGAGCTAGGGAGTTGGTAAGGCAACCGTAAACTGCTGTTTTTTAGGCCGAAATCCAAGTACAAATATACCGTAGGCCGGCCCTCAACGTGTTAAATGCATATAGGAACATGTTAGTTCTGGTTCATTTAAAAAAAAATTTTGTTCTAGCTCTTTCAGTTGTTGAGATCTTGCGTTTTTCTATTTTTTGGGTTGTTTCCATGGAAGATAAAGGAGGCGTCCAACAACAATTGATTCAATTTTTTTGTCAATTTTGTGAATGATGAGGCCAACTGCAACTTTTGACCAACTTACGTAGAGATCTGAGACATTTGCCCAAATTTGGTACAGCCTAATAGTGCTGCATGGTATTTGCAGTTCACGCTTAAAATCATTTTTCGTGTTCCAGCAAAAACTGATTTTGATTTTTCAGAGTAACCTTTCAGCTCATGTTGATTGAGTCATCAGTTATATTTAGGTCAAGTGTTGGTTTTCAGAAAAATTCCTGTATTAGGTGGAATTCCAGAACCAGTTGTTACATTGAGCATAAAAAGATAATAGTTTTTCCACTGGTAGGAACTACTTTAAGTTGGTGCTAGTATGCTTCATGTAGTTAGTATAAAAAATGCAGTAGTGGGACAGTTTTCAAAAACTAATGTTTGCATTACTCAAATTGCTAACTTACATTGCGTCACTGAGGGAGTTGTGATTGCAGGCTGATAGTTACCAAGTTTCACTCTCCCACACTCCTAAAGAACAAGAAAAAGAGCTTTCATCTGCCACTGAAATTCAGGTAAAGCACAGAATTTTTATAGTATTATTTGCAGTGCGGCTTTGTTGCTAGATCACCTTCTATTTAATAATGTAAGCACAGAGTCAGTGATTGTGCAACCTGTAAATATATTTCCTTCATCAATTTTAGTTGATTTATTGCATAATTCTCCTCAGGTCAGGGTAATGATTTCATGATTTGAACAATAATCTTCTTGAATGCAATGCTTCTGTTGTGATCAGAGGGTCCAAGTGGCGAATGCGTAAAGTTTCACACTGTGGCAGCAAACATCAATAGATATCACACACTGCGCTCATTCATTACTGCTTGTTTGTGCCACATACATATAGGTGCTGTTTTTGGCGCACATCCCATTCATGATGCATTGTGCACACGACACCGTGCCGACCAAGCATCCACTATAATTCTATGCATTGCTGATTACTTGTTTGGTGTCTAAATTTTTGCACTTTCAGTGGTATTGTGTAGTCTCCCAGGCATACTTAGGAATTGACTTCAGATTTTACTGCCTTGAGGTGTGTTATCTCTTGGACTCACAGTTACAGTAGAGGACATTAGCTTTGGACTCAGACGTTCACCTTAATGAAGTTAATTCATGCCAAGTAGGCAAGCAGACCTTGCTATTTTGTAGACTAATTGGTCTCCTACTTGCCACTGTATATCATGTGCAGGAATGCAGCAGACAACATGGCAATCGGCAAGATACCTTGAAAACATTTATATTTCACTTAACATGTGAAACTATCTTTTTGTTTTAGGTTTGTGAAATGATTAAAAGAGCTTTAACTGCCTCTGCCTTTTGTATCACAGAGAACTTTAAAGGTAACTCTTTTTGAGCACATTCCTGCAATGCATGGGTTTGGCTGTTAGAGTTTTTTGGAGATCCTGCATTGGGTAGTTGACCATATTCTGTTTATGTGCCAAAAAGTGTAAATATTGTCAAAAAAGTTTAAAAGCTGGTGTGCTGCGGAAAATATGATGTGCGGTTGCTATTGAAAGAGATATCTGCTTTGTTTACTTGTGTATGTTATGCTTTACTCATGATTGTTTCAGGACAAAGTCTCATCATACCTGGATTATTCCACAGATGACAGGTAGTTTTTGCCAGTCTGTTATGTTGGTTGGATTATTTGCGAACATCTGCCTCACTGCTGTAATTGAAAATATGTTTATGCTAGTGTTGTGTGCATACTTGTGCACGGTGTGCAATCGGCTAATGATTTTTTAATTGCATCTATTATATAGACCTGAGTATCATGAAGAGGACAACTACACTGATGATGACTTCAATCGAGGTATGATTTGAGCAGAGGGTGTATGGTTAGTCAATATACTGATGAACATTTTGATTCTGGCCGGCTGTGATTGAAAAAATTGATTTCTTTTTGTGTTTCATAACTGATGTGTTTTTTTACTGGTATTTTAAAAGTATGATATACAGTGGCTTACTTCAACCAGACAGTAAATGGCTGCTTGTAGTAGCCTAGTAGTTGTACTTATGAGTAATAAGAATTGTCAAGTTCATAATGATAATGAAAGTTAGTTTTTTTGTATTTTGAATGTTTCTTGGGAAATGTTACTGTGTTCGTCTGGGTAGGTAGATAACTGCAAGTTGTAATACTTAACTTTGCTGTTCCTTTCAGAGTAAATAAGTTACAAGCAGATGTTGTGATAGTCAAATGATTTTAAGAGGGCATTTGCAGCAAAAAGGCAGCATGTCAGGCAGCTTCAGTCCATTTATATTCGAGTAGAATCCAAGAACAGAAATGTTCTTGGTGTGGGATATGTGGCATGCAGTGTGTAGTAATCAGCGTTATGCCATTCTGTGCTCTGCAAGGTTTCAATGCACAGCTGCTGCTATGTTCATGCAATTGTCAGGTCACAGATGTTTGAATTTTTGGTACGTATGGTTTTGAACATTTTTTTCATCCAGAGGGTTGATGCTAATGGTTTCGGTTCAATAACTTAGCAGCCTTTTTGTTTTGAGTGGAAAATGTTTGTTCTTGAAAAAAACAGACTGTTTTCCCGCCTTGACAGGAGTGCTGTACATAAGAGCTTCACCATGCAGTAGTGTTGTATACAAGTTATGCTGACTGCTTATTTGACTGTCTGTGCCACATGCTATGTGCAGTAAAGCAACACATCTGCATTACTCATTGTGACCATTAAAGCACAAGCAGTCATTTCCATGAATCAGCCAAATGCTGTCTTTCCTTAGCACATTCTCTGTGGTGCGTATCCATTCCTCACAGTTTAAGAACTACAGTAGGAAATTGTTGTTGAATAAAAACCACTACTTGTTCACACTGTGCTGTGAACTATCTTTACGTCACTCTAAAGGCTTGAACTTTTGAGTCACATGTTTCTGCATGGGCTATGATTGCTTAGTTAATGCGCTCCTTATAGGTTCGTCCGTTTCCACTACACACGAAGATCACTCAGAAGGTATGCACTGTTTGTTTAACGTCAGTTTTGTTCACTGCGGGGCCTGTGAATGATACTATAAACTTTTTCTCAGGACGTGTAACACCAGGCATCCACGACATGGCTGCGGTGCAATCTGGCCAGCAGGAAGGTATTTGTTAGTTTGAGTGTTGCTCCTGTTAGAGTGCATCAGCTATTGTGATTAGTCATCATGTAAAATCTGTCCTGTAGCGTTCTTGTTTGCAACATACGTATGTAATGAAACGATTTTGACTAGAAGCAAAGTGCAAGTGAGAGTCCACATCTCATTCCTTACAGAGAAAACTGAACGAAAGTGTGTTTTGTGGCACAGCTTTTTTCGATAACTGGCATAATATAACTGTAATGCTTCGATTCTTTTTGCGGAAAGACCAAGCCTTGTTTCAACGTGCGGACAGAAATGTGATTGTGCTGGTATTTTCAGTTAATTAACCGCTGTAACTGTTAGATCATTTAATTACGGCCCTATTTTTTCAAGAGCCTGTTAATACGAACTTTCTTTCGTGACCGTTTGCAATCTTTTCAAGCAAATTTGTGGCTCCTATGAAAATGTAACGCTCAGGGGTGAACTGCGCACTACAAGATAAGAAAGCAACGTGAGTGCCATGCAATGAGCATTGACATTTTTTATTTCTTCCTGAAAAAAAACTTGCGCTTGCGAGGCGCTTGGTGAGAAATGAACAGACTGGCTGAGGTGGTCTGTTTTTTCGTATAGCAGGTAATTTTTAAACGGAATAACTGAATTCGATCTTCACGATATATCACACATTCGAAACAGGTCGCAGCTAGCACCCAAGCGTATCGACTTTCTTCGAATTACCTATTGCTGCGCTTGCATACTACACACAGACACCTGACTTCATAGAACTGCTAGCTTTTTGGTTGTGCGTTGCGATCACACTTCGCAATGTTTCTTGCATTCATGGCTTGCTCCATGCTATTGCTTGCTTATTACCATATTCCGCGATGTTGGCTGTTGCCAATATGAGTGAATTTTTTGTTACCATTTGCGCAGCATATCGTTCCTTCGCATACTGTTTTATTTGTCACAGCCCGGGGCTTACCGAGGTTGGATGGCGCTAGGGTAAGGTTCAAGTAACAAAAATTTATTGTTTGAGTCAGGGGTGTGCCACCCGTGGCCCGGGAGTTGAAGTTTTGTGGCCCGTGGCAAGGTCCAGATTTTCAAAGGGCGCATTGCCAATCTTCAGTGGGCGGCCAGCGATTTGTCTAACCCGAAAGAGCTTGACACATGCAGCCATGGCCCGTGAACCAATCTGGTTATGTGCATTTGGCTAGTCAGTGCTGCATGGTTGTACACCCCTGGTTTAAGCCGTAAGTAATTTCTAACAGATCACAATTTAGACTTGAAAACATTCAAGCACATCAAAATCATTGTATTTTTTAAATCACATGATCAGATTTTTTAAATCACATAATCAGAAAAAATTCACACTTGTTGGCCGCGATTCAGTTTAATGAAATGAGCTTCTATAGCTCCAAATCGTAGTCACGATGACAATCAACAATTGTGACTCATAAATCGCTCTGCACAGACAAGAAATCTATTCACCTCAACGGCTTGTTTTATGCGTGATGATGCATATCATTTATAATATTGCGTTTACAGTAACAGACGTGGCATCTGAAATTTTAACTTTTCTAAAAGCAAATTGCTTGAAATATAAAGTAACGGCAAAGTTACTTAATCAAGTAATAAGTTAAAGTTCTTACCTTTAGATGGCGAACGGAGCAAGAAACAAGTTTGGCGCCGACGTGTTCGAACTTGAGGCCTTTTGGGAGTAAATGCACTGTGTTAAAGAAAACTCTTGCGACATTGCTGGGACTCTTCGGCGTCCGGGACGTTGTTCCCCCTGGTTCCCCTAGATACGCCCCTGGTCGCAGCAGTTAACATCAATTTGCATTTGCTACTTTTGCCGTGATTTCAATTTACCAACGATTGTGTGTTGTTTAAGGTGACCATCCACTCGCTGCCACGCGCGGTCAAAACTCTTAAAAATATAACCGCGTTGCGGAAAGCGACGTTATATCTCGTTTCACTGTTCGCAGAAGCCATGAGCACCAGCAGCATATCAACCGCGACAGATACGACGAGCACGAGCGCTCCAGGTAGTTGTTCTTTCCAGCTCATGTCATATTATTTGGCTTCGCAACAAGAAATAATGCATTGCGAGAAGCTTACTGGTTGTTGTTGTGCAAATTCTTTTTTTTACGCTGTTGTTGATTGTTAACGGCGGACGCGCTGTTATCCGTTGCTTGCCTGTGCCAAGAGCTGGATAGGCTGTTATGGTGGTACAACAACAGCGGCCTCCTGCAAGCAGGGGTGTAACGAGGTTACATGGCGTCCGGGGCAAGAAGCAAGTTTGGCACCCTCATGTTCAAACCTGAGGTCTTTCGGAAGCAAATGTACTGCGTTGAAGAAAGTGCTTGTAACATTACTGGGACATTTCAGCGCCCTCTGCGGCCATTTGGCACCCCTCGCCGTGATTCGGCGCCTGGGGAATTGTGCCTCTCTTGCCCTCCTCGTTACGCCCCAGCCTGCAAACAAATGCAATTGCTAAAACCTCGCTCCGTAAAATATGGGCCCATTATGGTGTGCGTCTTTCTATTCCTAAATAGGGAGAGAGACTGCAACACCGGCCTTCACCTGAAAAATTAGACTCATATTTGCTTGATTTCAAACTTAAATAAACATTGGCCAATAATAATCGACTGGTATTTGTGTTTAGTCTGGTACTCGGGACAGGCGGACGCAAAAGATGCTGTCGTTTTACCGGATAACTATGAATATTTGGAACTAACTCCTGACGAAGAGGACGAAAAAGGTAGAAGCGAAAGGCTGCATTATTTTCTTCGAAAATTAGGCTTTGATTGTCCTCTTGCACTGGCGGTAGCGACCGAGAACACTTGTTTTCGGCAGGTTAAAAGAAGATTTTGTTTATTTTACTCGCAGTACTTCAAGCAAGCTTTAAATTACAAATTTTAAATTTTTGTTTATTTTAATTGTCCAGCAATCCTTTATTGAAGGTCAGATTTTAGGGGCTTGCATTATTGTCAGTTAGATCGCTGGCCAATAGCCTCAGTAGTGTTTGGAGTCCAGGGGTTCCCAACCTGTGGTACACGCACGTCTAGTGGCACGCGAAGGTCTTCCAAGTGGTACGCGAGTAACTTACATTTTTCACAAAAACCTGGATTCACAGCTTTCTAGCTTACGTATAGGGCTTTGTTTCTAAATATATAAATTTTCTTGCAGCCTGCTGTTCCTATTGTATCGTAACATTATGGCTTTCGATTCGTTGTTAGCAAATTTACGCCACACGTCGACCAATTGGTGGAAGGTAAACAAAATCAAAGATCTCGTTAAATTTAGTTGTGGTTTTTTATTGTTATTTTAATCTATATTATCCTCATGAATCAACTAGAATCAAATTAGTTGTTCTGGAAGAAGTGGCACGCGTTGACAATGCTGGGGTGCACAAGTGGTGCGAGATCCTAAAAAGGCTGGGAAACCCTGGTTTAGACTTACGCGCTCTTGACAGCGAATGATCTGCTGTTGTGCAGAGAAGCCGTCTGGGCTTCAGCGAACCAGAAGCATACGCAGAAAGTCGACTAAACGTGGCAAAAGCCCGGATGCAGCGCAAAAGGACGAAAAGATTGAAGATCGCGCCATACCATTTGAAGAAGAATCACGGCAAGCTGATGACTGTGAGCTACTTACGCTTCTATCTGAAAATTGGGCTTTTGTTTTGAGGACTTTTGATCCAGTATTTACCTCCTGTTGCTGTTTAAAACTAGTTTTTTTCAGTCATAGACCGATTTTTTTTTAAATCACAGAAAAAATTGAGTCATTCCGGTCATAATGTCTGAAAAGGCAGGCTAGTGAATTACGTCGAATTTTAACACTATTGTGGGGCAAATGACCGAGATGTCACAGCGAAAAAATAACCCCATGCTTGAACAGAAGAGCGCCATATATTGCCACGTGCTTGCGCTGTGCAGTCTCGATCTTATAGAAGAGACTTGAAAAAGCCGTGCTTATCCGTTTTATCATTCACCCCTCCTCCCTGCTGGTGGAACCCCCGAGATAGATATGCTAAACATTTTTGGGGGGCGTGGCCCGTGGCTACACCTGTAGTTCACATGGCGGCCGATGAGCTCTGGGTTGCTGGCGTCAGTGTATCGGGAAGATGGTGCAACCTTAGTGCAGCTGGACACCGTTCAAATCGCGTCAACTTTTCAGTTCTGCCCAGTTGGCTCGTTAACAAATAGTTTAAACAATATGACTCCGTTTTTTTGTTCAAATAAATGTGACTCTGTTCTGTCGCTTTCTGCCGTCATCACGTTTACGACTATCCCTGATATTGCCGTTTGGCTTGATCAGATGTTATCCGTCAGATTCCCTCCCACTGTCAATAAGGTTATTCGTTTGCCTTTATTTTGATGATGTTAGTGTAACAACAAGTCCTTTGCAACAAATGGTAGGACAAAAAGATTTCTTGGCGCACTATTTAAATATAGCGCTGTCAACAACAGTCGTTTATGATCCCGTCATCAGCCCTGGTTTATAAATAATAATCATAACAATACAATAATGGTGATGAGACTTGCTGAGCGCTTAAAAAAAACGTTCAAGGCGCTTTACAAACACAGCGTACAAAAGCCAAAATTTGTACAGCAACCCACAGCGCGTATACGAAAACAGCAGTGCAGAAAGATATCAGATTGCTGGAAAATGTGGGAGAGAGATGGAAAGGCACAAGAAAAATGAAATAAAAATATCGTAGCGTTTCACGACGGATGAAACGATTTTGTTCCGTAACTCACTTTGTTCCGCGCAACTGCGATGTGTGTTCCACGCAAGCTTTTCGCCCCACCCACTGCGTCGAACGTGACGTCGCGTATGGAAACAGCGCACCTGGGTGAGTCGGGAATGGTTGAGCATTGTTAAGTCGCGACGCCGGTAGTCTGTGCAAACAGACCACTTGGTCGCTTCTCTTTAGCCTCGAAACTCTGCTTGTTGTCAACTTTTGTGTTCCGAGAGACATTCTCGTTCGAACGTGTGCTGTTTGCTGCCCAGGCTTCCTTGCCTGCGCTGGCGTTGAATCTCATTTGGTAAATACTGTAGCAAAACATCACCCGATCACTTTTCTGTATGCTCACATCCGCTTGGCAGCAGAGGAATTGGCAGCTAAGAACTATCTGTGGCTTGTTCAGGTCGTTGTGGTGTCTTAATGATTGTAGCTACGACCTAAACGAGCTGTGTACATATGTAATGCCTAACCGCATAACAGTTTACATCCATGAGTCTGTTTAGTGTGGAAGACTGTCAATTGAATTTCAAGTCACGAAGTGTCCATGACAGCCCGTGACAACTTTTGCCATTTTCTGTCCTGGGTCAAAGTGCATTGGTTGGCTCCTTGTAGCTATACGTCCCCGCAGGCCGGTAGCCACGGGGGCATTTAGGGGCATTGCCCCCCAAGTTTTGTTGTTTTCCAAAAAATTTGCTTTAAGCATAGAATGAAAACAGAAATCTTGCCCGCCGCTAAAAATGTAATTCCCCCCTCAAACCTTAAAACCTGGCTACGGGCCTGAGCCCACGGGTTCTCTTTTTTTGCGATGAATGCGGAAGTGGTTCGGTATCCCGCGCGTGATCTATTGGTTCTCGAATGGATTTGTAAATTGTAATTACGCTTCGTAACCCTTGAAGCGGCGAAACGAGGGACGCGGGAATGGTGCCGCGATTGTTACATAACACAACTTGTGCAACACAGCAGCAACACGTGTGACGTTGCGACCAGTGATGCCAAATGGTTTTGGCGTAAACTTCAATAGTTTTTTTCCCATTACACCTACGAGCTCTTACGAAGACCTTGCTTGCAGTTGCAGCCTGATCGTGGCGGGTTTGCTGTAACTTAGACTCTTATCATCGTCTTTTCGTATCTGCAGTAAAACCATGCGTCTGTTGTACGCACGCGCCATTTGATCGAGAATGGGTTGATCAGGTTTCATGCCCTGCGAAATATTTTCGCGTTTCCGATGTTTTCCGATATTGTGCCCCTTTCACGTTTCCGATGTTGTGCCCCTTTCACGTTTCCGATGTTTTCCGATGTTGTGCCCTTTCACGTTGCCGATGTTTTTCAGCGGAAGCTCACCCGAAACAAGAAATTGTTGCCGAAGACGACGCTTCCACGTACCAAGTCGCCACAACCGAAGTTACCACCACGCGGCCACCGGCCGAGGGCGACACCAACATCCTTGCCAGTGATTCTCAAGCCGAAGATGTCCCCGCGCATTACCGTTCGACAGTCGTCGCCGGAGATGAAACCGTTGCGCCGCGCGATGACGCGACGAGCTTAAAGGAGGATTCGACTGACGTCATTCGAGCAAAGGCGGACGGCCACATGGTCGAAAAAACGGAACCAAGAGGCGGAATTGACGACGCAGCTTTCCAGGCTAGCCCAGGCGTCATCGCAGCGCCATCAGCAGCAGCGAGCGGAGACGCTGCTATCGCCCAAAATCCTCCTCAGGACACGCGACCGAAGCCGGTGGACGAAGCGGAAGACGAAGGCAGAGGTGAGCGGGTGTAATCTTCATTGGGTCCGACCTGGTTTGGCCTCAAAGTTAACTGGTGTGCACTGACTACTTACTGCTGCTGTTCATTTGGCGTTTTTTTGTTTTGTTGCTGGAGTGTTCACTCAGCGGTGCTACTAACAAACACACAAACAAACCCACGGCGTGAATTCGCGTCGAGGTCTTAAAAAGTTGAACTAGTTGTGAAATAGCGTCTGCGACAGCTGATGCTGCGATGTTGCGATGCTGATGCGTCCTGATGCTGCGACAACGCAGAAAGAGAAGCAGCAAAAACCAAAGCTACTGTTAAGTGCGCGAAGCACGCGCAAAAAGTTGATGACTTCTCAGATGAACAGCGAAAATGAGCCTGTAGCAACCTCTGCGTCCGTTTTCTTTTTAGCAAAGACTCTTCAAGTAACTGGTCTCCACACTGGCGACTGGTTTGAATCCATCAGCAAATTTTCTTTTTTTAAGTAAAGAAACACAAAAAAATTTTGCTGATGGACTCAAATCTTTCATCACTGTGGAGACCAGTCACTTACATACAGATATGTGCATTGTGCAAGTTTGAATCATCGCGAAAAGATGAAAGTAGAACACAGTCGGATGATTCCTTGAAAGCTTACAGCAAACCTAGAACTTGTAATTAGCAAAGAGTCCCTGCACCAACTCTGCAAGCGAGTCGTTTCGCAGCAGACACGTGCATGCCTGAGGCTGGCATCGATCGGCCGTGCTTTCTGTAAAGCGAGAAGAGTTTTTCTGACGCTTCGGCGTCAGCCGTATAAACAGAAGAAGTTGGGCAAGTCGAGTGTGTGTTCCAAAAAAGAGAAAATTATCGCATTCGTGGGTTTTAACCATGCAAACAGAAAAGGCTTAAAGTTTCGGTGGCAGATGTCAGGCGGCAGCTTTATAGAGAGTCGGCTGATTGTAAAGCGATAAGTGATTCGTGTTGTTTTCTCAATCACTGATTTGCTTCTATCTGTCAATGTTCTCGAATGGATTTGGAAATTTCTTGATTAGTGTGTTGAATCAGCCTGTTCGGAATAACTCCAGTTCATTCGTTTCCACAAGCGAACATAGCGCCACTTACGCTCTGCTGTTTTTTGTCCTTTTTTTCAACCAGTGCATGTGTACCACGTCAAAAACCTCAACAGGATTTAAGGTGGCTTCACACAGAATCCGGTACGAACCGGCTTATGACCAACGGCAGTCTTAACACTTGCTGCGTTGCCCGTATCCGGGTGAATTTTCTCGGTTTCGAACGGTTTACGGCTTACTTAAAATTGTTTTAAGTAAGCCGGATTGCCGTGGTTGTCGGTGATGGTGTTCTTGCTGCATGTGGGAAGACTGACGTTGGCCATAAAAACCGGTTCGTAAGCCATAACCGGATTCTGTGTGAAGCCACCTTAAGAAACAATATCGCAGCAAGCAACATTGGTCGTTGCGTTATTGTTCCTTGTGTGACCTGGCAGACCTCCACGCTTCACCATCTGCTTACCAGAATTGTGCAGCAAGCAGACAATCACACCATGCTACCTTTTTCGTTGTTGATTCCTACTTTTTTTTTTAGTATTCCCGCATTGTTACTTGCAAGCGGAAATTTGCTGGCAGCGATTTGTTTTTCAGATAAAATATTTTAAAAATCCGTTGCGATTTCCGGGCGTTCGCAATTAAGGGTAAAAACGGCAGTACCGCTTGCGGGGTCGACAAACACGGATCGGTGCCGCGCGGTGGTTGTTAGGGTCGCGAGGTCCTACCGCAGACACGCGATAGCGTGGCGAGCGCGCTTAAGACTCGGTCGCCGCTCCACTAACTGCCGTACTTTGTTGCTGTGCCGGACACGCGCACAAAAGATCCGCCGCGGATATCCTTTACAAAGGTTAGTTCATGCGTGACCGTGATCGAGTGTGCTTGCAAGTGTGTCACGGTGCCTGCCTGCCTGGCCGTCGCCTCGTGCGCGTTGCCTTTGCCACCCTAGCGATCCGCGACGCAGGCGGTGTCTTGCAATCATGCATGCCTTTCGTTCGATTGTCGCGTCATAGAACGTGCTTTTGAAACATGCTGCGCCGCAGGAAGCACAAGGGCTGCTCAGTTTGCGTGCCATTCGCCCTGGGGCCGCTGCTCATTCGAACAAAATCCATTCTCGTTTGCAAATCACTGCGGAAAGTCTTCGACCTCTTGCGTAACGCGACATCTTTTTCCTGTCCAAAACTTGCTGGAAGTAATAGGAAATGCTTGCTGAATAATCAAGCAGGAGTAAAACTTACTTGTGCATGGCTTGACGGTTGATTTAAAAGAAATCATGAATTGCATGGATGCATTGTGTGCAGTGGCGTAACTGACGAGGGAGCAGGTGTCCCGGCAGGCAAAATGTAAAAACAGGGCCCCCTTTAGCTGATTTTGATAATTAGTACCCGTTTGGTTTTCAGTAGGTTGTTTCTTTGCGTTTTTCGGGGGTTTTTTCGTTTGTTAAGCTAGCATAGACATCCACGACATCTGGATTCACTACCATTAACTTTTTTTTCTGAATGTTGGCGAGTGGCCCCACTTCAGCTAAGTTTTCCCCCCTGGCTCAAAGCTCTAGTTACGCCACTGGTTTTCAGCCCGTGCTGTGCGTCTCTGGTTACAGCAACTGGCTGTGGTGCCGGCGTGAGAGTGTGCTTGATTCATTCATTGCGACGCAACACGGCAGCGACCTGCGCCCTATCTTCTGTTATCACTAAGGTTTTCCGTTACGTTTGCTTGTTGCCATTTAATTTCAGTGGCGTTGTCTCGTCATCAATGTAAGGGTTGTGTTTTGTTGTTCTGCTTTTACAAGACTCACCTATTAATGAAAGTAATCACTAGTAACTGTAGTAATCAGCACTAATTCCTAAGAAAGCGTTAACTCGTAGCTTGCAGAGATCAGCATTAATAACAATCTGAAAAAATAAAAGATGCTAACCAAAACCGTTCTTGGCAGAGCAAGACTAGTGTGATGCATATGCTTGCTAAGACTTAACCTCTCACGAGGTGGTTTGTGCTTTGACCGTTGCCTTGATTTAGCTCGAAGTTGATCACCGCCTTTTAATCGAGGATCAATATCTGCGCAGTGAGCTTGAATTGAGGCGGTGATTGCTCATATTTTTATATGATGCAATTTTGCAGTTTGAATCTTTTTTTGTATTTGTTTCACCAATGTCTTGCAATGCAATTGTGGTTCGCTGCTCACTGTTGACTTTACTGACAAACCAACGGCATGTTGACGTTAAACGGCTTGGATTTGTCCATCCTACCAAGTTTGCTGTTCGGCTCGTTCAACTTATTGCTTGGCATGCTACACGACGTTCAGTTGGCTTGCTACGAATAAGCTGATCAAAGTTGTTTTNTTTTTTTTTTTTCGTCTTGCTCATTGCCTTTATTTTCCACTTCTTTAGAGAAATCCACTCTCCACGGTGATTTTCGCAATGGTTATAATGACCTCCCCGACCGTAAAAATAATGGCGTTGAAGCGGTTGGAAGAATTTCCGACTTGGTATCCAGTTCAGCAGATGGAGATCGTGGTAGGTCCGCTACCCGGCTGTTACTTTCCAAACCGCGCTCAGCGTGCGTTCGGCTTGCAGTGTTTTTGAAAAAAGAATCACAAATACTAATCAATCAAACACANTAATTCCATTTTTCATTTATCGTGAAAAACACGGTTGCATTTTGCTTGTTGCTGACTCGTCGTTGCTTTTGCATTGAAAGGGGTGTTAGCTTTTACAGCGTTTTCCAGCCGTTGAGCGAAGTCTGTGATCAAAGTTACGCTTGTGATTAAAAATTTTGGTTAATTTAAAATTTCAGTTGTTTCAAAATTTTAGTTAGTTAAAAAATTTAGTTAGTTTGAAAAGCGCAGAACCTTCATCAAATAAAACGTTCCTGATGCTTTTGCACTTGTATCAAAACTAAAACAACTTTGCCGGAACGTTGTGTTGCTCATCAAGTCCGTGCCATGAAGCTGCTGAACGTAACTGCGTAATCGCCCGGGCGTTTGATTGGCTGTAGTTTGAAGTGGCCAGTAAGTGGATGCTTACTCCTCAGCTGTGCGTGCTTTTGCGCAGAAACCCCCCCCACGACGGGAAGCCTCAGGCGCAGAGGCGTGATTCGCAAAAAGAGCAAACCGACGAAACGGCCGCCGGCAACCTCAGAATCATCTAAACCGACCGAACAGCAGCCAACACCAGTGCAAGAACATTTAGCAGGCAACGGTGCTGAAGATATCAGCCGGACTGGTTAGTTGTTGGCATCCCCTTAAACTACGAGCAGAAGCCTCGCACGGTGTGGACAGTACGATCGATTTGACCACTTCCACCCTTGGTACTTTTATGTTTTGCTTACGTTTTCAACAACTCTGTTTGAAAACGTTTCAATTATGAGCTGACATGAAGCCGCCTTGCTCTTGGTAGTGTTGCAATCAGAGGTCCCGGACGGCAAGCTCGCGCCACATACGTAATATAGGTGCAATTCTTTGCGCATTTCCCGTTCGTGGTGTATCGCACATGCGACAATCATGCGGCTGCAAAGGTAACAACACCATTAAAGAGCTTTTTCTGTCGTGTTTGCCGATGTCGTGATGGCAGATAACCGCTGGTTGCTGCCGATGCCTGGCGTAGCTTTGCTGGTGTGTGAGTCAACAGCACGTTTGCTTAAAGTGTTGTCGACGATGCAGCAGACATAATTGATCTTGTACAGTGCCTGGTTTAGCGCGCGTTTCAGCACAAAGTTACTCTCGACGCACTTTCGCCAAGGCCGCCTAGAAAACACTCTAGGCGGCCTTGCTTTCGCCCCGTTGTTCAACGCAGCTGACGTCACCTTTGGTCTTTCCCTTTTGGTCAGAACTTGCTCGCGAGTTGCTCTAATAGGATCAACATTTTATAATCTACTTGAGCCTGGGTTTTACTTTTCGCCGAGACATTTCGGTCATTTATCGAAAATAGTTGAAAAACGTTGTCATTTTTTCGTTTCGGGGTATTATTTTATGACTGAAAAAGCATTGTGACCGAATAGACTTAATTTTTTCAGTTCAGTTGAATCTGTCAATGACCGAAAAACAGAGGCTTGAGCGAAAATGCCACCATCATTTTTCCAGCGGTATTTAAAGCACGCAGGAGTACGTAGTAGCTTCAAGACTTGGTAAAAGGGTTCAGACACTTAATATTTACCCCAAAACGCATAAATACATGGCCTCCTCTCCATGCTTTCCAACAGCATATAGCGCTTACCGCATGCCCGTGTACAGCGTTGCTTTCAAGGTATTTTGAGAGACCGAAACGGTCTCACGAATTTTTCCAACGGTCTCTCAAAGTAGAGCAGGGCCTCGCTCTACGACAACCACCAAAATGCACCATTTAGGTAAAATATTTGCTGTCACGAAGGTCAAACCTCGGAAAAACTTTGTTCGTGTGTACGCTCCGTACTTGTGGCGTGCCAAGCATTCTTGGGATTGTGTTTGTTTGTAACATCAGTGCTTGGCAGACAACTCAGCACATGAAACACCGCTGGTAGTAGCAACAGCGCGGCACGCGCTTGTAAGCCAATGCCCCTTCAACGCTTCGAGCAAGTCCTGCGAAGTTCCTGGTATTCCTTGGCATTTTTCAGAATGCCGCCGTTAGCGCTGGCGAATTTTAATTGATGCGAAACGCAGGATGTCCAGTTGCCCTTGTGAAAAGTATGTGAACCCCGACGCACTGATTTGCGCCAGTGTGATTGTGCCAGGTCACGCAAGGTGTTGCGTCTTTCAAACGGTGAAATGCGCGGACAAAAAAACAACGCTCTGTTAGTCGTCAATCGATATTTATCGGGAAAGTGCTGCGAAGTAGTAGTTCGTCGTCACGTTGGTTACCGGGAAGACGTATGAACTCCACCAGCCCTTGTTCGACTTCAATCTAGAAGCGGTTTGACGCGGAAGTAACGTAGGCAATTCTGCTGGGTTGTGTTGCATAACCATGAGCATGGACGGCCTAGCGCCTTGTCGACGGTTGTTACCACAGGCTAAAGCACATTTGCTAAGTTGCTGCGCCGTTTCATTGGGTATTGCAAGTCTGCACTTAATTTCGATGGCAATGTGTATTTTTATCATTTATGTGATAATTCAGTGCCCTCCCTTTAGTAACACAGGTGTGTGCGAGCGAAGGATTCGCAACATGGTGCTGTGACGAAACGTAATCTTACACAATTATTCGGTGTTAACGCAAAGCGTTATCTCCTACTTTTCTGAACCAGTGTTCTGATGTCGCAGACTTCTGCAACACTCTCCCAGACGCCCAGGGGAAAGGAGTTCAAGTTGAATCCGATCTCGCTTCTTGTAAACGTACTGATGACGCCAGATATGAAATCTGCGAGGCTGTCCACGATGACGTAGTTTCCGACAAGTTGGCATCAACAACAGATCACTTGGAAGAAATGACTTCTACCTCGACAACAGACAAAGACCAAACATCTGAGAATACATCCGCACATCACACGCAACCAGTAACTTCCGAATCCGAAGATGGTGGCGCGGTTCCATCAGCAAGCCGTCATGCAGGAGGTATTTCTTTAGTGTTGCAGGTAAACGCCAAACGCTTCCTGCAGCGTAGGTGTGCTGTATGCTGCGATAGATGGTTGCTGTGGTGCTGCGTGTCGTTTCTTTCCTGTTGTGTTTTTCTGTTTGCCTTGGTTGCAGTCGTCCAGATTGCACTGTCTCACCGTAATCTTCTCCATCACTGTTTCAATAGCGAAGTAAAATGTTCAAAACCTGTTAAACGCGACTGATTGACCAACTCGACGGGTCCCGCACGGTCAAAGCAAGCAGCTCGTAATTGTTTATAAACTGGGACTGCTGGAATATCAGCCCGATTTGCTGTGTTTTTGAGCCTGACTTTGGGAAAACTGTATTCGTCACCATCTTCGTCATCATCATCATCTGTTTCAAGCCCATTTAACTTCGCGGGGGAACATCGTGGGTTAAAACGCCAGAGGACTACTCGAAGCACCTCATGCTTTCAGCAACCTCTGGTGCCCCATAGTTCCGCTCACTCCATCCCGAAACACTGCTATAACTTAACTATTTATACTTAGGGTCGAAGAGAGTCAACTGAAACAGCAGCTCCTGAGAATTTTGAAATCTACGTTATTTTTGCTTTCTTTTCGGCTAAACCGACTCGACGCGCTCAACCGACCAAGACTTAAAAGCGCATCTTTCCGACATTTAGGGGCTCGATTTAATGATCTTGAGGTCCCTCGCCCCCCATAATAACCAATAAACGTCTACCTGCATTGTCGAACGTGCATTTTTTCCTTGTCAACTGTTTCCATAGCGACGAACGCCCTGATGACAAGAACACAGCTCAAGGTTCCAAGAACGCTTGCAGTCTGACGTCACTTTGTTTCCCTGCGTTTTTCAAATAGATTCTTACCTCGTCCTATCGGCACGTTTGGCTTTACCAGATAGTGAGACAGATCGGTAGGTAGGCGTTGATGAATCTAGCGCCCCACCATAGCATGTGACACGGCGGAAAGCGGGGGGGACCTAGCGTTGTTTTCGGCATGACGCAGCGACTGATCGTAACAAATCACATTATCAGGCCCTTCGCTTAAGCGCTGCTGTCAGCAATGGCCACAGTAGTAAGAGCATTGCTTTTCATTTATTTTTTTATTTATTTTTTTAATTTATTTCATTTATTTTTTTCATTTATTTATTTATTTATTTTTTTCAGAAACGCAACGAACGCCGACTGCTATTCGCCGGTCGGGGAGCACTCGACGAAAGCAGCAAACGCCAGTTCGAGACGCCGACGTCGTCCAGACGTCGCCTGGGGACCGTCCCTTGACCGAGACCGACTCCTCCCCGCTTGACGTTGCGGCGTCTCAAAGCGACCGGGCCGCGCTGGACGGCGTCGCTGCGATGGCGATGACGAAATCGAGCGAAGGCGCCGCGAACAACGACAGCTCGACGTTTGCAGTTGGAGCGGTCGACGCGCGCGAGACGCTCGGCGCGGCTACGTCAGCGGAAGTAGATCGCATCGCGGCGTGGTCGGCAAGCGATGAAAGTCCGAAGAAGGGGGGGAGCGCTGACGTCGGTCAAACGGAAAATCGTCATTTTTGGACGGAGACGGAAAAAGACGCCGAAAAGCCGCCGGCGGGTGAGAGACGCGCCTCTTGGTCCGTTGTCAAAGATGCGCGCTACGTTGGAATCAGAAAATGTTGTTACTTGCGTAGAGCTTTGCTCTTAATTATGCTACAACTTCAGTATATTCTGCGCACTGCCGTGTGATCCATTGACTTGTGTATGAATATTGTTTCGTCACAAAAAAACGATACACTACTTCCTACTATTACCGCCATTTTTCTGGCTTATAACTATGCTAAGAATAGATGTGCTTGCAAGTTTTAATTATCGCAGAAGTATGAAAGAAGAAACAAGCAGGCAGATTCTTGAGAAACATGCCGCCAGGCTGAAGTTTCTTTTGTTGTGCAACTTACTGCTACTTTCGAATTGTTTTTCCACTGCACTGGTTCGTTTGCAGGCCTCGGCCACACTTCGCCCGACCAGGCGTTGGCCGCCAAGGAGCAAAGTGACGCTCACAGTAATGCAGCCTGCAGTGGTGACGGTGTGGAACGCTGGGATCGCGACCAGCCCATCGCGGAAGTCCCCTCACCCCCAACCAGCGATGCCGAACGTCACGAGCATGAACAGCTACGANTCGAATCCCGCGTCGAGGAATCGAAACTGACAGGCGGCNATGATTCAACGCCAGGGGCAAAAGCGCCCGACGCCCTCCACAACCGGGAACATCCGGGNCTTGGTTCTCATTGTGATGGTAACCTGGCCGACGAAGCCGCAGCCTCTGCGATCGAGGTAGAACTGGAGTCATCGGCAGCTGATGAAGGTATT
>JGI24159J19872_10003817_pt1 | contig 19019 bp, 10 predicted proteins | sample Ectturendosymbi4_FD_19872 | JGI IMG/M metagenome (IMG submission 19872) | reverse complement strand
GAAATGCAGGTGGTGAAACACTCATGCTTGGTGTCGTTGCGTAATCAGGTAGTCCAATACTCATGTTTGAAAGAGTTGATGTTCTTGAAAATGTTTTTCACAAAAAAGAGATAAAATTATTGCGTGCTACAATTGAAATAACTCATACGTCAACGTTGTTAAAGAGAAGTGAACATTTTGATACAAGGAGGCTAGATTGTATGAGGACTCACCCCTCTTGTTTCTGGTTATTCTACACTTGAACCCTTCTCCCACTTGACGTTCGTCGCTTCCATCGCCGCAGTCCACAGCGCCATCGCAGAAGTAAACGCGCAGTGTGTAATGAGAGGAAACGAACCCGTGTTTTCTGCAGAAAAATCAACATCTGTCTTTTGGTATCACGTTTCTTGCAGGTGTGCTCCATCGATGAAAATGTTTTTTACAAAAACGAGTTTCACTTGCTCGCTCGAACCATGTCAGCAAAAATGATAAAAGTCAAGTTGCGATTTACACTAGCAATTTTTTTACTGGCTTTGCGCAACAACCGAAATAATGCATGGGAATTNGTATAAAAGACTAATTCGTGAACGGCATCTCGGATGGCTTTTTTCATGGTGAAAATAGNTTGTGTTTGACTTTTGATGACGCCTGCACACGNATGATGCGGATTTGGACAGTAGATAATTCTAGTTGTTTACAGACAAACTGGAGCGAAATGCCAGTATTTCTACTTCTAATTTGTGAAAAGCTTCTGTGCTCTAATTTCGCTTCTAATTTCCGGCTTCACTGAAAATGTTACTTCGTCCAAAAGCGTTATTCAACGTCCAAAAGCACCTTTTCGTTTGTGAACCAAAGAACAAGATATAACACTTATATACATTCTACCTAGACGTCTGTACAATCTCCTCTTGCACATTAATGCGGCAGCCAAAAGCTTGGTCGGATGAACACGTATTGATCAAATTACTGTGAAATATCAAAAACAATCTTGCTTTAAAAATGTTATCAATTGTTACCTTTGAACTGCAGTAGATCCACAGAAAAATACTGAAAATGAGTGGGATTATGAAATAAGAGAAAATAGAGACCGATGTATTATTTTACAGATCCCGTAAAAGAGATATTGCGAGCTTTTTTGACAAGTTACCTTTCCTCATCACCTAAACCGGAAGGCTGAGCACACCGGAAGAATCGCAGCTGTTCTTCACTTGAGCAAAATTTATCGTTTGTTTCATCACTTCCGTCTTCGCAATCCAATATTCCGTCGCACAACTACGCAAATAACTTCACGCATTTTTTGCGATCTGAACACTTGTAAGCAGTGCATCCGCTACACGCAATGTGCATCTTGTTTTATAGTCAATAGAGTGCGGTGCTTTACCCGATATTACTCTTGCTTGGCTTACTTAGCTATTTTATTCTTAGCTCATTATACTATCACGAGTAATTTTTATTTCACCAGTGACTACTTTGTTCACAGTTTTAAATTGAATGCAATGCACTTATTGTGCAAGAATAGCGTTAATTAAATATTTAGCTGAACCTGGCTTCTGGGAATGCATCTTTTGCCTTCATCACAGGACCAATCCTCCAAAAAGCACCAAAGAGATATTACTCTCTCATCTGATCCATCGTTGCATTGAGGAATACCATCATTCACCCAAGAGCTTGGAATGCAATGTAAATGTTCTTGGACACTTGTGTCGTTATCTCCTGAACCACATTGAAATTCGCTCTCTTCGAAACATTGAGTAATAGCACTGCATGTAAAATGTAAAAGGTGGATTTAAATGCGGTTTTATTTTAAAACTATCCGTGCAAATTGGCAATCTGGTTCCGTTTTTAGCAACCATTCACGAATAAAAAGAAACCATTGTTCACGAAGAAAAGAATTTAAAAAAAGCAGAAACTATTGTTCACAAAAAAGCAGAAACCATTGTTCACGAACAAAAGAATCCATGATTAAAAGTCATCCCAAAGAGGAATTTTTTGAAAAGAAAAAGATGAAACCAATCTGAAACTCGAATTTCAGACCGTCCATACCGCTTTAAATATCCAATTATTGTTTGCTTGATTTTTTTATAGTTCTTCAGCTTGTGACAAAGTTCAGAAAAAAGATGTCATCTCTCTGACAACCCTTATATTTCTTTACCCATCCTCTCTCCAGTGTAGCACCTTGAAACCCGTTAGCCCACTCACTAAAATGGCTGAATGCAAACTTATGCTGCAGGAGAGAAAAGAGGAAAACATGCGCACTGTACTGCTCACCTATACTTCACTTGAAACCCAGGAAGCTTATCTTTTATTAAAGCAGGTTGTGCCCGCAGTGGCTGCCAATTGCCCCGGCCTACCCGTGTGGAATTCAGTTATGCTCTATATTCTCATGCTTAGTTGCTGCATGTGAAGCATTTGAATTTATCTTGGAATTTTCTGAAATTTGGTGTGCTGGCACCTTGGGCAATCATACTCTGCAACTTTTGCAGAAATTTAGAAAAACATTGGGCGATACTCTTATTCTTCTTGTCCTCCTAAACATTTTGTCTCAAAACAATTGTTTCGATTGCATGCATGAATGTTGGTCGTCTGTTTGCTGTTTCTGCCCTCCAGCGGACAAACCCTGGTGACAGGCTTGTGATAAAGTCTTCAAACATAGGTGAAAACACTTCTGAGCTGCCGATAGAATGCTCACTTCTCTATATCCTAGTCCTGCGTGGTTTGTACCCAAGGTTGTCAGGAATCGAAACTCGTTCTGCTAGGATGTGCGTTATGTGTCAGCGTTAGAAAGTATGGTCAAATTTCTATTCTGAAAAATATCAAAGGATAGCAATGTCATGTCAAAACCTATAAAATAAGTATTTTTTGCTCCAATTAATTGAAACGTATGAAAAAAGTACTGTGTTTAGAAACACATTTGCCAGAAAAACAATCTTGTTTCAGTTGCGTCGCTGTTGTATTCACCCTTAGCACATCTTGCGATGAAATTTTAATAGTTTTTTTATCGATAGCGAAATAATATTGTTTTAATTCTTGTTCTTTTGATGCTTTTGCAATTGAATTTTCCAGAGTTTTATGATTGATTGAAAGCGATATGCAAGATCTCGCTTGCATACTCAATTTTGTGTCTCTATGCGCTTGAAAGCAAGTTTGGTGCGCTTTACAGAAATCTTTAGACTTTGCCAGTTGAGTGAGTTGTTTTTAATATATTTTATTCTATTTGAAACTTTAGGGATTTTCCTGGGTGGCAGTGTCCTATGCGACAGTTATCCTAAGTGGCACCTGTCCGGGTGGCAGTTGTCCTGGGTGGCGGTTGTCAGTGAAGCGATTGTACGAGGACAGTTATCCGGATGGCAGTTGTCCTGGGTGGAATATGTCCTAGGTGGCAGTTGTCAGTATAGCGATTGTCCGAGGACAGTTATCCGGACGGAAGTTGTCCTGGATGGGATATACCCCAGGTGGCACTTGTCCTGGTTGGCGGTTGTCTAAGTAGAGATTGTCCGGTGGCAGTTGTCCTGTTACCGAAGTTTACAGATTGTACGCAGTAGAGCAAACTAGTTAATTTCGTCAATGTGCAGAGGCATCTGCATATCATACTTGTAAGCGAATGATTTGCATAAGATAATCCCTTGACCAATGGCGTGACTGATGGGGAAGCAGAGGGGCGAATCGTCCCGCTGGAAAGATAAATGTAAAAACTGGGCCCCCACTTAGCTTAAGTGCTTTTAGTATTGTTGCGATCGGAAAGCCCGAGCGGCAAGTGCGCAAACATTTACACTGTGGCAGCAAGCAACAATAGAGATCATGCGCCGCAATCACTCTTATTGCTTGTTCGCGCCACATATGTATGGGTGTTGTTCTTCGCGCACATCCCGTTCGTGGGGAATCGCACATTCAACGCAACACCAGCGGAAAGGTTGCAACAGTATTCTTTTAGTTTTCAGTGGGTTGTTGTTTTTTGCTTTTTTCGGAAGGTTTTCCGATGACTGCGGGTTTTAGTATGTAAATCCACATCCGGATTCACCATCATTTCTCAAGCTTTTTTTCTGAGTGTTGGCTTGTGGGTCCCTTTTAGCTAAGTTTTCCTCCCTGGCTCAAACCTATAGTTACGCCACTGCATTTGACTTGTTTTCTGTTCGCCGCAAGTGCTGCGCTCTTGAGCTTTTCTACCCCATACACTTTGATGTTGCAAGCAACTGCAGGTGAGCTGCACACCACCGGTCTGAAAAACACCTCGTGGTTTTGCGAGTCTCAGACGAAGTTCACTCTCAGGTTTGTACGTCGCACAGGCAGCAAATCTACTACTTTCGCACAAAAATTGTTCTAAGTAGCTGGTACCTGCGTGAAGCCATCCAGCTACACATTTTCTGAGGGAGAGTGCTTTACTTGAATGGTAAATGACATTCTCTGTTATGCAGCAGTATTCAACATTGAAACCATTTGAACTTCAACACAAAATCTAGAAAGAGATTTCAAGCAACTTGACGGGGACTAAACTTAAAGGCAGCAATCACTTGCAACATTTTGAGGAATATGCTTGCTGGAGATGAGACCTATTGTTTATTCCCTTGCTCCCCTTACATAACTTCCGGCTGTGACGTTCGGTTTTGCATAAGTTTTGGTCGTACGCTGGTGATTCTAAGTGCAATGCTGTTTGGAAAGCAGTTGTGCTAATATTTTATCGGTCGAACACGAAGATTTTGCTTTGAACCCATAAATTTGCTATGAAGCCGTTGATAAACCTTGCCGTATAATTTCGTATATTGGCGTGTAAAACACACTCAATAGTGAAAGCAATCTAACCCAGGTTCTTCATCCCCACGATTATGGCAATCACCATAGCCATTTCCCACCAAATATCTTTCAATACATCGTCCATTGTCGCACTGAAATTCTCCACTTGACGAGTAGCAGTTCTTCAGTTTGGACGTTGGTTCCTCGTCTTCACCACCTATACAGTCCTTTTTGCCGTCTAAGACCTGCAAATGACGATAACATTTGATCATCATCAAAGATCTGCAAAGCTTGAGTAATAGTTGTTAATTGCTACTTCTGCAAAAAAACGTTTTGGGAATGGTTATGCAGGAATTGGACAGCCTTTTCCCGACCCCGCATTGCAAGACTGATTGCTGAGAAGCTGCGGAATCTCGAAGTATAAATGACTGCTTTTGTTCGGGCATGAAGCAAGTATTGGCCATCTCAGCTAGACGGGTATGTTGGTTTTCCACTGCCAATCTCACCTGCATGCATAATTTTGTAGGCTGTCACAACATGCTAATGTAGCAGAATGTGCTAATAGAAAAAGCTTTCGTTATAGGGTTGAGTACAGTCATTAAATATTCAACAAGGTATTCTTAAGCTCTTTGACCTTTACTACAAGTTAAATGCTGACGACGAAGTTTTGTTTTTTTAAAACGCTCAACATGATTCCATTTGAATCATTGACTGTTGCGCTGCTCGTTCTAATTCAATTTTCAGTCGTTTTCATCCCCGCATTTCGTTTCATGAGGATCGCGAAGTAGCTGCCATGAAAAGTCTCGAACACCTGACGGTTTTCAAAAACCTCTGAAGGTTCTTCAGGATCTAAACCAGTAGTTCTCAAACTATGGTACGTGAGGGCTTTCCAGGTGGCACACGAGCGGCTTCCGGGTCATACGCACAGTGGCGTAACGAAGGTGTGCAAGGGGGACATCTGCCCCGGGCGCAGCACTTTGGGGGCGCCAAATTGAGGCCGGAATGTTACGCACTAATTACGAAATGTCAAATGTCAGCAGATGCTAATAATTACAGTTTACAAAATGTCGAATGTCATTGCGAAATCTCATCAAAATCATCAAGGTTCGCAAAGCGAGCAATTATGAACCTTAGTGACGTTTCAAGGCGGAATTCCTGTCTCCAGCAATAAGTGCCCGCTTGCGCTTTGATTCACGGCTGCGTCACAATGCTTTCACAAAGCAAGGGTTGCGAACTTTCCGGCTTCCCTATCATTTTGTAGTTGCGTCACAATGGAACGGGAATCCTGCTTTCACAGTGCATGCAAAGTTCTATATTGTGCATGTTTTTAGAGCAGCGACAAAACTCGCACAATGTTGTTACCAGGAGTGTGCAGAGAGGGATGAATTAGGCGACGGTCCCGAACATCCAAGGCAGTAGTTCATCCCAAAGAGTGAAATTACCAAAAGTGCATTTTATCAAAATCTTGTAACTAAACCAAGGGTGCAAAATTTTCTGTGAATGTTAGCTCCGCGCAGCAAGTTTTAGTAGCGCACATATATAAGATTTGCCATACAGCATTCATATGCATGAAATATAAAAGGTAAAAACAACGTTCGTACACTCCGCGTTTTTGGTCGTGCGGCGCGAGTACGCGACCGCATTTTTAACCCCTGAACTAGACGCTTCTTATTGGATACTAAAACGTGCTGCATGGATCTGATGGGAACTTGTCTGATGAGGGGCATGCATATGTCTGTAAAATGTTAAAATCTACACTATATCATATGGACTGGATAGCTTGGTCTAGCACAAAGTTGAAGCACTGATGTCTGTACGCTTCTTTCGGATCATGTAAAGGTTAATCTTGATCTTCTGTCTCATATGTAAGCATTCTTATTTAGGTGGTTATGCGTCGTAGTTTTTTCTTTAAAATGTTTAAAACTATAATGGGTAATTTAACATTTTCAGCCAATTCATTTGCATCTGCTCGAACATGATTTAAAACCTTGATGATTTTCCTGCTCTTTGTCGATTATCTGTCCATTACAAAGTTTTGGTGTAGCTCCTAGAAACACCATGTGGCTTCCAAATGATTCTTTGAATTATCATGCTCACATAGCCTTGTATCAAGGCTAGACCAGTTGTTGAATCCACTTGTTGATAATACATTGGTTGTGTTCATGTTAAAAACTTTGCTGTAAAAGCTATAAATTAAATCAGCATACCAAGCAGGCCCGTAACCAACTTGGGACACCAGGGGTGGCGAAGAGTTTTCTGAGAGGGGCCCAAAATTTTCAAAATATCCAATAGTTTTCAACTATGCCTTTGCAGGGTGGGCTTCGCCTCCTCTGGTTACAGGCCTGATACCAAGCAAGGTCTTTCAACACTTCCTCCATTTGGAAGTTTCCTCTATCAGTGAAACTTTGAAAAACACAAAATTTTCATACCTTGAAAAGCTGCTCACTGGACTATTTAGAGGATCTTTAATTGTTAAATATTCTCTTACGTTTTTATTTATATGTGCTGGTCAACTAATTGGCCCATCATGCATGTTAATTACAACTATACTCACATTTTACCTCCGACTCCGTAACCCTGCTCTGCCCACCGTGGAAGAAATAAAACAACGGACGTTTTTAAGTTGTGGCTTAGTATACTTTTCTTAAATACAAAAAAGGTTTCAAACCATAACACCATTGGCGTAGGCAGAACATTTTCATGGGGGGGGTTTCAATCAGTTGCATATGGTGGTCATTTGTATGTGGTTTGCGCTTTTTGTGACGTCACAATTTGACGTCATATTCATGTTTTCAAGCGAAGCTTGTTGACATATTAGGCATATTCTTCTACACGCACTCTCCTTATTTTTGTAAAAATCAAGCCCTATACACTCCCCTTATAATAAAGTTTTTGTAAAATATCAAGCTCAAGGGGGGGGTTAACCCCAACCAACCCCCCTTGCATACGCCCTTGCATAACACTTCAGATGCTGGCGCGAGGCCCCTAGAGGCGCGGGGCAAAATTTGGTGAAATCGGTCAAATAGGCTTAAAACCGACCCTGCTCCTGATTCCAGGAACCCCTAGTTCCTACAGCTTGCATCAACGGTGATTATAACCAGACCTGACCAGGGAGTGGAACAACCGGTGCGCTGGGTTTGAAATCTTCTAAAAGCTCTGAAAAACCTGTGGTTCAAAAACATAGTGCAACTCTTGCCAATTTTATCTGGTGTTATCAGAAGATTTCTGTGCCAAAAATTCTGTCATTAAAATTATGCATATTTATACAGATAATCAAGGAACTTTTTGGTCAGTTTTTGCATTTTATTTTACTAGTTGCTACAATTCGACAATCTATTACCACAATTTGGAGTGTCGCAATAAAACAGTTTGAATGTTCAATCGTGACCAAAATTTCAGAGGGAATAGCTTCACGCGAAACGATTGCCGTAGATTCTTAATTGTATGGTATGATTTCCCAGATTCAAAGGTCCTGACGTTAATTCTGTGACGTCACAATCACAGGAAGTTTTCAGACGGGTCTAAAAACAACTGTATGCAAGCGACTGCAGAGCCCCAGCCAACTTTCGACGCCCCTTTATTCTTAACTCATTCTTCGCGTCTATACTGCCATGAATGGGCTGGGTGGGGGCGCCAAAACTGAGTTTGCTCCCGGCCGCGGGAAACCCTAGGCACGCCACTGCATACGCAGTNTAGTGTCACGTAAATTTATAGTTTATTATTGCAACAGTCGCCAGGTAACAGTCGATTTGTAATGNTAAATTACTCCATAAATGAATGTTACCCACAGTTGCTTAGTTTAAACAGCTGTTGGTTTTAACTAAATCAGTAAACCCGTTTTTGTTAAATCATTCGTGTGTTTTAGCAGAGCAAATTGAGTCCTGGAATAGATAGTGGTGGTGATAGTAAAAACTAAAAGCATAAGATTGTACGCGATAAGCAAAAGCTTGAGAATCACTGGTCTAAAACAAGGTGCGATCAAGCCAATTCGGGATGTAATCACGCCACGTAGTCCTTGGCCGCCCTGATGACTTTTCCATGGATGTAACTAACAGGACTCGCTCCCCTATTTTTCTTGGGTCATTACGGTCACTTTGCCTAACCATCATAGCTGCTGGGATCTCTCTATTCTAAAAGAAGCGTCTCGACGTTCAGGAATTTGCGAATTTAACAGCTGCACATTTGGCCGCAAAAGGATACATTATCAACTCTGAGCAAAATTCTCATCTCTACCGGATTTTCTTGAGATAGCATTTTTTCGATCATCACCAAGATTCATGCCCATTTTGTATCTTATACAACTTTAAGCAACGATCAACCATCCGCTCGCAAAAATGATACCTTTCTGATGCATTGAACGTACATAAATGTATGGTATACGATGCTGCAAGTAATGCAGGAAGTGAGTAATCCCATACTAGAGAGAAGAAACCAATGTTATCAACCCGGTTGAAATAAATATTGCGCTTTACTGGAAAAATATTTTAAAGCAACGATTTTTATTTTCTGATGTAACATGCAAGCCTCACATATCAGAGATAAAACTATTGCAAACTGTACAGTACCATGCTTTATAACTAGTGCCAGTGGAATGCGTCAGTGCATGAATCGGGTAACGATCTATCAAAATGAAGATGATGCTTTGTTTAAGTCAACCTAGATTTGGTGTTGCTTAGCTCAACCACATGATTTGTTTAAGTCAACCTAGTTGCGATTATTGTCTATTGAAATATTCACAAAAAGTGACATCGCAGACTACCGGATATTTTGCTGCCGCATCATGAGGTACAGAAACGCTGTGCCCCTTCTACGGAGGTAAGAAGACGACCTCCCCTGCCTTCCCCGACTACACCACTGGTGATATCCATGTAACAACAAGTAATATTTGGAAGATGAACTCCATCCAAAAGCATGGGAAGACACTTCTTCCTTTGCGCTCTTCTGATATTTAAACAAGGCTGGTTAGATCAAATTTACGTCTAGTAGGATTGGAATCGAAAAGTAAGCAAATAATTCATTGTTTAGTTTTTTTAAATCGCAGATAATATACTTGCAATCAAACCGTAGGTGTTTAAGATTTGTTTTTAACAACCGAAAGGAGTTAAGAGTCTTTGGGTCCAGCGTTTTTCCGCTTCTGGGGTGATATTTCAAAATATATCAGAGCGGATCATCCAAAGTTGTTTCATCTCTTCGCAATTAAATAAGGATCTACATNAAAATATCTTAGTCTGAATAGAGNCAAAATGTAATAGTACAGAAATCATTTATTTGGCTTTGTCAGCTTTCTTTTCATTTGGGTGACGGCAACTGACGGCAGACTAAATTTGCTTCTTGCCGTTGCGATTGAGGTGAATGCTCTTGGCCAAGGTGCGCTGTGGCGATTCACTCACTGCTTGTGGATCGAACATTCANCTTTTCAATTAGAGGCAGACACTCTGCCACTGAGCTGTCGCCGACCCGGTTAAACTTGTTTTGCGCATTTCTCTATGTCATTTTCAAACAATGCTTTGTCTGCTTTATTATTACGTCAGATTTGACAAAGCTGATATTTGTTTAAAAACTAAAAACATATTGTAAAGAAAAATCGTGTGAAGTATCATATGTTGGCACCAAAGTACACAAAGTACATGCGTTTGGAGCAAACGTTATACGAGAACATCTTTTGCTGTAACGTACTAACGTGGTGGCTTTGCAAACCTAAATGCAGCGTTTTTACGTGCATTTAGTACGAAATCAATTGGGCACTTATGGCATCGTAGTATTTGTTTTACCTGACGTCTCGGAATGCATCTTAAGGAACTCCAACACGTAAACTCCGTGCGCGTATCGCATGCAAGTCCTCCCACGTTTTCGTCGGAACCGTAGGGATAACAGTCAACCACTCTGTTGTCCACTTTGTCACGCTTAATGCATCTACCTCGACCTTCACATCTATCAAGCAAATGAGCTGCACGTCATTTGTTTGTTTTTAAAAACGTGAGACACATAGAAACAAGCAAAAAAATCCTTATGGTTCAAACTCGAAAGGAAATACGAAACCATTGAGCCACTACACAAACTTCAATTGATTTCAGTAGAAATTGCAGCTACGGTCCTGTTTTTGGTCTCCGTTTGAAAGCTGAATCTAAGGCCTCGGTTTTGTTGTATTGTAATACCAGACTGTCAAGCCAATTTTTGGCTTCGGAATTATAATAGGACTGTGTTACAGAATTTGTCGAATCCTAAAGCATTCATTTTTATTGTTAACCAAAGCAATGCAAAAAGGTAATTTGAAAAAAATTTCATGTTAAACTGCTGCCAAATTGATGCTTTAATGAAGAAATCACCTATCGATATCTAAAAATGTGATTGTTTTGATGCTAACTACGCGGAGCTCTGCTGTGGTTTCAATAATTAATTAGAAACAGTATCATTCTCGGTTGATTTCGTGTCAAGTATGTGACTTGTATGCTATGTTATCAACAATGGCCATATATAACTAACCTATTCTGACAGTAGTTTTGTCAGGTTTTTGCTTGAGCGTTTGGTCATACTCAGGAATAACGAAACAAGCGCCGATCCGCAGCAGCTACGACTGAAGCACCTGTTGTATTGAGGCGCTTTGTCATGCCGCTCTGTTTATAGTGAAGGGCTTTCACTAGCAATCTAGTAGGGTAGGCTTGGCTTGTTAGAGTTTGTGGAGTGCGATTTTTCAGGAATCGGGTATTTAACTTGATTTTCGTCATTGCAGACCGAAAATAAAGCCTTTTTAAGATCTATTAATCTTGAACTTTATCTCATTATGCCAGACGTGAAATCGATTTACACCAGCACTTCGGAAAGCTTTACAACCGCTGATTGAGATAAACAAGTAAATTTGTGAAGAAATTTCTAACGGTAATCGAAGTGCCGTTGTAAAATTATTTCTTCAAATGCCGTATTTTTAGATTTTATTGAAGTTGGAAATATATAGAAAAAGCTTTGAAGCGTCACTGAATGTGCAGCTCCCTATCTGCCAAGTGTGTACGCCTACCGAAGAGATTTCAGGAAGGCATTTGAAGAAATAATTTTTTGAAGAAAAAAGGAAGGGTGGCTAGATTATGACGAGGCTGTTACATTGTCATAAAGCAACAACTAAAGAGTTTTTACCTAAACTCGGTTTTTTTGTTACATGGAAAATGTTCAATTCCTCCTTCATCGCTGCCATCACTGCACAGGTAAATCTGTCGAATAAACCAAATCTGCTTTTACTTCGGGAAAGCACTCCAATATTACAAAGTTGTCAGTGAAATACTCTTGGCGTCCTTGTTGAAAGCTACAAAAACCAAACAGGTGTTAACCCTAAACACGCTCTTTTAGTTCAATATTTAAATCAACTGTTGAAAATTAGTTGTTTGAAGGAACTAAAGTAATATCTAAAACCAAGCGCAGTATAAATTTTTGATTGAAATTACAGCTGAAAAAAACACATTTCACTATAATGATGATGGTAACAGTGTTTACCGAAACATTTACAAATGTCCTCTTCCTTCGTCTGCTTTAGCCGTTATTTTTAGTAGCAGCCTGTTAATTAACACTTATTTTTTTCGTGCAATAACAGCTCACCCTTCTATTTATCCAGTCACGTGGCACGCACTGACCATTTCCACGGCAGCGAAACTCACTTTGCGGTTGACATTTTGGAAGAGCACGATCTTCGTCACTTGTGTCATTATTCCCGCAGTTCATGAGCCCATTGCGAACCTTCGAAAAAAATGCAAGTTATGAAAAATTGTCCAAGTTTTTGGAAGTTTGTTTTTGTATGACTTCTTAGCTGCAAAAATCCTTGGCGTGGGGTTTCAGACTAAAATTAATCTAGAATAATTTCNAATTTCGCAGAACACCCAGATAACAACGCTTTTTCTAAGCTTCCTCGCATTTTTCTCCTCAAGCTGAATATGTGCGTAATTCATGTTTTGACCTGACCTTATTTTCTTTCTGAAACCTCCAAAGTTGTTAAATTTAACTGACTTTTTAATCAGTTTTCTTTTTTCACTACATTATTCACTCAGTTATTTCAATATTATGTGAAAAAAATTGCTCTTAAACTTGTCGCTGAGTAAACTTTAAAATCTTTGCTCATCATTTCGATCCCTGAACAACATAAGGGAGCGTCAATGACACACACATAAATAATAAATTCAACAAAGCAGAAATTTCTTTACAACAGCTGTACTTGCATGATAGGTGGAAATACTTATGTACCTATTTTTTCAAATGTTTGCTTTAAAGATATTGTGATATTGTAAAGTTATTTCATTTATAGTTTTGTGCATAGTGATTACCGAATTAGAATTGTCAAGATTTGGTTAACATGTTTGGCCGCACTGTCGTTTTTAAGCGCAGAGTGATACTTGGTCTTTGTTGTTGAGTTGTGATGTCCGATTTATGTATTTTTTCGACACTATAGTTTACACCTTGCTGTTAGTCAATTTGTTATCCTGTTTAGCATTTTGCATTGTCACCGCAGTAGAGTGGATAGACATTTCCGGGTGCAAAAGGCTTTGCATACAAAGGCTTAAGATTCGCTAAACTTTTCTAAATACTGTAATAAATTCAAACGCTAAAAGTAAGAATCGGTCAACTATAGAAAAACTCACTTGGTTACGTGAAATGCATTTTCCCGTTCCGCTACAACGAAACTCCAGTGGATGGCAATGGCTTTGAAGTCCAGCTCTACTTTGTTGGAAGTCAGAGACAAAATATAAAATGTACAGCGAAAAGTATTGGTGGATTCGAGAAAACATACTGATGTTGCTTGCAGAAGTATAAGTTTACACACTGAGAGAAAAATCAGAATGAAAATAGCTTAATTTTACTGAAATAATTTAGGAAAGTTAGAAAAATAAGAATCAGATTATTCCTAATGGCAGCCAAATTTCAGTCGATCACCTATAACAATATATCTGTAAAATTTTCTGCAACAGTTGCTGAGATCTTTGAGTGTTTTCAGGCATGGCGTCCGCAAGGAAGGGACATCCTGGCAATGTTCCCGACGGTCGGCTGCAACCAGTCAAATAAAATATTTATGCATTTGCAAAGGCAATATGACCATTCGTTAGATTTACTCATAGTGACGAGACTGTCACCACAAAATCAACGTTTTTAAGACTCTGCAGCTGTTTTGCTGCCAGGAATAAAAACAATGGATTCTTCGAAGCATAACATTTTTGTTGCTTTTGCAATTTACCAGCGTTCATATTTTTCAAATAAAAAATCTAGCTCGGGTGAGTAATTTACCCACTATCCGTGTAACTGCCCAATACAATCTTGGAGACAACAGCTGAAAAGAAAACTCCAGCCTGTATGCAGCAATCAGAATTTCGCTAAATTTGAACTAAAACATTAAAAATGAAGTCCAGAAACTTAATTCACCAGCCTATCCTTGTTTTACACTGGCTTGTACAGCTATGAACTTAGTACCTACTTAAAAATAACTCTGACGGTGCCTATGTTTGTAAGCGGTATTTTTTAAAACGTTTCTCAAAGTTGCAGTGTCAACTTTTCAGGATTTCTAAGTTATGAGAAGAGTCACTGCGTAAGTTGAAAACATTATTAAAGCTTTTGTCAGTTTGCTGAAAAGTCACCCAACAAAGCAGTAAAATTTCATACACCAGATGCTAAAAGCAGAACGCACACTTGATACACAAAAAGTCCTATAAGATGTCAATTTAATATTACATTAGAAATATCTGGCCAACACGTTTCTATAAAGTGAAAACAACATGCACAAATGACACAGGACACACCGTTGGTCGAGATTGTTTTGCTGAAAGCAAAGTCTTTTTGTAGGCGCATAAAAATACCGAACTGCTCGCCAAAGTTGATACATACCCTGGAGCGGCGGAACGAATTTTATAGTAGGGAGTTCTCTGATCTCGGCGTGCTACCTGAATCAAGTTTGATGACGTCATCGGTGATGATTAAACTTTGGAAACACCTTTTTGCATAATTTGTAAGATGGAAAATGTGAAAACGCAGAACACTCGCTGTAATTTCATCACAGACTTTTTATGTTCTGTCATCACCAACTCCAAAACATACATGGTTCTCTCAAGCACACATTATCCTGTAAAAAATACTTTGCGCAAGCAAGATTGGCACCAATTTTCAAGCAATGCCGAATTTACAAACCCCAAAATCATTCCATAAACAACATCATCATACCCGTTAGTATCCTTACACTCAGGGCTTTGGACGCCAACCTCCTGGGCAAGTAATAAGTATTTGGCACCACACAACATTTTAAGTTTAACTGCGCACACCGTCATTCCGGGCTTTCCTGCCGCAAACAGGCAGTTCCTTAATTTATCACAGAGATGTTTGTATCAGAATAAGCTTGCTTTATCAACAAGGTCAAGTACACATCAAAATTATGAAAATTATGTAGGATACTTTTAAGCAAAAAACAAAAATGCATTGCAACAGTACCTTGTACCACACTTAAAAAGTTAATGGGGTCCGGAACGCCAGACACCTCTTCTTCCGCCGACCGTACCTGGAACTTAAATATTGTTTCTGGTTTGTAATTCGTGAAGTGGAAGGAGAAAAATGTTTTTGCGTGTATTGTGTACCTTGCGTAATTTTCATCGTTTAATCTGGATGTACAGTTTTCTAAACTGTTCATACACTTGCTCCGGACGGCCTGCCAGAACTTGTTGGCTTGCCACTAATTGTAATCTAGTTCATGTCTGAACTTCTCCCAAGATTCCAATTTTTTCACTGTGAGAGGTGCGGAATTACGCTCCTCAGCGAGTCAGCATACCGCGAATGCAAAGAAGAGTTGGCTTTGTTCTAAAGCCACGCTTTGTAAGCTACTGTCTTTTCTCGAATATCATCTTTCACCTCTTTGTTCCACCATGGAGTTACTTTTTTGCCATTATTTGCCACACCGAGTCGTTTCCATCCAAATACCCGAAGCAGCACGTGAAGCTACAGCTGCTTTGAACAGCTGCCACTCCACCTTTGTGTCCCCATGTACATTCCAGAAGCTCTCGGAACAACCACGATTAATTTCCTGGAAAGGTTTTTCTTACATCCATGTTTGTCAGTGCCTCCCATATATCTGGTAGGACCTGGTCTTGCATGCTTGTGTAGGCCCTGGCGGTTTTTCAAGACGTAAGTGGCAGACCACCAGGTGGTGATCGGTCGACAATTCTATATTCCATTTTCAACGAACGTCCTACATTGATTAAAACAAGTCAGCTGAAACTATGCAGAATTTAATAAGTGACCGCTGACCCAATGAATCTCTGCACCAGGTGTACGTGTGTAAATTTCTGTGTTGGAAGAAAGTGTTCATGATACAAAATGCGTTGTTACAGCACTAGTCGCAGCGGGAGCCTACCATTATCATTTACGTCAGCACCATCATGTTTGCCAGTCACACCCTTCCATACCACAACTAGTCCGGTTGCCAAACCCCGGATTTTTGGAGAACCTTGCAGTACCGCCCGTACAAATTTTTTTGCTGTTACCATACCTCTGAGGTGTGCTCTTTAAGAATCTGAATGATGCCACTCTGTCATCCTTGGGCAATCCCCCCAATATGCAAATTAAGGCCGCCATTACGGAAAATCCTTTTTCGTCAATATCTCAGTCACTATGCATGCTAGCAAAATAATTTTGGTGTCTATCCCTTATTTTGAGGTGTAAAGAATAAGATAAAGCCATTTCAGTAAAGATTCTACCTTTATTTTTTGCTGAATACGCACATTGAGACCGTCAAGCGAAAAATCTCGTTTTCGTCCGTATCTCAGTGCCGTATTTATTTGGTTGTTAGCCGCCCTTGATTATAAGCCGCATGAAATGGTGTTAAAAAATTAATGTAAGCCGCACTTGAATATAGATTACCTAAGCCTCTCAGATACTTTCGTGTACTAGCACGTTTCACGTTTAATTGGCAACCCTGGTAATGATGCTAACACACCACTACAACTGCCTTCTGTTAAACATAATTCCTCCTGCGACGGATGTGCATGTGATGCTGAAGAGAATAGAATGCGAAAAAAGAGTTGGTCGAAAAAACGTACCCAAGAAAAGAAGAAATAAAAAATGTAAGCCGCCTTTAATTGTAAGATTATAAGCCACATGAAATAATCAAAAAATAACTTTATAAGTTGCGGCTTGCAATCGAATAAATACGGTAACTGCAAATTGTATCATAATACATCTATGCATGTTTTGAAAGTAAAGAATCAGATTAAACCATTTCAGCAAAAATCAACTGAAGTGTATGTTCCATTTACAGAACATCCCTTGTTATGCTGACGGATTGTGACATCACTGATTTGACTTAGTCCGCGAAAAAGTTACTTTTAACGACATTGTCCCTGTCATCAACCTGTCGGATCCGCCAATTCTGGCATTGTGCTTCCCCCTTTTGGTTGCATGGGATCAAGTATTTACATCGTTCGTCTCGTTCTTATCGGAACGCGACGGGATCCAGTGCTGGAGGTTCTGAGTTGAGAGTTGATTTCCAAATGGCAGTCTTAATTTGCATTCTTTTCGAATGCCTCTTTAGAAGGTAACAGTGACTTAACCTCTGGAGTCTTTGTCACTTTTTCCTATCCCCTTCTCTTCAACACGGTCCTCGGACATGTTCAATGTCACCGAGCTTTTGACAAGCTAATGATTTCCAACTTCTCTACTCACTAGCTGGGTCAGTCCTGAGCAGAATCACGGCCTTGCCACATCCACGACCGGTTGGAATGGTCACTGGTCGAACAGGTTCTGGAGAAATCAGAGACTGAGTTGTTGTGNATAGACGTCGCAGGATACACGATCATTAACGTCTACAAACCTCCACCGTCGTGACGTGACTCACACCAAAGGCAAGACGTGTTCAGGGAAAGTTCCCGCGATCACGACACTGACCCTCGCTCATAATACCACTGAAACTCAACGTTCCCAACTACAGCGATCCGGTGAAACGCTGGAACGTTCGCAAGGATGATTGGAAGCGTTTTTGCTTTCTTACAAGAAAATCCGTTGAGAGATTGCTACTATAAAATTCTAGACTGACTAGATGCTTCTTATTACATTAGGGTAATTTAATACATATAAAAGCAGCGCCTGTGTTACAATCTCAGCTGTCTCTAAATCGTGACCGTTGATGCAAAGCTTATGTCAGACAACGCCCTTCTTCATTCGTGAACGTTCGCGCCGTTTTCATGACGCAATTCACTTCCGAATTTCTAGCTTGTGGGACTACCACAGTGTTTTCATGCTTATACCAAAGACTTAGTCATGGCGACTTTTTTACTGTCTGTTATCTCCAAGACGGCAGGATTCCCTTCTTCAACCATCTCCATGGTCCAAAGAACGGCGATCCGCGTCTTGGTCATCTTTGTATTTAAACACTTTACCATGATTCGCCTGAGACTTTTAAGACAAACATTGGGTTGTTTATGTTGGGCTTGGATCGGTCCTTAAGTGATCAAGCCAGGCGATATCTCACCTAAGCGGCCTCTTATTCTAGGTAGAGTACTCCCAGACTGCACAAGACATCGGTCTTTTGACAATAGCTGTCGGGCAGCGGCGGCCAGTTTGGACTAGCCAAACTTGCACTGTACAAAGACAGTTTCTCTCCCAGACAAGCCGTAGGTTTGAACTGAAGATCGACTAACACGTCTTACGTCCTCAATTCTGACCTTTTGAGCTAATTGGACTGGACGCTCCTAAGGGAGGCTTACACTTCATAACCCAATTGGCTCTGGCCTAGTCTCTTGAGCTAAATGGACTGGACGCTCCCAGAAGGAAGGCTTACACTTCGTAACCCAAATTAACTCTGGCCTATCCTGGTAAAGGAATCAGCCGAGACCATTAGGTTGACTCTTATCAAAGGGGCAAGGGCAAAGCATATGAACCCAATTGACTTAACCACACTCAAGGATGGTAGCTCTCCTACGAGAGGCTTACATTTGTCCGGAGGCAGAGTCGGTTTTACTTCAGAGGATGACAAGCTCAAGGCAAGGCAAACCAGGGAAGGAATTCACAAAAGCGAACTCTCGAATGACCAAAAATTGGTCCTTTTATAGTCAAATTATCATGTGACTGTCATGTGATTAGTCACAAGACTTTTCTAATTTTAGTAACATTATTTAACTTTTCATGTGACAGTCATATGACTGATCACAAGACTCTTCTATTCTTAGTAACATTCAGGGGGCGTATACCCATGATCTGGGAATTACTTGAATTCGATTGGTTAATTTAAGGGGCGTATGCAGCTTGCTGGTCCACCGACCTAGGACAGTACACAGTATTTCACATCGTTGCGCAATAACGGAAAT
>JGI24159J19872_10003816_pt1 | contig 19020 bp, 17 predicted proteins | sample Ectturendosymbi4_FD_19872 | JGI IMG/M metagenome (IMG submission 19872) | reverse complement strand
TTTTTTTGCGACAGGATGTCGCGGTCGCGCTGTATGGCGTTTTTTCGCGCTTGTATGCGCTCATGCCTGCACTGGCCTGCGTCTGCAGCGCAGCCAAGGCTTGGTTCAGCTGACGCGGTACGCTTAACTGACTGTTACAACGTGCGTAATTTTGCAAAGAAACTCTATCTTGCTGCCAACTTCGATGAAAACATTTCCAGCGGTATGCTTTTGGAAGCGCACTGTCAAGTTTTGTTGTCCATTTGTCTTTTATCAGATTTTGGTGTTTAAGCGATTTATGAACTTTGCCTTAGCACTGTGTTCCAATAATTTTCTTTTTGACCCTAGAAGCGCTCCTGTTGTAAAACTGTTGCGTATATCCATACTTCCTGCAATTTCGTTAATACTTGTTTGTGCCGTTCTCGTCTGTGTTTGTGACGTGCCAGAGATCCACTGTTTTTGTTGGAGTCAGTTGTTTCTTAGCTTGTTATATTGTTTTCTTGACAAGAGATGCCAATTTGCGCAGGCCCGATAGGAGAAAGTCTCTTGTGAGGGTCGTTGGACAAGGTTAAATGCCATAAACTGTGAAGCTTCGTACGGTAAAACGCGACCGTATACGGCTATTTCTGCCTTTGCTGCTTGTCAGTCCACGCTTTAACTTCACTGCGTTGTCTAGTGCCGTTGTCACTAGCCTGTAGCCTCAGCCGCCAACTCGATCTCAGGCAATTGAAGCATTTAACGCCTTTCCATCCATCAACCGCTGCGCGAGGATGTCACGACAATGCTCTTTTTGTCCGCGCGCGCGATAACCGAGGGCTTCGGTTTTCGGAGCGCAAGCTGAATTTGCTCACGACCCACAACCGGGCAAACCGGCGCCTTTCGTTGCCCGTGGACACTCCGCTCGACCAGCGACTCGCGCAGCGCTGGCGAAGTGCGCGATTAGTCGCGGAATGCGCTCGTGCTCGCTTGTTTTCATAGGATATTCGATTGGTGCTATCCATTACTCCACTTGTCAGGGCACTCAAGGACGGCCTGTTTGATCGCGATTTTTGCCTTCGCGAAAAACACCGGACCCGTACCAGTGCAAGCGTCCTGTTCCGTCGCCTGCCTCTGATGCCAGCACTGGACAAGGACGAACTTTGCGGGTAAACAATGTCGTATGACTAATAGGCTGAACCTCCGCCATTCGGACATCGTCGTCGTCGTGGATTATGCCGCTCGAGCTCTTCATCCGACCGAGCGTGTAGGAACCTCGCTGCAAATCGAAGCAATCGCGTCGCACTCGTAGAACCGGGTCAGGCGGAGTTGCCAACACGCCTCGTCCAAAGTTGCAGCTGCGTGCATGCACGGTCGTCTGGGCGGTTTCAACTGCCCTGTGCTGCCTCACTACGATATTATCCACGCGTTTCTGAAGTTCTATTTTAAGGGATCGGTCTTGAAATACATCGAAGATTTCCAGAAAAAGGCTTGAGCGTGATTTGATGCAAGCTTCCTTCGCCAACGTACAAGTTATAAAAATATGAACAAGCGAGGAGTTGGAAGTCGGAGTAAATGCAGTGAACGTTAGGTTGAAGCAGATGAATATCCCTTGATGCGGAGGACTATTTTTTGTTTTTCCACAAATACATTTTTGAAAACGTTTCATTAGGACCTTTCATGCTTTATACTCCCTTTAGCATGGGTACCTTCATTTTGTTTACTCATTTCTTTGCAACGTGCTTCTTTATCTTGTGCAGATGCAAGGTGGGCCAGGTGGTCCTTTGACCAGCGGACATCACGTTCACCAAGGTATGCACCCTGGTCATCCCCACATAACCCCAAACCAACAGCACGGCATGGGTTTTCCGATGGCAAACCGCTCCCGACCGCAGGTGACGCCCCCGTATTCCAGAGGCACACCGTCATCCGCAAGCCCCTACCCGATGACCCCCGGCATGGGCCCTTCCCCGTCCCCGCGAGTCCCATCGTCGAACGGAACTTGCAACAGCTCCATGTACAAGCCGCCCTGTCGCCCGCAGCAACAGGTGAGAGAGCGATTTGTGATTTTTGCAAGTGCGCTCTGTTTGCTTAAGCATCGCACGGCGAACTGTAATGCGCCGCTGCCGTTTCCGTGCACAAAGCGCCTTTCGTGGTTTCGAACCTGCAGTGCAGCTTGAACTTCAGTTTGAACCGGATCACGGCCGGTTGGTTTCCAGCTTTTAAGATGGGGAGGAAGGGAGCTCCGATTCGATTTAAGCGATTTGTGCGTAAGCAGTAAACACGCAAGCGAGAGCGTTGCTCATAGGTATGGAGCGCGTTCGTAATTCGAATACACGTTCGCTTAAAAGGGAAGTGCACTCGCTAGCCCCAGTAAACTCCACTGACGTTTAAATCCGTCCGCATCTAATTTTGACACAACTCCAAGTTCACGTACAAGCCGACCATTTAACCGCCGAGGAGTGCTTGACGAAACAATCTTGTCTAGCAGGTTGTTTGCGGTGTCTCAGCTTTTTGACCTTTTAACTCCAATGAAGCTATTTAGGGTTTGCAGCAATAAACTCAATTGAAATTTTAGCAGAAAGACTAAATTTATGCCCAATGCCGTTGTGTCCTTTAAGACTGACGTAACGAAGAATCCCCAGACCTTTCGCATGCTATTTCCTATACCTGAGCATAAAATACACATCTTTGAGGAAACTTTGGCGTGCAAAGTTCAACCACCACGTGTAACGGGGTATCTGAGAGGACTTTCTAATCGCGTTTTGTGTCTTTTTTGCTGCTACTCGAATTCCTTGGCGAAATCAGTCAGCCAACGTTTGTTTAAAAAAAAATGCATCCATTAAAAGCCTGAAAATCTGCAAAAATTAATTCAGCCGTTGATCTGTCATTTTTGTTTTTAAAATTTCTAAGCTTCGTTTTCTGCTTTGCAGTCATTCACTCCCAACCCATATAACGGTCCCACCAACGTTCCTGGTGGCTTCAATAGACCCGGTGACGGTCCAGGCCACCAGAGTGGTCACTTTCAGCTAGGAGAACCACTTAGCACCCCTATTCCTGGGTGCAACCCTCGAGTGGCGGCCAACCATCCTATGTACCATCACTCACACAGCGAGCAAATGACCAGCCCGTCGTATGCCCACAACCAGCGGCTCACCTTCCCTCCGTATTCAAATGAGGTAAGATAACATCAGTTTTCCGATCTTGAACGTTGGTGAAAAACAGTTTAAAAAGCGTTGCGTTCGCTGATCAACGTTACTGACAGTTTAGGAACTTAGTCACTGCAGAGCCAAAATGTATTCAAGTATTCATTCCTGTACATTTAAGCATTGTCGAGCGAGAACGGATCTCTAATTGGGTGCCTTTCTATTAGCTCCTGCAGAAGTCATTGTTTAGTATTTACCAGCTGCAGATCGGACTTCCTGCTAGTATCTTTTTAAGTCTAGAACAAACGGAAGATTTTGAATTCTTTTCCGGTAAACATGAAACGTAACCTCTAATATATTGAAGAAATCTTACGGTATATCATCGCTCAGTATGTTACGTATCGCTGTCATCATCAGTTAATGACTGTGAGTTTACCACTGCCGTTTCTTAAAGTCAAATCAGGAAACATTTTTCCTGGCAGAAACAAATCGCAAAAAAAACATGATAGATTAGAAAATCGTTCTTGTGGAATTTCTGTGTTGCAAATTTCTTAAATCATCTGAAACAGTTCGAGACGTTTACGAAAATGTTTATCAAATGCCATGGACGATAACCTCCAATTGAACTCCCCTGCTGTGGCACGAAGATCTGTATTCAAGGACACTCTCTGACGCCGAAGACGATGAGGTATATATTTGGCAACAAACCTCCATTGCTTCGCTGCTGATAGCGTTCGATAGCGAGAGGGCATCCACTGGCGTTGGGGGCAACCCTCTGTCGTGCTTCCGGTTTCGCAAGCTCGGGTCATTTCGTCGAAATAAACGAGCGCACGATACGGTCGCCGTGACCGGCGACGATTAAACTCTGCGGTATGCGCCGATCTGCAAAGCAAATTGTCGCGGCAGCGGCGAGCATCTATTTTTCACGCCCGATTGACTTCGAGAATTCGCGTGACGGGAACCCGCTTTCTATCGACAGATGCGCCCTGTTAGCTTCCCTGGCGCCCAGCAACCAAACCCGATGCCAGGCAATCCGACGCCGCCTTTGACTCCGGGTAGTGTCCACAACGTGCCGCCCTACCCCAGCCTGGAAGCGTCCAAGTTTGACGGCAAAGGTGAGACTGACAAGCAGCATGCAGCGTTCATAGCCATGTTCGATAACGGCAACGAGCATGTGACGCATTGATGTGGTGAAAAACCAACGCCCTGTCAACCAAGCACTTGATTTGAATACAGAAAGTTGAGATCGGGAATCGAGATTTTTCTTGCTTTTTTGTGTCGTTTGTACACTTCTGATAATGCGGTGAAGGTTTTGTTATCGCGGTTACGCCGTTCTGTGTTTTTGCAAGTGCAAGTAAGAAGAATGGCGAAAAAAAGAATTCAGGCCGTGCTTTGAATCCGCGAGTTCAGGTTTTTGCTTCAAATACAACCAAAACAAAATATGGCTGTGCGTTAGACTTTCCTAAGCGCAAAATGTGCGGAATCAAACTAGGAGTGAAAATGACTTCAATGTTAGTTTCCTCTGCCCTCTTGAAAAAGCGAAAACCGTTGCTGCTGAGCCACAGCCGACTTTCGACCCAACTTTCATTCGAGAACAAGGTAGCGTAGTGCCCCATGCCGCCGTTGCGTGGAATGACGGAGTCAAACCCCAGGCATCCTTTTCGTGAGCGTTTCTTTGCACGGACGAACGACAGTTAATGCTCGTCAGTCCCGATCCGTCTTTGTTGGGGAGGCGATAAAAATCGGACCTGTTTACGTTACGACCGCTTGCGAGTCGCAACCAGTCGCAAGCGCGTGGCGGAAATGCGGATAATCGCAAGTACGCCGCCTCTTTGATTCACCCCAAGCCTGTGCCACAAGATACCCTGAGGGGACTCGGTTTCTTGTGACGGTTGTCTTCTTAATCATTCTTGCTCCTGGCCGTGCTTTTTTGCAAGGAAGTGGTCTTCAACGCGAGCTGTGACTCATGCAGGGGGTGCCGCGCCTTGTGCTGTGTTGGGAATTTTCGCTTTATTTTGTCCCCATCTTTTCTGGGTGAGGTCTTGACTCTGTGATTATAGCAGATGGCATTTAGAACCGCTGCGGGATCGTCTTGCGAAGCGCAACAACATAGACGTTATTGGAATGTAGGTATATTTGTCATTTCTGGTGTAATCTTTCGCCCATTGAGGGAAGGTATGCACTGACTTGAGCCTTTAACCCTGTTAATATTTTTCCGCTTGTCTGTGAGACTAGTTTCTGGCCGCAATGGGCGTAAAAGGCTTATCTGCTGGTAAGCTAGCGCCGTAGCGAACTATTTACAGCAATGTAACGCATAAGAATCGAAACTCCAATTTTCCGGTTAATTTAAGGTGCGGTCCCTGATTTGGAAGTTTTTGTTTTTCGTAAAATTTACGCGCGTTCGGCTCGTTTGCAGAAATGGACGACCAACGTTTGGCTCTAGCGATACGCGACGGCATAGTGCTGGAGGCTTTCCGGCTGGAGCACAACAGAAATGTCAGCAAGCGTGGCTTCCTGCTCAACGACAACGTCTATAGAACGCTGGTCGAAAGGTAAAAGTGCTCTGATTGGTTCCACGTTTAGTTGTCACCCGCGATGAAGACGTTCGAACCGGTCGTTTGCGCGACGGGCGCCACTCACGCTTTCCGCCGTCGCAAACAGCGCGGTGCGCGAAAGCTATTTTTAATTAGGTGCTGTGTATCGGACGCGCGCGCGATTTGCTTGCAAAATGCGATTTGCCCGTCGGATCAACCCCAGCTGACCCCAATCGTCGATCTCTTTCAGGCCGGACTTGGACCTGCAGTTCAAGTGTTACCATCACGACGACATGCTGAAGCTGACCAACTGGGCCGACACCGTGCAGGTAGCGTGTGCGTCTTTTCTCCTCGCGCAGGTCGGGGCCTGGCCCGCTCGCAATCGTGACATAACTAAGTTGCTTTGGTCTTCGGATGCGGCGACCGCGACAGCACGTTCTCGCATCGCGGTGCCGCGCAAGGCACACAGCCGAAGTTGTTTTAGTTCTTCTGAAAAGCGAATAACTGGTTCGGGTCACGCTTTGATATATCTTGTCCGTTACGTGCGGAGCTGCCGCGAACTGGGCCCTACGCGATGACAAAAACAAGGCCCGGTGACCCGTTTGCTGTTTATCGCTTCGCTGCCGCCGGCTCCCGCCCTGATTGGAGCCGAAATAGACTTTAATTTCAAGGAACTGCACCGATGCGCTTCTCCCAGCTGGTTGCTGGAATTGAGCTCGTCCGCTCGGCAGCCCGCTGTGAATGTCCCTTGTTCCAGTAAACATTCCTGTCGTTCGAAAATAGCTGCTGATGGGAAAAAAACTGACGGCTTTTTTTGAAAAATACTTACGAAGGTTGTTATCAAGCCGCAGTGCTATTTGCGTGCAGGTTTCGAGCTTTGATTTCAGTGTGATTTAAATAAAAGAAAAATAACATAATGCGAAAGGGTAACAGCAAACACGACTGGTAACTCATAATCAGACTGACCCGACAGATGCCCAGAAGAAAATGTGTTCATGAAAACAACGAAATGCGCCCACGCGATTTTCGAAAAATCTGTTTTGCGAATTGTGCCGCGTCGCGCATTTCTCTGTTACGTCATATCAGGGCTGCGGTTTTGCTTTTCCAGGTCGCTGTAAACACAAGTCCGATGCAGATCTACCGAGGCCAGTCCCGCTTCACGCACAAACCGCTTTATCTGAAGAAATTCTGTCACTTAGGAAGGAACGAAATAACGATCAGTGCTGCGGCGTGCTGTTGCGTAAGTAATCCGCCATTGTGCGCTGGATACAGGTTCAGGCCCGTAGGCAGGTTTTGAGGTTTGGAGGGGCAAAATACATTTTTAGGAGTGCACGATTTTTGTTATTATATTTTNAAAACAAATTTCTCTGGTAACAAGAAACCTTGGGGGACACAAAAGAAATTTGAGGGGGCACTGCCCCCGAATGCCCCCCCCGTGGCTACAGGCCTGTGCAGGTTTATTGATGGATAGCGCTACTTTCCGCGAGCAACCTTACATTTCCGTTGTCAGGAAAGACAAGAATATTCCGATTGCACATTTTCTGCGCAAGTGCATCGTGCCACATGCGGTACTTGAAGCTGTATTGTCGCTTCTCTTGTTGCGCAAAAACCATGAAATGTACTGTGTGCCAATCATGTAGTCTTCGTGTCACTGCTACGTCGAACTATGAACTATTTTCGGCGCGTCCATTTTGCTAGCTTGTTTCGTATTTTCAGTTTCAACTCTTTGATAGTGTTTGTTCCGTTTTTTGAAATCATCCGCACCACTCATGGCTTAGCGGCACAGCATTTGCTGCTTGTTGGATGTGGATATACAGATTTTGTAGATCGATCCAGAGCCACTCGGTCATTTGTAACAAAGATCTTTTTCGCAAGTGGGGCAACCTCACCCCCTCTGCAAGAGGCATGTTTCTCGCTTCGCCCCCCCCCCATTCGTTTGCCACCATTCACAGTAATTATAATAAAAACCAACCTGTCTCAGCGTTTCATCAAAACAAAGATAATCTCCCGTAGCGTTTGTTGGAATTGTAGTGACAAAATCTTCGTTTCGCACAAATTGCAGCGTGTTGCAGGTCTGGTGTGTTTGTTTTTCGCAGTCTCACATGTTCGTGTTGCAAATGGTTCACCGGCCAAGCATTCGTTACGTTCTCAAAGGGTTGCTGCAGAAACGCGTGCTTCCCTATTCTCACTGCGTCAACAAAAGTAAGTGCTGCGGACTGCTCCACGCTAAAAATCGTCTCGTTTCAAGATGTTTAACAAAACCTTCTCAGTGTGTCCCTATGTCGGATGGGAAAGCGTTTGTCTGTCTTTCTGTCGCTTGGCAACCGATTTTCCCGTAAGACACGACTGTTTTCCTGTTCAGTAAAACAACTTTTCGCGAGTGGAGCGTTCAGTGCTAACAACTCAATCGTTACCACGGCAACGAACGGCGAAAGCACCGGCATCAGCGAACACGTGACTACGTCCGTGCACGTCGCCCTCCCCTGTCCGATCACAAATCGACGGATCCAGATTCCTGCCCGAGGCCGAGACTGTCGACACATCCAGGTATACGATTGTGAGGTTGAAACAGCAGACATGTTGTTGGAAGCGTTGTGGGCTTTGATGCTACTTGCGTTGTGGTTAACCAAGTCGATCATCGTCAGCATCTGTTGCTTCTCAATTCGCCCCAGGTCAGCCAACTGCGAAAAGCAATGTCTGCGCCTGTGTACCGGTTTCGTATCGTAATCGAACGGAAAGTTTCACTGAAAACCGCATTTTTTGTTCGAATGCCAAACTGATCAGAATTGCTTTCGGACGAAAAAATCCACTGTGTGTACTGTGGTTCTCGTTGTCTGGATTTTTTTAATGCGTCATTATTACGACACACAAAAACCATGCGACAAAACTTTCCGCTTCAAAATAGCAAGTAATAATTTGACCGCTGTCGTCTAATCACTCTTTTCAATGGATTCTGACAATTTAAAAGTATTCACCCTTGTTCCAATTATCCTTGCAGTGTTTTGACCTCGAGGCGTATCTTCAGAACAACAGCGACAATGCAACGTGGCGGTGTCCAATTTGCTCGTAAGTGCCGTACTGCAGCCCGAAACGTACTCGTTGCTAACGTAGCTTGTTGCGAACCATAGTGTGAAGTTAATGGGACTGCGAGAATGCCTGTGACCCTGGTAGTTGTTGCCAAAATGTCTACGAAAGCCAAACCATTACTTCATCGATATCTAAGCTCTAATATGCGCCGACGTGCTCGTAGGAGATGGGGTTTCAACGTGTGTGGTCGCACTCCCACACCTTACAAGTTTACGACAAATTTAGAAAAAGTTTGCAAAAATCAGGAAAAATTTTTGAAGAATTAAAAAACTCTTATAAACATGACAGATTAACATATTTATTTTTTTTAAAGCTTCAGTGATAATATTTTTGGGATCCAGCTCAGTGGTTATACAAAAGCTAATTCCAAACCATGTTTTCTGTTGGCGGATGAACAAACGTTCAACATGATCTTTTGATACCCTTAAAATGGTGATATTATATTTGTGTGTCCCCTCAAGGCTTGTGCCCTACCTCCGTTTATAGTGTTGGAAAATACTAATGTCAACTTTTACTTTTTTGTTAATTAGCAGTAGTTCAACACTTCCTTTTTTCGGGCAAAAAAACAAAAAATCAGGCAAAAATGTTTAGCATCCGCAAACTTTAGCGCATTTGTGCGCGGATATCAGCTACAATGCGCATTGTCAAGGCTTCTTCTGCCTGTTGCAGATACTTTCAACGAACATTTGTTAACGTGAGACATGTGCCTTCTTCTGCCCTCTGCGAGACGACCGCGCATTAAAACGATTTAGGTGCAGCCTGAAACGAACTAGGCGTTGGTTGTGAGGTCATTGTGTCTCCAAAGCTCACAAAGTCTGGTTTCAGTTGTCGCGCGGGGTCTGGGTGGGAGGTACAGCACGGAACTATCCAGAGTGTCGGAGACGACATCGAGATTACCGCGCTCACGCTGCACGAACCCTCACAGGAGAAAAAGTTTGAGACTGAATTTGCAGAACGGTTGTGTCTGGTGGGTTTTGGCAATTCGAGGGTCTTGGTATGTGCCTGCCATCACGTTAAGAGCAACTTCACGTCGCCGAACAGGATTTACGGGAGCAGTCATTGGCACGGTCTTGATCTTTAAAGGATGTCAAGTTAGCGCAGCGTGAAGTGCATAATGTCGTCGAGCTGAAACTGTGGTCTGGCGAGCGCGTGCCTACGGCAAACGTGGCAGAATTGCGCCAAGTGCGAAGTCCGAATTGGGAGATCTTAACGCCCGCACTTTGACAGCCCGCTCCACCATCATTGAGAATTTTTGCGTGTTCGCGCGTGTAGAAGTAGGAACCTGGGTTTGTGCTGCAAGCTTTGGCCCAAAAACGTTTTGTGTGTTTATCTCGTAACTTTACCGATTTCCTCGACTCGCCATGACCCGTAGTCCGCCGCGAAGTTTCTCAGCCGCCTTCCTTTTCGCAGGAAACCCTCCCCACCGGAAGTCCTCGAAGTCGATGATTTCATGCAAAACATTTTGAAGACCCTGATAGACAAAGATTACGAACTGGTCTCTATCGACGCAAATTGTAACTGGAAACTGGTGTCTGGACCCGCTCGGCCACCGATGGCGCGCAACAATGGCTTGGCCCCGCCGTCGATGGACCCGAAACAGCCGATGGTCCCCAACGGCCTCGTCAAAAACGAACCGTACGATTCCTTTTGCGTGAAACAAGAGCCTGTTGGCACCCCGGGGTCCCTGGCTTTCAAACAAGAACCCCTGATCAGCGCCCTGAGCGTGAAACGGGAGGCGAACATGATGAAGGGCCACACCAAGCCGGACCCGGATGCCCCGTCCGGTGAGTGATCTCTGACTTGGCGCAAGTGTTTGTTTCACCGCATATACCGCAGTGAAGCCGTAGTTGAGTTGCGCCACAAACCCGGGTGGCCACGTCCTGAGAGAACACTGGGCGATGACGTGATGAATTTCGGTGCTTTGACCAGGATCGCTGGAAAACTAAAATTAGGATGCATTGACAGCACTTACTGATAACGAAGTGTGCGACGCGAAAACATGAAAAATTACTGAGAAGTTGACGTCTCGTTTTCCTGCACCCATTCGGCCCACGCTCGCATCAAAAGAAATCGATTTTTCTTCTATTTTCGCCAAGACACCCGCCCCGCAAAGCGTGCGTCACCCGCGAACCTGCGTCACCCCGCGTGTCGTCACCGAATGACGAACGACCTCGGACGAAAGGTCTTCGCCCGGCGCTATTCCTGGGTTTCCAGCTGGCGCAATCAATAACTCATACGTCTTTCCTCTTTTTTCCAGCCAAGCGCCTTCGCGGTGTGACGTCCCCTCACGTGAACTTGAACCACATTCCGGCGCCCAGCCCGGACAGCTTCGCCTCGTCCATTACTTGCGGAAGACCTGGTACTTACGACAGTTGGCGATCGGCAGGTTTGTGCGGAACTTAGACGTTTTTTGAAGGTGTTGTTGATATTGTTGGTCTGCGTGAATTTCATTTTCTGGGACACGTGACCAACTAGGGCAGTGGTTCCTGACCTTTTTTTACATATCTTAACCCCTTTTATCAAAGAAGATTACCAGATTTACCCCCAATACACTCAATGGTGCTCATTTCTTGAAAATATGAAATTAACGAACTCTTTCAGTTTACAATGATTTATGAAAATTTGGATTTGCTGCAAACTATGGTTCAGTAAATTTCCCCCTTGGAAGATGAAATTTACCCCAGGTTAGCAACCACTGGACTAGAGACTGCCCTTGAACAATTTTTTCCCTACGTCAGTGTGCTTAGTACTGCCAGGTTAACAAACAGTTTGTTCTGTACCTTTAAAAGAGCAGGTATTCCAGCTATTGCTGTTTCCGAAACTGGTTCAAACCAGTGATGTGCAGTTGTTGGCGACGTCATAAACAGCAGACATTTTACTGTTTTCAGTTGGACAGCACAATCCTGACCTCAGCCGGTGCATGTCGGCGCCCACCGGGAACACGTTTCCGCCACCTAGCGGCTTCGTGCGCAGCGGTACCGCTGGCCCCGTCGTGGCCGAGGAGAGCATCGCCGCCAACGACAAGGTCATCATCGAAAAGAGGGTCAACACCGCCATTTTTACAAACGGTGGTTCGCCCGGCGTAAGTGGTCTTATTCATTTTCATAATGCGCGTCCGTTCATGACGTAATGCCTTCAGAGCAGAACGATGGCGTTTTTCCTTTGAAAATTTTTAAAACCAATTGTTTGCAAGTGCAGCCATGACGAAATTTAGAAGCTCACGCAACACGATTTCAGGTCTCCGTTGATTGGTATTTGCGTGTTTCGCTGAACTTCGGCCGTGAGTGAATGTTCAGCACAAACTCGGCCGAAGCGATGTCGAAGAGACAAAAAAAATCTCCCAAAGATATTTTTGCAGCTGCTGCGTAGCTTTTCTTTCAGGAACTTGACGTTCGAGTTTGCGTGATAGGACTCGACGTTCACCTCTTGCTTTTCTCTGCAGCGGCGCAACCCGGTCGAGCCGAAGATACCCCCGCGACCGCCCAGCATCAGCGTCCTCACCCCCCAGTCGATGGGAGGAGCCCCCAACTGCCCAACACCGTCTTCGGTCAATACTTCGTACAGCACATCCTCGTCCGTGACCACACCCACCGCTCCCATGACGCCAAACCCGGGCTCCAATAACCCAGCCACGCCGGTGGTCTCTCTGTCCAAATGCCTACCCAGCGAAGATGATTTTGAAGCCCTGGAATCGATTTTCGCCAGTGAGGGTGTTTCAACGAGCGACGCCACCAAGTCGGGGTCTTTGGGTTTCGATACTGCCCCTTTGAAAAGCGATGCAACGGCTCCTGGAGAAAGTTCTCAGTTAAACGTAAGTCAACGCAGTCGATTCTGTGCATTAATTGAAAAAACGGTTTTAACATCAAATAAAGAGACGTCTTTCTGTGTGAATCATGTTCAACTGCCAAATCCCAGTGTGAATGCTTCGAAGTTTCCATCTATCGCGGGCAATTGCGAAAGTAGAAATACTTTCTCATTTTGCTTCAAGAGATAAAGCAGATTCTTTACGGCGTTCATTGGATTTTTGTTCGCATTTTGAAACACTTCTGCCTTTTTGCAGGAGACGGTCTTAATGGAGATCCTAAGCAACGACAACCCGACCAACAATCAAGACGACATTCTCTCATTGCTCGAATGCGAGCCGTAAACTTTTTTTCGTGCGAGCCTCCCCCTCCGCTACTCAAAAGTTCAACCCTTTTGTTTCCGTGATGCGACCGAAGCTGCTTCGACAGATCTGAAGCTAGAGGATATCGCGGAGCGACAGATATCCACGGCGGCGATTCGTCGCCGGCGCGAGCAACTTCCTCTTTTGCTGGGAGTTAAGCGTGTCGTTTCGTCCTATTTATGCAGACGTGAGTGTGTGCGCGCGCCCGCGCGTGCGTTTTGCATTTTACCGTGACAGACGCGTTGCCGATGAAAATAGTGAGGCCTGCATCGAGGGATGTTTGCGTGAACGTAACGGAGCCAACGGGCAACATTTCCCCGGCGCTTTTCGAAAACGTCTAGCGGAAACACTGGCGGTTTTATGTTTTGAAACACTGCTGTCGGTTTGAGAAGTGTTCGTCGATCAAAAGATGGACGTTGCTGGTAGCAAGTTGACAGCGAGACGCGCGCAAACCTTGTGTTCTTCTCGCTTAGTCTAAAGCCAAACAACCAGACTGGTGTCTTTCAAGCGAACTCTTTTGCGTTCTTCGTGTGCTTCAGCCAAGTTGAACACGTTTGCAAAACAGCCAAGCCGCAACGTGGACAGTTGTTGTAGTCGTAAATCCGCTTTTTTCGTGTTTCATGCTTGCAAAACCTCGACCCGTGGGACAGATTTCTTTAGCTCGGCAAGAATTTGCCTTTTATCCTTTCTGTGGAGGACATCCCACTTTGCTGCACGATTTTCGTTTCCTGGCGTTGTTTCACTTCGGCGTCTTTCTTACATGTCGTGTGCACATTATGTGTTCGTTTCCAACACTTCTTATTTTTTACACGTGGCACTTGTTTAGAATGAATGAAGAATATGGTAATTTCTTGACTTCTGTGCCAAGTCCAGGTTGTGAAGTGAAAAGAGAATGGCGTTTTGCGTCGGTCGAGAAAACGTCTGTTCTTAGAACACGAATTCACGAAAAGTGGTCGCACGTTTGCAAAATAGGTCCCGGATGTAGAACTGCTGGAAAATGTCGCTTTGCACCGACGTTGGAAACGAATGAAAGATAATGTCGGTCGGCGGTTTTCAGGCCAACCTCATTTGTGTCTTTCCCTGCGTGAGTTCACATTGCTTCCCGCTTGCACGTCGGAATCTTGCAGTTTCGCCGTTCCTTTCCATTTCATCCCTCGCCATTTGTACTTCCGTGCAGACCTTTCCGCGTCGCGGCGCACAAGTTTGACCGGCACCCTACCGCCTCGATATCGTTTTCTGCTTTTTGCCAAGTGTTCTTCCTGCTACGCGAAACATTCGTGCTCTGGCTAGTCCAGTTTCGCCGGGCGGGACCTCATCCTGTCAAAGATGCGCCGTTCACACTCCCGCAAGGTGGCGTGTAGTGGTTGACTTCCGTTTTCTGCTGCTAGTTTGCAGACATGCTGAACTTTTTCCGACACTGGACGCAGTCTATAAGCACCCTTACTGAACTATAAAAAGGAGAGCAACGCATTTTTCTCGTGTTGTCAGTAGTTGGCGTTCCAAAATGTCGCATTTTAACTTGGAAATCAAGGCCTCTTGACTCGTGATCTAATCACTGACGGTAGAGACGCGCGAAAACACGTGTTTACCTTCAAATTATACTTGCCCTTGGTCCATCGCAACATACCGTGGGCTGCTGAGAGTCTCGACAGCACTCCGATCATTCTGTACTTGCCGGTGCGTCGCTTTCTAAGCCCACGCATTGCAAGCAATCGTTGATTTTTCTGAAACTGAGAAGTACCAAGTCGAATTTTACCGTTGGCTTACAACTCGTGAAAACGGGAATTGTGACTGCTTGCAGTTACTGGTTGTGCAGGATTTGATGTCTGGTTGTTACTACAACCTTTGTCGAGTGCGTGGTGTTGCTAGTGATTTTTGTTGTGCAGCATTACCTCCAGAAGCGTCTTTATGTTCGCAGATCCCCCACGTGCTCCGAAATACATGATGTCACCAGTATGGTTTTAAATAAATTGAAACCGTTCGTACTTTCAGTCGGGACGTGGTTGACCATCACATGCGTTTTCTCAGAAACGATTTTGAAAATTGGATGACTTACATGATCGTTTTCGTACACACATAAATAACAAAAATGTCCACTGCAATGTTTCACCAAGTAAGAGGTCGCGTTGTCTATTACTTCGGTAACAGGCCTCGTGCTACCCTGGATAGAAAACTCACATGAAACCAACGTTACCGTGGTTATTGCGGGCAACTCAGGCTTCGGCTTTTTCAGCAGTTGCCGTGGTCACAACAGTCGTATTTACCCGTGCTCAAGGTGCATACACTCCAAGTAGGCCGGTTTCGTGTGTTAACATTCCCAAGCGGTAGCAGTTCATTGATTTTGTTCCCTTGCAAGAAACGTTGCGTGAACTAGCTCGTACAGTTGCAATTGTTGGTTGAACTACGTAGAAACTTCTCGTGTCGAACGTGTGGGTCTTACCTCAGATCCGTTGCTAAATCGGCAAAAAAACAACGTACAATGGGCTTTTCACCGGTTACTTGGCGAGTTGCTTTGTGGCACATTCTCCTCCATGCTCTGCTCGTCAGTCCTCGACCGCCCTTGTTTTTTACGAGCAATTTGTATTTTTTCATTTCCTTGTTGTACCGATTTTTATTACTATTGTTGATAATTATTATATTCCTTTCGTCGACGAAAGCAATAAACCATGTTGAAAATGGTGAAAAGCGGTTGGCGCGTGGTGATGCGAAGAGACAATGGACGTTTGCGAGCGTTAACTTCAGGTAGGTATACGTGAGAACTTCATGCGTGTCTTCGCTTCTTCGTACGTCACGCGACCAGTTTCCCTCAGCTCCGTGCGCGTGCGCACACACGAATTTCAGAAGGCACACCTCGCGGATTGCGTTGGATTGTAAAGCTTGACAGCGATGCAGATCAGAAATATATTGGTGGATTTTTTGCGTGACGTATTACCAGTGAGATGCAACTGCCTCTCAGAAGATGTGATGTCCTTTACCACGGTTTATTGCATGGTTTATATTATAATGCATTTGTCTGCATTGCACCAAAGAACAGTGTTGTTGGTCTTCCGTGTTAACCAGTGCATCCACGTGAGAAGTTATTAGGAATGTGGAAATTTTCGGGATAAATCAGATACTGTTCAGTTTACTTTGGACTGTGAGGAGCTTTGGTATTGTTCATGATGCTGAGCACATGCCCATGCACGTAGGCTGAGCTAAGCAATGCCAGTACCTTCAGTGTCGCCCTCCAGAGGTTTGAAGCATTAAAATTATTCAGTTTAAGAGTAGTAACCTTGTAAGCCCTTCTCAGGTAACTCTTAATTAAAACCGGAGTCTATGGATAACAACTGCCACAATGGCAAATGAGGTTTTTAAGAGCAAAGGCTCATTTTTCAACCACTTAGCAATTATTTCAAGCTCATCTGACTCGAAAAAGCACACTTGTGGTATTTCGAAATATACATAATTTCTTTATCAAAAACAAACATTTTCCGTTAGATGCACGCAAGGTGACTCCTGCCAAAATGACAAAATTCCTTTTACAGTGCAACCGAGGTTAACTATGAGCCACACGCGTCGACTCAACTTGTCTTATCGGTGAATTCCCTCATGGGACACAATTACTAAACTTGCTTGTTCATCAAGCTTGTCCGTCCATCAAACAAATGGCATTGGCGACCAGCTGCAAAAGTACAACTTTTGTAACACGCGTTAGGTTAGAAACCTACTGCCACCTTGGTAGTAAGCCCCTCTTATCCAAAAAATGCGAAGCTTATGCATATTTCAATAGGAATTCGCGACAAAACGCTTAGAAAAAATCAGCTACTGAGGGAAGCAGGTTAATAATTGTGTTTTAAGTCTTTTTAAAATTTATTAGTGCTCACATGTGCTTACAACCAGAGGTGATCATGGAGCAGGAGTGGCGGAGTTGATTTCTGCCGGAGTTTGCATTTTACGCCGGAGCAGGAGGCGGAGTCAAAGTAAGTTCTACCCGGAGCAGGAGCCGGTTGAGGAGTCAATGCTAAGGTTTGTCCAGGGGCCAATCAATATTTTTAAAGTTACGTTTAAAATTTCTATAATGATGCTTGTGATTAAACAGAATGGAAGAGATTGAAACGTGTTTCCGACCAAGGTTAACGTTGTCATATGTTATACTGTGACACTACGAGGAATCAACCAGCATTTCACAGCTAATAGTACTAGCCTAGGTACGTTTGAGATTCCAGGCTGTTCTTGGCTGTGTCAGTATGCCATGAATGTTTTCACTTTCACGGATCTGTTTTGTTATTGACGGTTAACACGTTGTTCTGCATGTGAAGCAGGCATTATCCACTGTCACACTCTGCATGACTTGTTTTAGATGTTAGTTTAATTTAGCACTGCAGAATAATTGCCAGTGGAAGTTACATGTGATCATCACTTGGATTTGATACAGACGGTAGATTCTATTGTAATGACTGATCACACTCATGCGTCTAGCTAGGCTATTAGTTTTAACTTTTGATTAATCGTATTACTATTCAGTTTTTGTAATGTAACGATTTTGTAACTATATTTTTATAGTAGAAGGTAGCGTCTGTCTTGCCTCATTAGGCAAAAGCTGTGCTGACGCTATTTTGCCTTTCTCGAACACGATTGGTTGAAGTGGTCATGTGGCAAGTACGATGTGCAAAGACAGAACCATATCAACCACCCTCCATACCCCCCAACTGGAGGGGCACGCTGTCACAAGTTGCCCAAAATTCAGTTTGGTCACCACGGTGTTTCTCAGCTTAGCGCCCCCAAAGAAAATTTCAACCCCAAAATTGAAATATGAAATTCTACAAATCAGTGAAGTTTTTGTCAATCCGTATTTTGTTCTGTCCTGTAATTTATAGACGGAGCAGTACCTGCCGCTGTTAGTGGTACCTACAAAAACATCGCCCGATCACGTTTGATACGTTTGTAAGGTGATAACATGTTTTCGGCTTGAGCGTAAAACTTCACCATTCTTTGCTTGGACTGTTGGACGTGAAGTTAGCCTGTATGCCTAGTTGTGTACGGCCAAAAGTCCACTCGATCAACGTGTTATGTGTAATGATTGTGAAAAAATGTATNATGGCTATAGCCCAGGTAGTCTTCTCGTATTTTGTGCTGGATAGAAGCAAGATACATTNGGTGCTTACGACCAAAGATGCACATTTGCGGAGCCTGCTGTTCAGACTGCAAGATGGAGTAAATAGTGTAGTTAGATGACTTTATTTAAAAATCACTGCTAAGCTTGTTCCAACTCGTGTTGCCAACTGGTGTATATAATAGCAAATTTCAAAATTTTGGCATATTTTCAAAGTACTCGGTATATAAATTTTTGATTTGGTAGATAGCAAAATTTGGCAGGCCTATATATTTGGTATATTTTTGTCGGAGGGTTTATTTGAAACTTCACACCAAATTATTTGTTATATTTCAAAGCATGAACAGAGAAATGATAGTGGTGTTAAAGCTACATATGAAAAGCTTAATGATTTTGCTTAGCATGGGAATAAGCGTGCACTTTGTGACAGTGGAAAGCGAGACTGGAAGAGAGCTGAGAAGTTCTGAAAAAACTGAACTTAGCTCTAACTATGTGTTTTTAGTCAGTCAATGCATCCATTCAATCAAGGGCATACGCAAAGGGGGGGTTGGGGTTAACCCCCCCCTTGAGCTTGATATTTTACAAAAACTTTATTACCTTCGCAAGGAGATTAAGTGTGTTTTCGCATACTTTATGTTTTCGCATAAATCTGGGTTATCGTCTCCATCCAGAAACCATTCCACCACATTTTGCAGACCTTTCGTCCACTACGCATGTTCAAGGTCGTGTTCCGGGACACTTCACTTTATCCGAAACCATTGTCTTTACATTGTCTGCCAAGGGCGTACGCAAGGGTAGTGGGTGGGGTTAACCCCCCCTTTAGTTTGACATATTATAAAAAGTTTATTACCTGCGAAAAGGAGATTAATTGTTTCCGCATACTTTTTGCATGTTAATTTGTCGATTTCATGCAAAAATTGTAGTTGTACATGCTCTGACGTAGTGATGAGTGTTTTTTACTCCCCTGTTTGAACGCTCAGCCTGATAGTTTTGCAGTTATGAACTGCTGTATCGTAGCGTTGAGTGTATTTTCCTCCGATA
>JGI24159J19872_10003815_pt1 | contig 19024 bp, 12 predicted proteins | sample Ectturendosymbi4_FD_19872 | JGI IMG/M metagenome (IMG submission 19872) | reverse complement strand
CCAACTTGCAACCTGCTTTGAGAAAGCTTGCAGATAAACACCATTGCAAGGTTCGCATTAGTTGGAATGAGCTGTTTTTTTGGAAATTAATAACATTCATTCTACAAAAGCATTTGCATTGGTTTTGTTTTCTGCTAACTAGATTGCCCGTTTATATTTCATTAGCTCTGAATTATTTTCAAAACAAAATATTATTTTCAGAAAAATTATAGGAAGGGGGCGATTTTCAACCAAAGTGCCTGTAGGGGGACGATTTTACAAAAAAGGTTGAAGACCACTGACCTACACGAAAAGCACCAAGACAATGTATGAATGACACAAAAAGGCAACTTCAGGTTCCCAGCGCAATTTCAGTGATCATCGGGGGACCCACATGTTATGAAAGCAAATTTGTGAAAGATGCGATTCAGAGAAGAATTTACGCAATGCAAGCTTACTTAATGCAAACTTCTATGTAAACCTGATGAACGACAGTAGACACCCGGATGCTTGCGAGCGAAACGCAGCACCGGTAGACAAGTGGACGAAATCTCCTTCAACAGGACTTTGACTTTGCATACGGCAAAGCTTCAAAGACTGACAAAATTTGTCCGTGCCCTTTTTTCTCTTTTTCAAGGGTTGGAACCGGATATCCAGAACCACATCACCGTACGCAAGCGCAGAGAAGCCCTGTGTGAACAGGTTTGAGATTGGCTGGCTGAAGCTGTTGAGACGTCCTGCATCGATTCCTCGTTTATTACTACCACTGACATTATCGGCTTTTTCACCGTAAATAGACCAGCGCGGTTTCTCGCAAGGCCTATTCCAAATTAGCTCCAGCAAACTTGCGAAACCTGAGTGAGCGTGCCAAGTTTGCAAAAATCACTTGACGTATTTTTTTTTCATCATCCCAAACATGAAGTCCCACATCTTGATTCTGAGTCCGGTAGTGGGAATAAAAGCACTGCATACTCTTACCACAACATATTCAAGTACTTTGCACTCCTGATGGATCTTAAAAAGTGATTAGCTCATTCTTCTAAAGTCAAAAGCCCCGCAACGAACATAGTTTGTGGGCCGTGCGTGACTACACTCAACACACATATCAAGAAAAAGCATCCGATCGATACCAGGCAGTTCCTCAAGAGCGTTCACGATTTCGAGGTATCTCTGTTTTTTGGACACTCTGTCTTCTGCCATCATCAACGCGAACATCACCAGGGCAACAAACTGGCTGGTGTAAGCCTGCATTACGAAAAACATGAAATTCAATGCTGACGCTCAAAGAGTTTGATGAGGAAACGATGAAGTTGACACAACGACATTGTTGTAATGGTCTGCTAAAAAAACAAAGATCAAACCTGAGCGGTAAATAGTACGGAAATCAACATCATTTCGTGCAAATGTAAACCTTTTAAAGAAATAAAATTACAAACAGAAGATTTTGCTGGGAGGTGAACCTTCCAGCAAAATGCTTTTTGATGCACACGTAAAAACTACATGTGCATCAAAAAACAAGTAAAAAGACTCACTTTCGTGCTGGCTACTCCGATCTCTGGCCCAGCGTTTATGTGCACACCGCAATCGGTCAGACGCGAGATGGAACTTCCCACTGTGTTCGTGATCCCCACGTTCAAAGCTCCCCGTTTCTTGCAGTAGTGCAGCGCCATCAGAGTGTCCGCTGTTTCGCCTGACTGACTGCTCAGAAAAAAATGAAGATGATCGTAAGCGGCCGCGCTGCAGAAGATAAACAATGCTGGGAAAAACGTTGTATATTCGACCTTATGAAGAAGCAAACATCGTCCCTGAAGATGGGGGTCTTTCGATCAAGGAAGTCCGAGGCGAGTTCGACCATCACCGGGAGTTCGGTAAGCTCTTCCAAGAGTTGGCGAGTCTGCAGAAATAAACTACAATAAGCGCAAGTTTGCTTCAAAACAGAACAAGGCCCTTGATCACACACAGTCAAGCTGCCTACACATCGTAAAAGGCAATGCTCGTAAAGATAAAAGCGACGCCAGGTACACGCAGCGCATGCTTGGTACTCCAGTGTTTTTCAACCCTTTTGCTGCAGGGGAACCTTCCGCAATTGTCTACGTTGCTCATGGAGCCCTTTGCAATGATCCAACTATCTATATTGCGACAACCGCATAGATCTGTGGTTGCAAATTTCGTCCCAGGCGAATTCAGTCTGTTTCGGCGGAACCCCGGTTGAAAAACACTGCTTTACTCTCAGTTGTTACGTACAGCGAGAGCGGAGTGGTAACTGGTGCCGCATGCGATCACGATGATCCTCCTGCATCGACGGATCTCGTCCAAGTGGTCCATCAAACCACCCAGCCTGACCTTCTTCTCTTCCCAGAGCATTCTTCCTCTCATGGTGTTCACGACTGACTCGGGCTGCTCGAAGATTTCCTGGCCGAACAGCAAACGCAGAAAATCAAGCAGCCGCAAGAGCAAAAGCGCCGTTTTTAAATGACCAACACAATCAATTTACCAACTGTTTCACACCTTTTTTAGAAAGAAGGGGGGGGGCGAGCAATCATCACTGACAACATACTTTGCTAGACACATAGGTGAGCAACCGCTACTTTGGAGTGCGCAGCTGTGAAAAACTATCACCTTCAATCGATGTCTAACGAATTTCAAAGAGGAGGGCGGGCAATTAAAGCTGTATCCAGGACTAAAATACGGCTACGTTGCGCTCATACATTTGGCGTTCTAGTTCTGCTTCAAGCAGTTACGGGTATACAGTACATTGAAAACCAGACACACATGTTGTCGTAAAGTTACAAGCTGAAGTTGGTTGACAATAACATTGTTGTACCATCTATATTCAGCGATTATAGGCTTAGCATAACTGTTCGTTGTATAATTTATCACCAGAAAAAATCAAGATTTTCCTGATTGGCAGAAACTGAGATGTTGTGAAATTGATCAAAACAAGTATCCTTGGCAAATAGCTACGGAAATTTCTGACAGTACGCTAAAACCCGGCTGTTGCAATTTGCAACTTGCAAATTTGCAGTAGTTCTTGTCTGAGCGTACCAGCTAACCAAATGAAAAAGCCAGGTGTATAACAGTTTATCAACAGTTTTGTGGGCTTAAATACAAGTGGTTTATTTAGCCACTTTTGTATTGGACTAGCTAAGAGATTACTTGTTAAACCGACCTTCGCAAAATTTAGTGACTTTTTAATATCCATTCAATGTTAACCTTGCTAACTCAATGCCACGTCTTAGCATTTGAAATTAGTAATGTACTGTTGTGACTGTAAGTAGCTACGAAGACTGTTTACTACTTTATAACCATGAATTTTGACTTACACTGTTGACGAAAGCATGTTTTACAGGAATTGTGATTACAGAAAAACATGGTGGCTTTTCGGGTCGGGCAAAATTGTACCAACCCTGGTTTACACCAGCAAATGACCAAATGGACCCCAACCTTGTATTAACGACACAGTTCAAGGTGCCCACAACCACCCGGAGAGATCAATCGCTCAAAACCACCAGAATAAGTTTAAGACTGTTCGTAAAACCGCCTGACACCAAGATTGTTCATGACTGAAGTTCTAAGTGCTACAGACCTTCTGCATGAAAGACGAGTAGTTTCCCTTCATAATCTGCTGCATTTCCAGCTGGAGAGACAGAACTGCTCGCGATCTCGGCTCGTCTTCCTTACCACGTTTGAGTCGATGAATAGATAGGCCTGTAAAACAATTTTTCACTCAAGTCTATTCTGCACTACTTGCCAATATTGGAACGTCGCGGGAAGCAGTAACTATGGATACGATGATGGTCCTGTAGACAAATAACAAGTACTGTTGGTTCGAAAAAGTGAAGTGCGATCTTCAGAGGGCTGTAACACAGCATATATTAGGCGACCGCTCATTTTAGAAAGTCATCAACGCCACGCTACATACAAAGGGCTGCAACACGGAACAGATTACGGGCTGCAAGACGAAATAGATTCAAAAGGCTGCAACACGGAATAGATAAAGGCGACCGGTCATTTTAGAAAGTCATTAACGCGACGCTATAAATTACGAGCAAAATCGTCTGCATATAAAAACCTCAACTGTCAACTCCTTGAATTTCCAATCATCGAAACCGTTAGTGTAAAAGCAAATGGCGGAACACAACCATTTGCTTGACTAGCGTCATTCTCAACCAACCGTTCCTCAAATAAAATAAACTCCTTGACTTAGCCCATGACCCGATCACTTTCAGCGACAGCTTGATATCACGAGCCAATCCCGCACACTCAACGCGGCGTACGTTATTTTGCAAACATTTGTGAAAGGCCGCGATTCGTAAGTCCAAACAAATACAACACTCGTGGAAAACCCCGTTTCGAAACGGACTTTAAAAAACGAAACGGTCCAATATTTGAGTTTCAAACAGTCTGTTGGGTTAGTAATGGCAGCAGCCAGACACGGCGCAATCGTTACATTGAAACTAACTAGAAACGATAAAAACATGGCCACAAAACTCTTCTTTACGACATGGAAATTAACACCACGCTGTAAACGCAACCTCAGGCCACACGAAAAACTTGTCCGTGACAAAACGTCGACTAAGACTCGTTCGAAGCGCAAAAAGCGTAGTACGCCTGCAACTGAGATGTTCTGTTATCAACGTGAGAGACACCTTGCATCACGACCAATATTAAACGCATATATCACGATGGCAGAGTAGAACAAATCAAAAAAGGACACATACTAACTACGAGACTTACTTGAAATATTCCACAATACAAACAAAAAAATTAAGGAAACAATTGATGACAGTTAAGAGAGTTGTAATAACTTTGGCGCTTGTTTGCATATTGTTGAATAAGCTGGCAGCAAGAGGAAAAACAAATGGTTGTAGAGAACACTTTGTAGAAAATCCAACACAGAAATGTTGCATGAAATACACCTCTGCGCTTATTTTTTAAGTTCTATCCACCTCCCGCAATTGCACATGTACGCAACATGCCCTGACAAGTAAAATGACCTGACACCGACACGTTCATAATATTACACAGGGGGCACAAATCAGTTTCGCAATGTACTGGCGCCCCATACAATGTCTTCACTGATTGCCTTTGTGAAACTCATCATGCCACTTTTCTGCTCGATCTCGCTCTCATCACATCTGCGTCATATGAAAATCACTATCCACACCTTCACCAGACTAATAAAAGGAAATAGGTACAGCTAGTGTAAACCAGGCACAAGAAGCAACGTGACGCATACATACTAACCCTTTACGAAAAACATTTGTTTTGGCCGAACCCACTTGCTCGGAAGTTCATGCGACTTGCTGATATGAAACGAATGGGATTGGAAAGACTTCGACATAATGAGTCTCTCACTAAGCTTCCGTGTACTAAATATGTCAGCATAACAACTAAAATGCGTCGCGACGTTCACAATTCAAGAGCGAACAGTAAATATAAACTGTGTCCAATCATCATAAAATATCAACGGCCATCACTAGCCGCGGGGGTCAAGTTGACGCAAGCACATAATACTGACGATCAGTGGTTCATTCACTAAAACCCAAAAGTTTAGACCCAAGTTAAGTTCATAGCGAAATTTGACACCCGACTGTAGTATACACACTTGCCGCACTCGGGATTCCTTTCAATGCTTGCAGATTGGTGGAGATTGTCAGAATGCAAGTTAGCACAACCCGAATACAAAATAACAACTGCGCAGTTACAAACCTCAGGCTGGGACAAATCTTTTATGAACCTTTGCTGTATGTTAATTGGCATGAAGGTTTCGCATAAACGACCAATAATTGAGCACATTAAATCGGAACCAGTGCAAAATGTATAACTGACTGAAGCGCGGTTGATGGAAGCGGGATGCTAGGTGTTTTATTTCAAAGGCGAAAAACGTAAAGGAATCGGGCGAAGTTTGTAAGAAGCATGATAGTTAAGGTTTCCAAACTAAAATTGGAACTTTCATCAGTTGAAGCAGGGGTGCCCAACTTTTTTGACCCAAGATCTACTTTTCAAGTAGCCAATCTCCTGACTCTCGAGATTTACCAGTCCCGTGTCGACATCGCACAAACACACATTTTTTCCAGCCTTCATAAACTAATCTCGCAACACCATTTTTTGTAGTCAAGCAACCACTAGACATTACATCACAAACTTTCCCTGTCTGAAACGCGCACACACGCCAATCAGCACGATGAACAATAGCCATAACCGACCTTAAAATGAACTAAATTTAAAGGATAAATTTCTGTGTTTGATAAGAGAAAGTCACTCACACGTTAGTGGGACAGGCAGAACGAGCAAACAGGCTTTGAAGGAGAATAAAGACAAAATGTTCCTCTAAATCAGGGAGAAAATGGCAGGTCTTGGCTCGTTTCCTCTCAACCATGTTCAGGTGAAGGAGTGTGCAGCCGCTCTGGTCGCCAGCTGTTGGTAGGGTTGCCAAAAAAATTTCAGGAAGCGCCCAACTTAGAGCCACAACCGCTTAAAGTGATCAAAGACGGTAGCCCTAAAAATTTCCCTTAAAAGCCAGGAACAATTCATGCTCACGAAAATACAGCTTTATCATCAGTTACCACCATACCTTAGCACCTGCAAAAACAGACAAAACTCATTTTAAGACAAAATAAACGATTATTAGGAGCCACTGCGGAAAAAATTGATTTTTTCCTACAACCCTCGCTGTCGACTTCGTATCACTACGTGGTCTACTAGTTACTAATAGACGGCGATCGACTGGTTAGCCATTCTTGAGTTAAGGCATAGCAAGTATGGCTGCAACATTTTTACAGTTATTTCCAGTAGTTACATCTTTAATGTACGACTAGCTGCAGTTACAGCTAAACAACATAAAAAAGTCACTTCTGCATTCAGGCAATATTAATGTTTTCAAAACCGACAGAAATGTTGATCTCAACAAAACCTATTTTTTACGATTGCGGTCGTGGATACTCGGTCTGAAATACTTTTTCACTAGAGCACCATTTAAATTAGGTCTGAAGCCCCAAGATTAACATAAGTCCATGTTAAGGGCGGCACAACTCCCCGCAAAAATGGTGTGCTAAGATCTTAGAAAACTAGCAATCCCTCAGGACTTCATCAACATGGCGAAAGCAGGCCCACAAAAAACGAGCAATATTCTCAGAAAGAATTTTAACAAGCAGTCTGCTGGTGATGTGGGTTCGGAAAGAAAGTGAACTTTGAGCGATTACTTGACGAAGCTCACATGGAATAAACTTGATCTGCCATATGCCGCGGTTCTCACTGCGCAACGTACCGTTGTTACAATTAACCACAGCTTTTGCCATCCGGAATGCAACAGGTGACGTGACAATTGCAAGCAGTTGCGCAGGAAGCGGCTGCCGCGTAACATCAGCTCCCGCAGGATGATGTGTGCGAAATATGTTCGTTGGTAAGTACCGCGACAACGTGACAAGCCTCGACTGCGTATCAACCATTTGGCATTAAGCGGAAGACAAAACACAGTTGAAGCCGTAGAAAGATTCAATAATTAACAATCAAGTGTTTGCAAACCAAATACGGTAATTTACAAACCAATAGTTTGCCTTGTTTGAAGGTCATTTTAACTCCGAACGTTTTTCGTGAACAAGAATGGAGTTCGATGTTACGAATGTTCACCACACAATAGAACATTTCTTTTGTTCAACGAGTTATTTCTCAAACAAACGCGTGTTCTCTTTTTGACATGAAGTATTTTTCAAAAACGCACCGGCGCTGCCCCTGAACAACAACTCAACCAATTGACTGTGCCTTCTTGTTAATACTATCGTAAGTTCAATATCATGTTCCACTCGAGCAAGCAAGTCCGCTGCAATCGGTAATGTCAATCAAACAAAATCCACAAGTAGCGTTTTTGTGTAACCACACGGTTATGTCGTATATATGATGAAACGCTTAAATAACTTGTTGAATTATGAATTCTTGCTGCACAGTGCATGGATGGAAAAAATAAACCAATTCTAATGAAACGTTTAACAGGTTTGCCTTCTCTATATCGAAACGTCTGTTTCAAATGCGAATTCCTTTCGTTTATGTGCATTCAGTTTTGTCTTCAACCAGGATGTTCAATTTCCAGTTCAACACTTTCGCCAGAGGGTTTGAGACGTTGGACAAACAAGAAAGGACATTATATCCGGTTCGTGACAGACAACGGTTATACTTATAAGTAACATATCAGTAAATTTCCCGTTCACCGACAAATCCAGCCCGTCCACGGCTAAGTGGAGTGGAATGTCGACTTCGGTCGAGAAACCAATAAGCGACCGGCCAAGAACCGCCCTCGAGACAAATGACGCACGATACGTATGTGTGCCGGCTTGCTAAGACAACAATTTGGACGGCTTTTCACAATATCTTTGGATATTACGAGCGCTGAGAAACGAGAAAAGCAAGTGGGTGGCCGGGATCCTCGGAAGGTTAACAGGTGCAAACATTGACATTGCATTGAAGGCAATTAATGACCAGAAATTTGGAAAAACACCACTCAAGTGAGCCACTTCAGCTACACAATGTCAACAAACTATCAAGTGAAATTGTTGAGACCCNCTTCTGCAACTGCAGCGGCCACTGCCACACTACTCACATCATCCAATCTGACGAATTTTGCCTTGGCTGCAGCAACGATGAAAAAGGTCAAAATATTAAAGTACGTTTACTACCAAGATGTATAGATTTGCAACGGTGTCACCAATTGAGCAAAGCGCAATGTGACGAAATTTGGCTTTTTTAATTCTCAACAGGCTAATTTAGCATTTTCAGCAGACGATCAACAGTCGTCGTGCCGTTTTCAAGCCGATCTTTTTCCACTCAACACTCGACCATGCTAAACTTCGGAGCATGCATTGAACAATCAGTGTTTGGTTTCATCAACTAAATCCGTTAGAAGATAAATTCAATAAAATCAGGTGATCAGTGTTGCGGACACTCCCAGACAATAACCTGTGGTTTGCTCCTCGGCACCGCAACCGCACGCCGCTGATCAGGGTTGCCAAGTCCAAACAGACCTTTCAAGCTACAAAAATTGCAAAATTCCGCTAGAATAGTACCACTTGTATGGGCCGCTGTACCAATTATCCGCTAGAATATAGCGGATTTAGGTCGCCAGATCAATTATTTTGCAGCTAGACAGGATTACAATCTGCTGGATCTAGCGGAAAATCAGCCAAATTGGCAACCCTGCGGCTGATGGAGCCAAATCCCATCTGTATATGTTGAGGTCGAATGGTCATTGCCATTGGCTATCTCTATATTAGAACACATTTTCTAGACATAGATTAGTGACCAAGATTCAGTGCCGTCACTGCTAAAGTAAGTTCGTCTGAGACGATATTAATTAATGCCAAAACACCAATGTGTTTTCCTGACAAAATGTCAGGTGAAGCGGCAGGTCTTTTCTCAGTTGTGGCAAACCTTTGAAGTTTGTTTGTGGAGGTTAACGCTGTCGCTTGGAAGACGTCACGAATTTCACGAAATGAGCAAAGTGCGACAACTTGCGCAGACAAACCTTGGGGAAAAGACATATTCACGCAAATCAAAGACTTGAGTTTGCACATCTTGCCGGCAACGCGCTTATTGATGGGCGAAAGCAACGCAAGCATGAACTCTTATCACGTAGCAACTGACCGACCCAGTTAAACCAGTTAGCCAAGCGTCGTCACATGGACTGCTGCACNCTTGCAATTTTACGTAATATCAGAACCGCTCCAAGCAGGAAAATCGATATGAACAAGCAGCTTTCAAAGAACGTGATGGACCACTATTTAAGCAAGTATGTTCAATCTTTTTTCGAAATCATCATAATTGGCCTGTACCGCAGCCTGGACTAGAGCGGTGCCGTTCACAAACACTAATATTTCAAAAATTAAATAAACTTAAAGACTCGCTTTCATTCCGAAACCATGCTAATTTGCAAGTGGATGACCCTGTTTATGATGACCCGGACTTTCAATACAACTTCCATGTTTCTAATGTATGTTCAAGGAAAGTTCAAAAAATGGGTGCATGCACACTTAAAATTCTGACAACCTACTTCCGTTAACAGCAGCGGCAACATCATCGTCTTCAAGAAAAATCACTTGGTTGGTGTGCTCAATGATGGCGCTGTTGACAAAAAGGAATGATCTATCACTTTTATCGCGGCTATTCAGGTTGGCATGCAAGTCACAGCAACAGAAGGAAATACCAACAATTGCTTTTAGCGTTAAATATAAAAACAGTACTAATGCTGCGAAATCTCGAAACGCGACTGGGTGCAACGGAGAAAAAGTTGCACAGATGTGGGTCATGGACACTGCGTTTACCGCGTGCTGATAACGAGAACTTTTAACAGTTGGTAGCGACATTGGTTCAGTTGGAACCATGTGGTTCTGCGTCAAGTAGAATTAAGCCCAGGTCTCCATGTTTAACCACATGAGTGCACGTGCTGTCTATCTTAATGACACAACACGTCAATATATCGCTCGATAAGCGAGCCATACTGAATTATATACGTAAATATTCACTGCAGCTTCAACAGGGAAAGCTAAACGTTACCGAACATTTCAAAGTCAATACCGATTCTTCTACTTTGAGGAAACAAATCTGTTCCATCGTGTAAAAAAATTACGAGTCGCGCTCTTGGGTGCAAGATACTTATCAAAACAGATTCGGGGTGGATCATTTTCTGCTGCGGGTATGCCAGACGAAAACAGGCCCAGCAATAGAATGAAACTCCCTTTCAAGTTTTGCGTTAAGTGTAGTTGATCATGGCGGGACGGCGACACTCGGTAACAACGGGATGCTCAACGCACAGTCCACCCACCTCGCGTCCGAGGCAAAGAAAAACTCGATTCCTTCCTCGTCTACATTCTTGTCCGACATCAGTTCCGTGCGGCTGTTCAGCCTGCTCATCGTCAAGCTTGTCAGGCTCGTTGATATTTTCGCTGAGAAATGGAGAAGAACAAGTACAGGCGTATAGTAATGCTCAAGAACCGATTTAACCAATTTTCCAAAGTTAAGCATGCACGAAAATAACCGAAAACAATTATAACTGTCAAAGCGCAGAGATTTTCAACACAAGATAAAACGTCAGAATTTTTCAGGACAAACTTTTTTCTAAATAAACACCGCCCTATCTAGCGTACAGTGTAGCAAGATAGCATGCTAAAGAACGCGTAAATCTTCGATAACAGTTCGCATAAAATCTCGTTAGTTAAAACCAGTGGTTTTCAACGTAGGGGTTGCGACTCCTTTGGGGGTCAAACTCCAAAGGGGTCATGAACCAGAGTTGTAAGTCGGGTCGGGTTCGGGCTTATGTTTGTCAAAATGTATCGGGCCAATTTCGTGCCTGCATACAAAAACTTTTTGTAACATTCAGAGTAACGAATTTTTCTTTCCATTTGTTGTACTCACCGCGGTGATTTCTGTGAGTGAAGTGGTTGTGATTTTTATTCAGCTAATCCTGTTTGCAAACACAGCTGCGTTCTTTTGTTCCCTGCTCGGACTCGGATTAGACTCACATCTTTTTTTGAAAAGGCGACAGCGTTAAGGAAATTATCACCCCACTGCAGTGTGTCGAAGAGATCAATCGCTTACACGATTCTTGGCTTGTTAAGAAACGGTGACCTACAAACCGGTTTTTCATGCCTACAGGGCTATCCTAGACAATTTCTTTTATACCTATAGCGCCATCGTGGATAGTTTGTGAGTTTCTTGAGAGGCATTACATTCCGCAGTATTATCGTTGACTAACAAGCCAAGTTTGTGCTTGTTTGAGCCAACTGTTTGGTCAAGGTGGTTGCTATTTTGGGTGTGATAAAACCGTGCACCTGCAGCTATACCCGTAGCCCTACACTGCGTTTTTTGATACCCCGCAGTTGCACATATTTTGACTCACTCGGTAAATTCAGCTTTCGGGCCGAAATCGGGCTTCAAAAATTAATGTCGGGCTCGGGCCGGGTTCGGGCTTCAACTTGTGACCCGTTTACAATCTGTCGTGAACCATTTTTGGACGGTTGAGAGTAGATAGTTTGTGCACGGTTGTATTATATTTGCTTTATTCGAGTTTTAGATGGGGGGTCGTTGGGTCACAGTGGGTTGCTATAATGGGTCGCAGCAATGGCGGATCCAGACCAAGCATTTAGGGGGCAGTCAAATAGGCGGGCGCCAAAAATGTATGCATTAGTTAAATACCCAAAGTTGTCTGCGACAATCGTTGGGTATCATACAGAAGTGGTTGCTAGGAAAGAGCTTCTTATTTTTTGTCGAACTAGGCGATCTTTCAGGGAGTAACCACAGTTTGAAAGTACTCTATATAATTAATTCAGAAAAACGCTTGAAGCGGGTCCCATAAATAGGCCTCGTTTTTCACAATCTACACATAACTGAGAACACTGTTGACATCCCACATAATGTTTCTATCTACAAAAAGGATTTAAAAGATCTACCCTAAAGCAGGGGTCTCTAAACTACGGCCCCCAGGACAAATCCTGCCTACGAAGCCACTCCGTTCGGCCCGCAAAGACACTTTTTTCCGGCCGCAAAGACATTCTGCGAATAATATCTTTACGAAAAACTTGATTTGGTAGAATGTAACATATCCCAAAAAATCACATTTAGTAAAATACCCAGCCCTCGAACGCTTATGTGGCCTTCTGGAAAAACGTGTCGAGACCCTGCCCTAAAGCATGCTGCGCGCTAGTGTTTGACACTGTTTTGGCTGTCCATAGATCAGAAAAAGCAATACTTGAAACGTATTCCCTGCCTAGTTATAGAAGTAGAACGGTTCTTCTTTTAACAATTGACACCTCAAGTGCCACGACCGGAGTCAAGTAAGTAGGTAAACCACAATCACGTTTCCAGACGAAGCTTGCGCAGTTACACGTACATGGAAAACATATTTATTGCTGACGAGGAAATTAAAAATCAAACATAAATAAAAGGCATTTGCTACAGCATCACTCCCATTTTAGGTAGCTCTGCTGGCTGTCGTGAAAAAACGATCTTATAAAGTAATTGCACGAATGACTCGCACCTGGTCTAAAAGCACATTGCCCTAAGATACATTTAACGCCACTGATCAAGGTAGAATTTCAATCAGTTTTTAATACTGTTTCACATATTTCGACATTGGACTGCCGATTTGAAGAAAAAAGCATCAATCCCAAAAAAAGGTTGTGACGCTGATCATCAGTCGTGGGTATAGTCGGGCTGAGCCTCTCAAATTAACAATCAATATCTCCAAAATCAAGCTCTAAAGTAATTTTTGTATACTACTACGAAATCCCTGAAACAAGCTTAAAGACACCCCCAATGCTGTTGATCTGCTTCAATCCTGGTCAGCAAACACAGGTGAGAATCAGCCTATGACCAATTTAAAACCACGAATCTCATGGAACACTACAGCAGGGCTCTCACAAATGCAACTCCAAACATCCCAAGAACAGTACCAAGAAATCCCTAATTTACATTAAAAAAACTTCAAATCTGTGGTGGTGCACCATAAAATCGGAGCGCCATAAGAAGTGTTAGAAACAGAACCAAACATGATTATCAAAATAACCTGAAATGATTCATTTTACACATTTTCCAAAAATCTCTAAAAAATTCCTAAAACCCAAAAAAGGTCAAAAATTCTAATCTATGGACAAAATCCCTAAAAGTGTGAGCACTGTACCACAAAATTTGCACCAGAAGATTGATATTCTGTTCAAGTTCATGTGGTGTAAGCGGAATGGCCTAACCCAGTGTTTCCCAATCATTTTTGGCTAGCGCCCCCTTTTCTGACAAACAAATTTATATCGCCCCCTATCATGTCTAGCACACATATCAACACAATTTTTTCGTACATTTCGCTATAAAACTTAATTTAGTAAAACGCCAAATTTTTGTTTACAAATTACATGCATACATGTTTGCTGATCATACTGTTTTTATGACATTTGGTCACTCAGCGTTAGTAAGACAACAGAAATGTAATTATTAACTGGGTCTCCTACCGCCCCCAAACCGCCCATTTCTGCCTCACCGCCCCCCCTAGAGTTTCTCACCGCCCCTTGGGGCGGTACCGCCCACTTTGGGAACCACTGGCCTAATCAATACGCTTAACATTTTGCTGTCGGTTGCAAATTTCGCTAACCATGCCGAAATTGCCTTTCGGTGGCCGGCGTGAGATGTTTACGGGTTTGCAATTGCAACACAAGGATCAAAACCACATAGTAATCAGTCACTGTTGCTAGGCGCGTAGCCAGGTGGGGCGAAAGGCGCCGTCGTCCCCAAAATTTTAGACTGCAAATGCTGAACCGTTGAAGAAAAATGGTCATGACCGCGTAAAGCCAATTATTCTTTTCGCCCAGCTGTAGATAGCTATATTTTGTTACAGTTTCTGCGTTAGAGTTGAGTACCATGGTTTGTTGAGGAGCATCGTGGTACCACGCATTAATCCAATGCTATACATTGTGTTGTTCCCTTTGGAGGAGTGATGTGTTGCACAACTGCATTGTTAAGTCATAATCCCTTAAGCTAACGGAGCACTTTTAATGCATTTTTGCCAGATAGCTTTTCACACGCTGCGTTATGGCTCAGTCGGGGGCATTAGTTCCGTCAAGAAACTCATTCACACTCACTCTGGACCGGCGCTTCCACTAGCTAGGGCAACTAGGCGGGCGCCTAGAACGCAACAGTCAGGGGGCGCAATTTCCGATTTTTTCTTGGTTTCCATGTCCCGAATGTTTAAATCTTTTAAAGTGACGTGTAATGGGGTCGTAAATATTAAAGCTTGTGTAGGGGGCATTTATGTTGCAAAACTTCGATGCAGACATACTGCGGACTCACGGACTCCACTGGCGACAGTCCTGAAACTGGTTTGTCGCTTGGAGGCTTCTCAAATCTTGTGTCATTTATCAGTTTTCCATATTGCCTTCCTATATTTTCACCACTGTCTTTCCTTTCATCAGGCATCAAAAAATAAACTTGCAACTAAACATGCCAAATTGCACAGCCCAGCGGCAAGCCTAGAACTGCGCTAGCGAAAACCAACGACCGCGTTTGTGATTATGATTACCTGATCTGAGTAGGGCTGGCTGGGCAGTTCTCACGCGGGACAGAAGTAATGGAACAGTAGTATTATTACCAGAAGTGTTGTTGATATAATTTTCGATAATAGAGGCCCTGTAAAAGTCTGACACGCAAATCCTGAAATTCAATGCAATAAAGCATTGTTCAGAGTATTTTTGATCTCCGTTTCAACTTCGATAGGCACCAAAAAGGAGCGCATTTTGATCAGAGAAGCGCCATTCAACGGAGCACCACAGATGTTTGGTACGGGCAGTTATCCCAAACTCCCCCCCTGGATCCGCCATTGGGTTGCAGTACAATAAAGATTGAAAAGCACTGGTTCAAACAAATCTGACTGGCATTAACGTTAACTTAAAAAGCGTATTTCGCGCGAAAATAACGTACTTTCATTCATTGCATTTGATAGGAAAAAATGTGTGCCAGTGAATTAAATGTATCATCATTTCTGGATTCCATAAGTATCATAAAATAAGCAATTATTTCCAGAGCTTATCCATTGCGTTCGCAGGAATTAATGCAATTGCACAATAGCTAGATAATTGCAGCACACAACCGCAAGGCAACCAGAATAGTAATAAGTGACTATAACGGTATATGGTGTTTAAAAATTGCGGTCGAGACGCTACGACCAAAGCGAACAACCGGGAAGACCAATGAATGTATATCAATATCTTTGAAAAAGCTGCCCCCTCTAAGTTGAAATGTTACAGAAAAAGGCCAACTGGCATATTATACCTAAAGGCTGCAAGAAACTAGAGGTGAGTGACTCACTGCATCGCCACCACGCATTGCACTGTGACTCCCACCTTTAGCATAACATATCCCAGACGACATGCCGTCGGAAGGTGACCGTAGAATGGATGCATTTTACAAAAAAATAGTAAAAAAAATCGAAGATATGTCACAACAGAGATAAGCCTCTTGAAGACAAGCTGCAACAGCAACATGCTTCTACACAATCGAACTAAGTTAATGCTATTTTGCATAAACGTAGTATTACTTCAACCAAACACCGTGGAACTTCTGTGTTGGTTCACACACAGCTCTTCTTGGTCAATAAATCAGTTTTTATAAAAGACACACGGATACATACGAACAATCAGAGCGCTGGTTTCCTGGGAAAAGAATTCCCATCTGGAAATAATACTAAATTTTGCGTGGTATGAACGGAACACCTACGCGCGCTGCTGACGCCAACGAAACTTTATGCAGGCTTTTTTGTAAGCCGAACACAGCAGAAACTTTTGTTTGCAGTTTTTCAAATGTGCGACACGTCTGATAATGGTTTAAGACACCAGGTCGAAACGATTTTTTAAATTACAACTGAATTAAAAACAAATGTGATCAATTACACCAGTTTATTCACCTGCGATTGCGTGACTGCGCAAGAATTACTAGGGATGAATGACAGGCAATCGAGTATTGGAAGTTCGCTAATTTCAACACGTGAAAAATCCCAGAAGACATGAGCATCTCATACCAATTGCTTACGTGCAGGGCAATGCACATAAACCTTCTCTTTCATGCTTATAACAGTCGACAGCTCAGCATGATGTGAGCGCAGATCAATTTTAGGACAGTGTATTAAGTTTCATTTTTCATCAATTGGAATGATAAATCCGCACCCGCGACGTTATGAATCCCGTCCGTTTTTGGTAAAGAAAACAAAACCGAGTTTAAATCATTCAAGAAGCTCTTCTACATGAAATGCATGGCGGGCAATGGAGATACTCGATCATTTTCAAGCGTAATGTAGCAGAGAAGGCTTCTTGGCAACCTCCAATAACAGAGAAATCGTGCGCAACTACGTGCATGCGCTGGTTTACCACTGTCGATCTCGACGGGAGAGTTCGTCTGAGGAGACTTAGACGGCGCTCGGTTGCCGCCGGAAGATTTTATGAACTCGCTTAAAGGTTTCATTCCCCCGCTTTGGCTAATCCTTCTTTGATCGGTATCTGGTACACGAAAGTCGATGAAAGTGCATGGATCAGGCACGCATGACAATACGTACGACAACAAAAGACAAGGCGACTAACTGTCAATTTACGCTATGGAACGCACGCTTTTGATAGGCAGGCCAGTGGGTACTGCGTAAGGCAGTGGTGCTCAAACTTTTTGGCTCGTGGGCCACATTTGTCTTTCAGAAACCCTTCGCGGGCCACAAGAATTAATAATTTCAATAAAAATTCTCTTAAATGATTAAAGTGTTAAGTTTTCTTTCCAATGAAAATTGCTTCGCGGGTCACTCCAGAGGGCCTTGCGGGTCACATGTGGCCCGCGGGCCACGGTTTGAGCACCACTGGCGTAAGCCATCAACGGGGTTGGAAAGTGGGTCACAGTAAGGTAGGGCTGATTTATCGTCTTTGTACATAAATGATTAACCACAGTGGCACCCCATGCCACAGCTATGCAGAAGTTTTATGATTGTTTTTGAGAAATACGCCAATACAAACGTATACGGAAAAGGTAAACTAGGTTTTAAGGAAAGGATAGCGATCTACACTAGCTGGCAAAAATATAACGCAACACCGTTAAAAGCCATAAAAGGGAGGCAGCAAAACATATGTCAACGCTGAAAGATAGACTGACCGTACACCTACGACCATTGACACTCACGATTTATCGGGCAGAGGTTGAGCGCATATACACGTCGATCTACAACTACTAAAATAAACGTGAAATGAAGAAAAAAAACTTGAATTTCTCCGAATCACGACTTACATGAGCTGTACATAATGGGAATGTGGTCAGTGGATAGTTTTGATTTGCTGCGTACACCGATTAGCAAAGGACTTCCACGCCTGAGAAAAGAAGAGCTTTAGTTGTTGATAGAAAGTCGACCACAAGCTCGGCACAGGTTTTACGGCCAACAAGAGCTGTTCAATATTTATCAGCGAAACATAGAAATCATTGTTTTGCGGAAAGGGAGGTCGTTACTGGAAACGGTTTTACCGCGTTCTTCAATTGTTGCTCATTTTTACGAAACGCCCAAACCTAACCACAAGTCCTGCACCAGCCTTGCTTTATAAACAATGCCGAGACACAAATTTAAATGCTTCGGACCACGACCCTCCCTATCCATGAAACGGAAAGACGTGTGAAAAATACAGGTAAAGTTCTGTCGACAAGGTTGATCCGGCAAACCCCAATAGATTCTCAGAAAGGCAGTCGACCGGAACTTAGTCCCGAGCGCAATTACCGCAGGTGACGAAACGCAGCGAACCATACAAGTTCTGCAAAAAGCCTCGTGACACAATGAACTGCTACGTCTTCCATCTGGCAAAAAAGAAGTCATGGTTGAGCAGATGCGGAGAACCAGAAGTGAATAATTTCCCAAATATCAAAATAAAATCTTATTCTGTTAATAAGTTCCGTTGTGACTATTCGTTTGCTGGTTGAGTCGAAACATGTTTGCACGCAGAGACACATGTGACCCGTTAATCGCTTACATTCATGGGATCAAAATTTTAATCTACACAACCATCAGGCAACACCCCTTCGTACTTTTGTCGCAACAGGTTTTAATTCAAGTGTGGGGAACCTGCGGCCCGCGTGAACATTTGATATGGCCCGCAGCAGAATTTTCGTCACCGAAGTTAAGAGTACAAAATCACGTGAAAACGAAGCTCCATGACAAGCAGGTACGGAGACAGTAAGTTAAGAGAGTCAGTCACTCTTCCTCATAGATAAAGGTAAGATTTTAGGATAAATTTAATTGATTTTGCGGCCGGCCCGCCAGCGATAATGCACAATCCATGCGGCCCATGATAGTAGTTAGGCTCCCCATCCTTGTTTTCATTATGTCGCCTCGTGTGTTTGTGTATGGTAGGCATGACACAAACTTTTTCAATAAGGTTTTGTCCAACATCCGATCCCTATACCAATGTTGCGATCGGAAATCCCGAGCGGCATGTGCGCAAAGCTTCGCACCGTGGCAGCAAGCAACAATAGAGATCACCCGACGAGATCACTCTATTAT
>JGI24159J19872_10003814_pt1 | contig 19025 bp, 11 predicted proteins | sample Ectturendosymbi4_FD_19872 | JGI IMG/M metagenome (IMG submission 19872) | reverse complement strand
ACTTTTTACAAAAACTTTCTGTTAGCAAAAATGAACCATTAACCAACCAATGACTTTCAGGATTTAACCTTGCCTTTGCACATTCTAAAAGTGTAGTGCGTAAGCATCAGACCATGTCAAACTACTTGTTGTACTTAGTTGATTATTTGTGATTCATAAGCAACAGACAATGAATCATTTTCAATTGAATTGTATAGCTGAGTTAGTGAATTAGGGTACTTGCTTATTTACGCCAGGGTACTTACAAACATGGACGCAATTAGCTGGGGGATGTGTCAGTAAATAGGGTGCATGAATTCATCAAAACCTCTTTAAGGGTGCAGCATAACAAAAAAGGTTGAAGAGCACTGCATTAGAAAACAAGGTGTATCTCCGGCCAATTTCTGCTGTGTTATCAGAAGATTTTCGTACCCATAAAAATTATGTCGTTAAAATTTTTGTAGATGCTTCGGGAACTTTCTGCCCAGTTTTTACATTTTCAATCGCTAGTTGCTACAATACGAATTACCGCAGTGTGGAATTTCGCTATACAATGCTGTAGCTTGAACATTCTGTCGTGACCGAAGTATCAAAGTGGGGTCGCTTTACACAAAACGATAAAATTCTAGCTTAACGAATATACTTGTAATTTCCAAGATTCAAAAAATCCTGGCGTCACGAAAGTGATGTCACAATTATATGAAGTTTTCAAGCTTGTCTAGACAGATAACTATACGTGGAGCCAGAGTCAGCTTTCGACTGCCCTGCTCCCGGCTCACTCTTGCATCTATGCTGCCGTAACAAGCTGAATGGGGGCGCCAAAAATGACTTTTTCCCTGAGTGGGAAACTCTAGGCATGCTACCAGTTTTGCGTTGACGAAACATGTAAAGCATGGGTCACCGAAACATGTAGAGCATGGTCCCGCACGGACCACGTGGGTGGCCCCCGGGCCTGATCTGAAAAGAACATAAACATAATCAGTGTGTTCACATATATGAATGTCATTACTTTGATAATGATACCATAATTAAAGATAAATTGCGCAATTTTTCAATCTCAGAAATGTGTATCAAACTAGCAGTCCTTCGCATTAATCGTTAACCAAGAAGTACCTTTCATTTGTAAAAAGGTTTTGTGCCCCTGAATTGTGCAGTAATCACGGTTAAGTGAGCTTGTTAGCTCACTTTCCAGATCACTGTACACGATTCCTGATGATTCGCCAAACGTCTGCGTGCTCAACTGAGCTTTACGCGAAGTTAACCGAGCAGGCTCGAAGCTGCTTGGTTCGAAAATAGCTAAGTGGAGCAAGCGTGTTAATGCAGGTGCTTTGCAGTCGCTTGACCACCTGCTTTCGTCAGGATGATGCAAGAGTGAACTCGGATACACTTGTGGTGAAATCGTAAAAAAAATATTTTATCTGATTTCTGCAATTCCGATTGCAGTAATAACAACATTAAACCGCTGCGTGGACTGGAGTACATTCCATGGACCGGTTGTGTAATTGCAACGACCAGAAAAGTGGGTTACTCTTCCAGTTAACGCCGGTAGCTTACACGCGACCACAACACAAAATGCATAACCCGGTTGTTCGAAAGCCCCATGTAAGCGCTGAGCTCCAATGTGCTCGTTCTGGTTCACTTACGCTGAGCTCTCCTGACGTCATAGCTCACTTCGAGCTCACCTGTCAGAACGACCATCTAAAAAAGCTTAATGACAGTGCTCGTTCTGAGTTTTGACTTCCGTTACACAGTGTCGTGTAGGTTGGTCTGTATTGCCAAATAGAAGAAGATGCGTGCCAAGACTCCCCAAGCTTTTTTTTTACAAATTGGTTTGAATGTTTATTTCAGAAAACAACACCTTGCAACGTGCAATCAGCGTCACCAAATGAAATTCCGCCGTATGCTTGTTGCTGATGCTCTTTTCTTTTTTTAGGTCATCCTACCGCCAACTGAATTTTCATACAGCATTGCTGTAAAGCCTGCTACAAATTACACGATACGATTAACATCTTTTGTCACTGCTTTCAACGGAATGAAACTTCAAAGTGTTCCGAACGCTCGCAGAATAACCAGCGAAACAGGACGTAAGTCAAAGGCGTTAGTCTGTTGTTTGAATTGCGCTTTGCCCTGCTCAGGAATCCTGGGTGGTCCACCATCCAGGGGCTTCTTTTTTGTCGATTTTATATGCTTAGAAAAACATTAGAAACCTGTGTTTTCGTGACTTTTCTTGATTTTAAGAGATAAGTGGAATGGTGCCAGGGTTATTTTATAAAAAATGTCCCTGAAAGCATATATATAGGAAATTGGGATACTGGGGTACTTTACTGCCCAAGGTTACCTGAGGTGTAACAAATTGTGTGCATCTTACTACCTTAAAATTTCAACGTGATGTTAAGTGCAAAACCTATTAGGCCAAATATGACCACGGAAACCTTTATGTGAAGAATCTTCCTACTCCATAACTTGATATGAAGAAAAAACGGATCTAAAACACAAATGACGTTTTTTACGCACAAACAAAATTTGCCCTCTGAAAAACAGCTGATTGGGGGTACAATGTATAAAATTCGTATGATATGTAGGTTTCGCTGCGCAGTTACAATGTTTTGCTGTGAAAGGGATTAAAAATGGACGTTGGGAAGTCAAAAATAGGTTGTTCCGGAAAATAACGGATGTCACATGTCCCAGGAAAACGTAATCGAATTTGGGATTGCATTACGCCCATGATTTCTCGACTCGTATAGCGTTTTAAGGTTTTCTCAGCAGAATTGGTGTACGTGCTACGTACGTTGGCTATGCATTGTGAAATTCCTGATATGGCTATATTTTTAATTGTCATACATCAGTTGGCTTTCAATTTCGAACAAGTAAGTATTCTGCAAACTTTCACAACAGGATTTAACATAACTTTTCAAGTCTGCTGCGTGAACACCCTCGTATAAAAATGATGGATACTTTGAAAATATCGTTGAAGTTGATTATTCAGATGCATGTTTTTGATGTTGGCAGCTGGATCAAGGCTTCACTTACCAAAATCAAATGTAATTAACGATGTCCGTGCTAAACCATTCAGTATTGAAACGAACAACCATATCGCTGCCTTAATAGCAAGCTTAAATTAAAAAAATTAAGGAGATTCTGTGGAGAAATGATATTTGTATATTGACTACCCGTTGTAAAGCAAGCGTGTATTTCTTTAACATTCCGAGAGACTGGCAATGGTCAAAGTAACTGCAGCCCAATGTTGTGGCGAAAACCTGGTGATGTGTTCAACTAAAAGAGATCTCGTGCACGGTCTATTTTTGTTTAATGTTTCGTTTTTACCTTCGGATTCGGATTTCAGACATGAAACAGGTTTGACAAATTTTTCTTGGAAAAATTTTAATTTCCAAGCAATATTTTCTTTTGCGCAAATGAACAGCGCATGGCGGTTTACGCACGGCGGTGATGTGAATGACTGACATCGATTGTAGCGCAGTGCTCTGCAGCGTATCACAAGTCAGTGAGATGTCCAAAACGTGCTGAACCCCATTTGACTCTGGATAAAGTGAAATCCGTAAGAGATCGTTCACAGATGTCAAAAATTTCGTGAAAAAAATATCAACTTTGTCACAACCACATTCGCTAAAATCGAATACTAAATAATTTTGATTGCGATCTAAAGATTTCTGCACATTAGATCATATATCTGGGAAGTCTGAATTATGAGCGTAAGTCACTTTCTGTAGGTATAATTTGCGTCATTTTGCCTTGAAGCGCAGTAAGCTAATTTTTGCTCATCTGTCTTGAAATACACATCACCAGCTACATTTTCACAAACAACGCTGCAAGGAAAATACAAACGAATGACAAAAACAAATGTGCGGAAATAACCGAAATCAGCGATTTTTATTTTTATCGGCATCGAATTGATGGTAAAATACATAACTTCCGATGACTCGCAGTAAAAGTTGGCAAGCTTGATGTTGAAACAATGCTAAAAAATAAACCAACTTAAAAATGTAAAGTGCAATCAAACATTTTAAAAATTGTTAAACCCAAAACCACCCCTTCATAGCTTAGCGCAACGGGTAAAAGCATCTGATTAAAAGCAATGGATAAACACTCAAGGATGATCGAACACTTGGTATCGTGCTTAGTAAGTAAAACACTTTGTTAGTGCTATAGTTTTCCGTGGAATGAAACTTATTTCAACTTTTCGTCGAGTAACGACAGTTTTGAATGAGCAAATATGTTCCATATTTTCTTTACTTGCTTCCATCCCTTGATCGGATCGGGTGAGAAACCGAAAGTAATGGCCATTCAATTGGTTTGTGCTTGTCGCCACGTGCTGGTAATTACATTCCCATAGTAATTCTTGGGGTATCCTAATGTTTCCAATATTTTATAAAATCTTTGAACAGATGGAGTCTACGTAAATACGTGCGTGCACCCTGTGTTTGCTGTAAACTAATACCCATTGAACGACGTCTCGCAGTGGGAAAATTCGGTTGCCTTCTTTTCGAATCCCTAGCAAACTAATTAAATAAAGCTAGCAAGATTACTGGGCACTTCGGCACTCCACTTACGGTTGTAAATCTCTATTGAGATATGTGTGGTGTGCAGAATGCACTTCTTCACGTATCTTCGAAAGATGCTCAACTCCCGCGTAAACAAATGAGTACGAAACACGCTCTCTACACATCTACCATTAATTTTAAAAGCATTGTACTTCACTTACGCTTGAAAATACGTTGGCCTTCCTTGACCAACAAAACTCATCTTACATTTTAAATAAGGCGTATTGATTTTGCTTGCGGACCCCTATCGAAAACTACTGCTCGTGACCATTGATATATTCTGCAAAGACACCCAGTTACCTCAATATACTGCCCTTAGGTTGTATGCGTGCGCAATCATTTTATAACAAATATTACGCTGAATGCGTTAGTTAAATCGATCGATGCTCCACTGGTTTTGACGCAGTAAGCGAAATATCTTTGTGCAACTTGCGGATATTTTTAATTTTTCAAACAGCACATACCATTTCAGCTCGTTGGACATCAACATCAATTTGCATGTGCGCAGTACGCACTGCGGTTGTAATGCGCCACTGATGGCCTGAGAAAAGACAGCTCATCAAACTCATGCAAAGCTACTGCAATCAGGGTTGCCAACTAGCCTAAAATTCGTGCAAAAAACATTAATTGTCCTGATTTCAGCGGTTGTGTCCGACAGCTAGCACATCTTTCGGACACTACGTTTTTTATCCGAATTTCATTGGCCTCAGAAAGGTTGTACATCAGAAGCGAAAGAGCAAGCCAGCTCTTGCAATCAGTGCATCCAGCGTGCTCCGTGCAGACTTTCTTAGGTTTATCGACTGATCCAGAGACGGGATACTGAGTGGTATAGTACATAGCTAGTTCGCCGCTACCTGAGCCATGATGTGTTTGTGCCTGATTGACTGTTGCGTTGAGCCTGTCTGTGCAACACAGACTGATTCGAGCTTTTCTTTTCGATTATTCGTCACTTCTCTGAACCGGTAGTAGTGTCTCTGCGGCATCTTGAAAAATTGTGCGCACGCGGACTTTCGAAGGAGCATTACTGTTACAGATTGCCTGTACGGTGAACGCTATGACGACCTATTACACGCAATAGCACTAGAGCTGGACCAGAAATAAAACATCGTTACTTGTCTTAACCTGTCCGAAGTCTAATACTGCCCGAGACCTACCTGTATTAGCTGGCAACCCTGACTGTGATGCAGTCACATCAGTCGTTTAGACAATAGGAGTATTAGTAAGTTGCAACCACAGTAAGCTGCATTTAATCATTCTTTAAAGGTTCGGTAGTTTTTCCTAAAAGCGGCCATCCATTATTCTGCGAGTACTGCCTCAATTTGGAAATTCAGATGTTTTGGTTTTCGAAAAAGCTTACGTGTCCCTCCCTCGCAAAATAAGTTCTTGCTAATGTTGGCAATTGCGTATGACCCCTGTTACGTTTCACTTACACCACTCGGTGTTTTTGAAAACAAATTAACTTGACTGGATTCAGGAGCAGTGGAGTCCATGTAATAGTGAATTATGTCCGTTCTTTAAATAAGATACACTGGAGCTGTGGCGGTTAAAAATGTGCGATTCATACAAAAATTGGCAGAACACATTAAAAAAAACAAATGTAGCCTACTGTGATTTCGGTCCTTCTGGCTTTCACTTTGCCTGGTCATTTTGTTTTTGACTGGCTCAAACTACATTTATATAATTGAGTGGTTTCAACAAAATTACAAATAACTTCAACTTAACTGGTTTAATGCTAGTGTGCATGCAGTTGCGTCGTTTCTTTTAGTTACGAGAAGTATAAAGTAACAAGCAACAACTTGGGCTTCGCAGCAACTTAGCTTTGCAACTGTCGCATTGCAAGATTTTCAGTTTCAGTCTTTGTTTTGTTTTTTTGTTTTTTTTTGAAGAGCCGATGCTACCTACTCTGTTGATGAAATGCAAACTTGGATAAGATCACAGTGTCTGAGTTTTCACTGTGGTTTTTCCTTGCGATAGATAAGTGTTCTCAAACTTTCATGAGCCGTGGCCCCCTTCAAAAGACTTCCAACACTTGTCGCCACTTGAGTTATGCAATGTCACGGCAAAACTACCTAATGAAGGCTTCTGCTCGCGGCCCGCAGAGAACAGCTCCGTGACCCCCAACGGGGACTTACAGCCCCGTTTGAGAAACCCTGCGATAGTTTACACTTGCTTGTGTTTAATGCAAACTGGTACATTTGTCATCACCGGTAAGATACGTCATAGTTTTTTCCTTGGTGTGAGAAAGCTGAGCCTGGATTCCATTAGCTGTTGCGTTGCAAAAGTTTTTGTGTGAAATTTTAGACAAACTGCGTAATGCAATATTTCTCAACCTCTGTTCAAAGCAGCCCAAATTTTTCAAAAAACACATTTTCACGGGGTTTCTACGGAGTCTGGAAAAGTATGGAAAAATTTTGGTCACTTTCCAGCCTGGAAAAGTCTGGAAAAATTTTTTTTGGTCTGTTAGTGTGGAAAAAGGAAATAATTATCCACAGTTCCACAGTTGATCATTTGACATGCATTTTCATAATATTTAATTCACGATTGATAACTTTACTTTCATCTTGTTAATTATTATAGTACCTTTGGTTGAACTGGGTGTGTCATTCGGAAAAGTTTAAAGTCTGGAAAATGCCCGGAAAAAATCTGGAAAAAGTTTGGGATTGTATTTTCAAAATAGCGCAGGGTAGGAACCCTGTTTTCGTATATCTGGTGACCCCAACATTTGAGCAGGTTTTGCTTTTTCTGCTATCATTATTTTTATAAATTCCTTCATATCTAGCATGAAGAAGTACCTTGCCTGATCTTTCATTCTGCTTTTTCATTTGGTAAGAAGTAACAACGAAAAGTAGACAGTTGATTTATGTGCATGTGTAAATGCGTTCATACCACTCTTCCTGTCCTGCAATGAATTTTGACTTACGTTATAAAACTCAAGGGTCTGGTTGGCACAATATGAGTAGTTCTCTTTAAATGACGTTGCAGTTGTTTTTTTTGTTGATTCTGTTGAGGGAGCTTTCATGCGTACTACGCATCTTTGTTTACCATCCGATTCCATAAAACCAAGTTTTAAAAAGATTCATATGGCCGTTTTGTTGCAGATTTAGTAACCATTTTTTCTCCAGCATAAATTAAGGTTCGGTATAACTTGATGAAAAACGGAAATTTTACATCATATAAAAACTAACAGCGGCCGGATGCCAGCAGGGCTGTCAAGAAGAGTAAGGCTACAACCTATTGCACTTTAGCAGCTAGCTGAACTATTACGTCATGCAAAAACACGTAAGCGGTCAATATTGTTTGCTTCGTGGTACTTTCCACAAATTCAACCATTATTTCACAGCAGTTAGTATTGTACGACATTAGATACAAAACCTCAGTGCACGCTACTAAATAAAGCACTCCAAGGACCGACGCAACATGTTCAATGAGCGATTGCTAAATTTTCCGGCGAGAGCTGTTTACACCAGAAAAGTGTGTGTCATGTCGTATCCACACTAGGAGAGCTATTTCTGGTCAGATCGAATTTGTCGATTCCTTCGCATCCTCTGCTTCACTTTTCACATTTTCCAAATGACACGGCTCAAGGTAGATAACTCGCTCGTCAATTGGATAATAGTTATGACGCAGCATAGGTTTTGAAAAGGAAAATGTGCGCGAGTGCGCTCTATTCACTGTTGCTGCATGAGAAGTGGAATGAGCACCAGCAGACTGCATTCCAGAGTGGTATGTTGAGAATGTTTGTGCATTTTTCGGTACCATAGTCATAGTACGTTGCGGTCCTTGTAGCTGAGCCGCATGAATCCAGTAGCCAGGTTTTTGGTGGGGAAAAATACATTTTTAGGGGGAATGATTTTTGTTTTTAATATATGTTTAAAACAAATGTTCCCAGGCACAACACAATATGACGGGCACAAAAATATTTGGGTGGGCTCTGCCGCCATCTCCCCGTGGCTACGGGCCTGCATGAATCATTTGTTTCAAATCAGTTTTTTTTGGTTCCGCGCTCACCTTAACATCAGCACACAATTAAACAAAATGCCACACGCCGACTTTGCTGCAATCCACGGTGTTGTCCTGCGCCACTTGCCCTGATAAATGGCAAATTTATTATGGGAAAGTCTGCATTGGTCTGTAGCAGCCAGCACCGCTCCATCAAGCCGGGTTTGTATTTGGCCCAAGCGGACCGACGGCTTTTGTATGACGCAATTCCCAGCCGGTGTCGGTCGGGACTGGATCCGTTCTGTAACGATTGTTCAAATTTTCTTCCACTACTGTTTTGACAATAGCTGTCATTTTCAATGGTGCTTTCGCAATGCGTTTATTTGTAAAAAAATTGCGTACCGTTCGTTTTCTGATGCAGGCCATGATCGACCCAGATTATGAGTTTTTAGTTTTCGGCACAGGAACAACTCACCGTGTTAATTTTCTTTATTGTGCGTTGAGGTATGTTTCTAAAATGTATGCGAGTAAATCTATGGCCACTTCTCCTAATTGTGTGATGATTTTCTCAGCACCTAACATTGCTAATGTGGTGGCTGTTCGGCGTGCATCAACTTCTGTCAACAGCATCTCGTTTACTCTGCTTGCCAATACATTTGACGATAAGTTTGGAGCAATCCAGTATTACGGTGTCTACCTGTCCTCTCCCGACAAACAAAGTACGTAGAGCTCATAACATTCGTTGAAACTTAAAGATCTTCTGACATTCGTTGACGGTTATTCTTCTGCAATTTGTGTGCTGTTTTGTGTATGTATTTTTTGTGAGTAATGACTAACTTCCTGTGTGACTTTGGTTTGAATTGTTCGAAATCACGGATTTAAAGCTGTTGTCGGTCATACAATGCTGCTGCGCGTGTGGGGAAGGCTACTCACACCAATAAAGATTTGGATATTGTGACTTGTACGCGATGTGGCATGCCAGTTTCGAATATGTGTTTATATGCATACAAGCAACATTGCTGATTTTTTCTAATCTTCACAAATAACAGACGTACAGTATTTTGCAACAAAATTTGTTTGAAAACTGACGAGTACGAAATGTCGGTGTTGTGGGTCATGCTCGTTATTGAAAATGTTGGTACCTAATTTTTATTTTTCCAAAAACACTGAGAGGGTTTTTACGAGAAGTGATAACGCTCACTTTTAACCTAAACTTAGCTGTTTTGCCGCTGACTTCGCGCAAACACATGATTCCGCTTTAAATGCGCTTTGCTTTGGGTAAAAAACATGTAGAAAGACAATCATTGGCAGTACCCCTGTAAAATGGCATGCGCTTTTTCAGTAACTTGCAAAAAGTGAAAAGAGTGGCGGGTTGTGGAAGATGCACATTATTTTGGGCAGCGAACCCGTGAATGTTGCAGATCAATATGCTTTTGTTGATTCTGCAGCTGGCAAGCCTCATCCTGACCCGGATGTAAACAGAACATGTGGAGATTTTCTCCAAGGTGGAGCGACACAATGCATTGCATTGTGGACCTATGCAAACGGATTGCCACGGACTGCGAATAACAGAAAAAAAAGAAGTTATGATAATCCTGTGGGGAATGATGACATTACGGTGACGTGAAATCAAAATTCAAACATCGAACAGTTTGTTATCTATGTTTTTTGAAAACCAATACGTACTGAAGTGTACATTACTTATGGTTTAAGTTCACCGGCACATTTAAAACCTGTTACACTCGTGGCATTTTAGATAATAAAACCTTCCAAAGCACTGGTCCAATTACCAGCTTAAACTTCGTAAAATATCGTCCGCATTCGCTGGGTAATGTATTTAATCACAAGTTTACATGATTCTATTTTTTTAATCGTTTGCGGTTTGCACCAACTGTCAGTCACTGGTTTACATCGATCCCCGCCCTTTTAACGTTTTTGACGCATTGCAGTTTACTGTGGGTGATGGATCAACAACCCAATCTCCATGGGGCACAATTTTTATCAACTCGCGTCTTGCACCAGACAGCGCATACATCATATCAATCGCTGCAAAGACGAGCCATGCTGAACTGGTTTTTACACCATGGTCGAATCCCATCAGTACTCGTGAGTTACCCGACCTGCACAGTTTCAGTTTTGTAATGGACCTCACGGCATGTGATTGTCAAGGAACGTCGTCAAACGGGCTTTTTTAGGCCGTTGAAATTGCCCGTTGTGGTTATTTTCTTTCATGGATTGACACTTTTTGTGAAGTGAAAAGTGAGAAATTGATAATTGGCAGCAGTTAAGAAAAAAAATTGCGCTTTTGTGACACATACTTTCTGAATAATGGACGTAAACTTGAAGTAACTTAGACAGCGTTTTAGATTGTAATGTTTTCTACTCTTTTTCCTACGATTTTGGTCATTTCAATCAATCCATCGGGACACACAGTTAAACACGAAATCAAAAAAACCTGCAAATGTTCGGTGTTGATGTTCATGAATTGTGCAAACGTCAAAAGAGAAAGTCCACATGCGAATACTTACCACCAAAGTTTTCCACACGAGCATGCCTTAGAGTTGCGTTGCAGTTTACCAGTCAGGACTTTAGCATCTTTTCAAGCAAGCTCGTTCGTTGCTCAAAGTTTATTAATGTAGTTTTCGGAATGTTTTACCAATTGTTTTTTATCAACGGTATTTATTACTTGATCTTTTTGCATCATATCATTTTGTGAGACGCAATTGGCGATTTGCATATTTTTGTCCAAGTTCTCTGTGTTGCGGAAACCACTTGGTGTGCTCATCAGAAATCTTTAGTTGCACCTAACGCTATAATCTATTTCCAGTTTAATAAGTTGCTACTTATTTGTGTCAGGCTTCTACGCTCGCGCTGAATGTACACGCTTCGTGTACATGCGGTATTTCTGTAAATATAAGCGGAAATGATCAAGACGTATTTTGAACTGTTTTCTGTGTGTAAAATATGGAAAAAACATTTTGTCGTTAAACGCTTTTCTGTCCAGAGCCGGATCCGGGCGTAATTGCAGGAGCGGTTCTTGGCTCAATCGCTGCGCTACTTGTGATTTGCGGCCTGGTTTTCTTCCTCAGAAGGAGAAAGATGAATAAAAAGAAAAGGTTTGTGTCAAATCCGCATTTTTTTAATCTTATCGAATTCTTCTTTGATAAGTTCGTGTGTGTTTTAAATATCGCAAAAAGTGCCGGATATAGCAATGGTGGCACTAGGAATGCGTTTCTAGTTTACTGCTTGACCAAATTTGTCTGTTGTGTGTCAGCGTTTGGCAGAGATTTTTGCTGCACTAAACGCCAAAATAGTGAGCGTTTGTGTAATGTTAATGTGCTGATCAGTATGTTTTTTGACAGAGACATCGAGATGTCACCGAAAATTAAAAAGTAAATTGTTGACCAACAGTCTTTTGTATAAAATTTTTTGTTGATTTTGCATGCTCTAAGTTTCGTTTTAAAGTAATCAAAATTGTTTTCTGTTAACAGTAGTGATGGGAGTTTCGTTATTCCTAACCCATCAATGCATATGGAACGAAGGTTTGTTAAAATCGTTTTTGAGTTTTTCGTTTTTTTTTATGTAATTTCCTTGTGTGGTGCAAACCAGTAAGCTTCTGAAATTGACTGTGGAGTCCCTGTGTGGACAATATACCTGCGTAAGTGCAGCTTTTGTGATACTGAGTTCCAATTTAAACCACAAATGTCTGTTTCCTTGGATTAATTGGTATTGTAGTGACGTCAGAGTTTTTGCTTGATGCTGTTCTTAGGAGGATCATATTTTGCAAGCTACAACCGGATATTGTCATTTTTATCTGCACTGCGAACTGTCGCGGCACGGAAACAATTCTTTGTTTGACTTTGGACAAATAATCTGTCAGGAGATCATGTCCACCTTTTACCGTTTTAAAAGTGCATGCTTGCGATCGAAATTAAATGTCTTCTGAAAATAAATTTAAAATACTTCTCTGCAGACCCACGTGTGAAGCGTAGGGAAGCAGGTGTTGCATGATCTGGAATACACTAAAACAGGATCGATACAATGATAGTCAAAAGAAGTTGTTTTTGCTTGTGGCAGTTTATGATTATTCACGTTAGGGGATTTATCGGAAAGTGCAAACATCAAAGCTCTATCGTTGGTCTCGGCGTTCAGAGTAATTCCAAACAAAAATGTTCGCTATGTTTTGTTTTTCAGGGAACAGATGTCCAAGTAAGTTGTTCGCAGCTTTTTTTGTTTGTTTTTTTAAGCTTCGAAAAAATTTATTGAGATTTGAAGTACCTCAGAACAGGCTTGAGCAAATGGGCTTAACTTTAAGCGAAAAAAATTATGTCAAGAGCTCTTTTCTTGCACGCTAAGTTTGTTGAAGTATATTTATTTCGCGCCATTGCTCGTTTTATTGCTGTCCTGCTTGTGGGCAATAGGAAAATACAGTTGATCGACTTTATCAAACTCTATCCGGATTTGGAGGACGAAGATGTCTCTCAAAAATTATCTACAGAATACTCGGTTTGTATAAGATTATGCAAGCACTTCGTTCGAAGCATGAAAATTTTGGGTTTACATGCACATTTTTGCCAATCTGCTTGATCCGTTATCACTTGTCCCCAGAGGTGTTGAGGACAGGTCGTATTTGCTGTTGCTACTGGGATTAATCCAATAAAACAGTTGCAGTTTCGTTAATTTTTTTACTTTTCGGTTATTCATTTTTCTTCAGAGCGATTCAAGTTTCCGAATATAATCACGTGATGAAAACATTGAGGGCTGATTCTGATTTTAAGTTTTCTGAAGAATACGAGGTTGCCATTTTGTTTCTGTATATATCGAAACTGTTGCAGTAGATGTCATGCAAGTCACAGCCAGCGATTCAGTGTTGCGTCTCATTTTTTAAAATACCTTATTTTCTCACCCAGTAGTAGTACTTCGGGTGACATTTGTAAGTTCATCTCGTGTAGCGTGTTTCGTAGTAAAGACACAAGTTCGTTGCGTTTTTATTAAATAAGATTGTTTTTTAACAGTTAAAATTTGAGTACATTTAGTAGAAAAGAACCTTAAACAAATTTCCAAAACAAAAACGTGGTTAAATTTCCCAAAATTAAGAAAAAGCTTTGCTGAAATAAAACCATTAATTCATTTGACCGATGGGCTCTAGACAATTACTTGCTTTCAGTACGCACTGGCTGTGACCACTGCATGGTATGTGAATAGCCTGCGTTTTATTTCGTTAATCAAGCTTTTATGTTTTTGTGATTGTCTGCGGGCGTTATTGTGAACAGCCCACGTATTGCCTGCATTTAGTAATAATATTATTTATTCATACCGAGCTTTTCATTTCATTGCTGTATTGTTTTGCATTTGCAATACTTTTGAGCGTTCTCTGTAAAGCATCTCACCACTGTATTTAGAAAAAACATATTGGTAAATTAAACAAGCCTGTGTGTAAACTGTGTGTAAAGACGGTGGAAAAAATTAAATAGTTTTTGAAGCAACCTGCATCTTAGTTCCAGTGGTTGCGTTGAAGTGACCATCGTTTCTACGCTTGTATGTCAGCCGTGTCAGAGATCAACAGTTTCATTCCATTGTTCCAGGAATTCAAGTCAGTTGGTCGAGATCAATCTACCAATGTTGCATTGCTGCCTGAGAATCGCGGAAAGAACCGATATACAAATATCTTGCCGTGTACGTTGCTGGTTTGTCTGTTGCAGTTGGTACCTAATACATTTTCCTGCTTTGTGATTGTGCTACTTTTGCGAATTCTACCCTGGTACTCGGCTGAGCTGCTGTGTTTTACTTACGGCGTACGCCATTGTAGAGGTCTTTGCATACTCGAAAGCATATTCTCATCTCTGAAACTGTGCAAGCCATGCCAATTTCTGTTTTTCCCAGAGTGCCCGCAGTCACTGTAATGACTGCAAGTTATTACCATTTCGCAACAGATAATTCTCTCGTTTTGGGCCACTTTTGTGGTGTTTTTTTTTTATTTAAACCTGACTTTGGTGATACGAAGAAAATAAAAATTGGATCCCACAGTGCGTGATTCCCGCTGTTCGCAAAATGAGACAAGTGATCTTGTGAAGTCCACCTCCTATGTGTCATGGCAAACTTGTAGACCGACCAATGTAGCTGCACGAACCAAGCATTAGGTCGTAAAGAATTACGTACGTTAATAGTCGAGTGGTTTTGTGCGCTGTTGTGATGACTTTATCGTAACAGACGACTCAACGCGGGTGAAGCTGTCTGCTGTCGATGACGAGCCTGGCTCCGATTACATCAACGCCAACTACATACCCGTGAGTAGGCTAACAATATTTTGCGCAAAAGTTTTCCTTGTTTACATTTAAATAAAGTGCACGTAAACTAAGATTTGGCAAATCCCATTTTCCGCTTACTGGGTCACAAAGCATTTGCACAAGTCTAAATTGTCTCTCAGAAGTTCTTCCACAACGTTTATCCCAATGAACGTAAGAAGTTGCAAGCAACTGAAATCTCTGTTTGAGGCGGCTGTTTTATTGTTACACAATCATTGTGCCTGTTGTTGCTTTTAAATTTTAAAGAAAAACTGTGGCTCACAAAAAATAAAGTAGAAACACGCTTGATATTAAAAGTGCTGAAGTTGCACAGATGCATTCAGACATTCATCGAGATAAGCACAAAACCTTTGTGCTGCATGTTTTTACCCACATGCCCTCATTAGATTTTTTGGAAATCTCTTTAGAGTTCCTGAGTTCGGCGTTAACAAGCATCCCTTTCCGGCAAAGTTACGTTTTGTATGTCAGTTGTCGCAGCCATGTAAACCAAAAGTAACTTACTTCATTGTTATTAGCCGAGTTAACTTTCATTTTCGACATATAAAATGTTGAATTTTACAACTGCTGAACTAAAGCATTTACAGAACTGGGCTCATGTTGCACATTTTAGTGAGCGTTTTTAAGCTTATTTTTACTGTAATGTAATGTCAAGGGCAACAACAACCGGCAGCGTGAATATATCGCAACGCAAGGACCCCTCCCCGGCACGAAGGACGACTTCTGGAGGATGGTGTGGGAACAAAACTGCCGGAACGTCGTCATGGTCACGCAAACAGTCGAAAGAGGTGAGTCACGCGGAACAGCTTTTACGATACGAAAAATAAATGTGGCGCGTTGTTCGTAAGCCAATTTCCGATTTTCTTCCCCCCCCTTTGACCATTTTTCAAAAGGTTTGAAGCAGAATCAAGGAGTTTGCTTGAAATTGACCAGCAACCTTTAGTTCGGCTGAATGGATCCTTCCGGTATATCGTTGGGAGCAAGGGCGATTGGCCGCGCTTATTTGTGTCAGCAAGCCTCGCTGAAACGGTCCTTGTTTGTTGATGGGGCACTACTTTCGCTTTGACAATTACCATATTTGCAAAACCTCTGTGGAGACCACCATTACTTTCCTGTGGTTGGTTTTCTTAGTTTCAAGATATGCAGAACGAGGCAATTAAACGGCGCTAGCGCAGGTAGATGGAATAGAGTTTATTGGCGCAAACATTAAACAATTTTAAGCAATTTACAGTTAGCGTAGCAGAGATGGTGAATGTGCTTTTATTGTTTGCTGAATTGCAGGCAAGATCAAGTGCGACCACTACTGGCCATTCGACAATGAACCAATCACTGTCAGCGACTTGACTTTGCAAATGACGTCAGAATCAATTCTGCCCGAATGGACGATTCGTGAATTTAAGCTTACTCATGTAAGTCAGTGTATTGCGGAACTGTGATGCAGGAAGATTTTTACTTGCTCAAAGCAGCAACTTGCTGTCAAGAAACAATCGCCTTTACGATTCAAGTGTTTTTTGATGGTGTTTAGTTCCTCCCTTCGTCCAGTGCGAATCTTCTTCCAACTGTTTGAATCACATAAGGTCCCGTTAAGTTTTATATGTGGTACTGAAACGTCCTAACGACTGGTTGTAACGAACGATTTTGTTATTTTTAGTGAGTTTATCGTTTTTCGGTTATGTTGCAAAATGTTTTGACTCTGCAGAGAAAGCTTCTGAAGAAAATTTTTAAGGTAAACACAGTTTGAGCTGAAAAAAGGGTTTGTAGCGGTGGGCGTGGGTTGGTGCTGGATTTTTATTAGAGGAGAAAGGAATGTTGAAATTTTAAATACCTGTTAAACGTGGCCGAGCACCGCCACTTCAAACGCTCATTCTTAAGCTTCGGCTGAACCATCCGGGTGCATGATCCAACAAACTGCATATCTCCCTCTCATTTGCGTATCAGCATTTATCAAGAAAAAATGATTTATCCTGCTTTAACTAAAATCAATTTCCCGCTTTTCGCGTTGCGTAACGTGCACATGTTGCGTGTGCGTTTCCAGCGCGTATCTTGGTGATTAAGTTCTTGATGTACCATCTGTCTCGCAACCCTTGCTGCTGTGTGTTGTCGTGTTACAGGCTGACAAAAGCTTGAGACGAAACACTATTTTGGTCAGTTTTGTGTCCGAATCATCACAACTTTAATTCCACATATAATGGTTTTGATTTTTTCTGCTGAAAAGTTATTCCATTGCTTTTGTTTAAAAAACAGCACATTTTAGCCAGTAAAATTAGAAGCATGCTTTAGATTTCAATATTTTGTGCACCACCATTGCTCTTTGCCAAATCGTGCGTTGATGTGGCATGCTGCTGGCGAGTTTGGGGCAGTACGACAGGGATATTTTTTTTATCCAAACTTCCTTGGATCACTGTGGCAGTCACGGCTTGATGAGCGCGTCAGACACGTTAATCTTCATCAGGTTCCACAGATTTTCAGTAAGATTGGGCGACGACTACATCCTGGCCATGCAAGACTTTGGACATTTTTACTATCCAAGAACTTCTTAACTGTCTTGCTCCAGTGACAGTAAAATCCATCATCCCTCTTAACTTTTGCAAGTATGCACGTATCTAACTTTTTCTGAAGGAATTGCACACAATTCGTACGGTTCATCGTTGTTTCAGGTGACAAAAATAGAAGGATGCTGCATGCAAAGCAGACATTCAACATATCAATAATTTGATTTGAGGAGTGCTTCCCAGTTATGTTCGTCGTACCGTGTTCTGGCAGGAATATAAACGCGATAATTCGTCTGAGAAAAGTATTTTCCACATGTCTAAAAGTCCAATTAGCACGCTTTTTCGAAAACTTTTGAAACGTCTTAGTCGCATTAGGCCAAGTCTACAGATGTTTCGGCGCTGAACTTGCATGGACTTCTCCGTCTTTTTCCAAATAACCAGTCCGTTGTTTTAGTCAAGAGTTCATTAGAAAGCGACATGTGTCTTCCACAGAAAGCTGCTGCTTGAAATTCGTGGACCTATTTTATACACGAAAACTCCTTTTTGCAACTTTTTTGGCACTGTGAATAACGGTTTTGCTAACCTACGTTGGCTTTCCAAGCTGTCATTAAAACAGCAATATGGCCGACTATCTGCCCATGCCAAACGAACAGTACTCGGGGTAGTGAGCGGTATTGACGATCGGCGAAAGTTAGCCAAGAAATTTTTGCAATGTGGGTGTAAGGAATTTATCTAAATCGCCGTATCGATACGCAAGAGATATTTCTGTCCGCTGAAAGTTCTGAAATTGTTTTAAAGGGAAGCGATAGCAATGAATCACACGTAGCACTGTGACGTCACAGTTTGAGTGGTCGCGTGTAGCTTGCTTCCTCGTAAACTATACACTGCAACAAAGTGAAGCGCTTCCGCTTCCTTGTTTCGCACTGCACCTTTCAGCAACTTCGCAGGGTTCCGTCAGCCATAGTGATTCGATCTACATGCTGCTGCTTAAGCAGCGTTAACTTTGTGCGTTGGCCTTACTGTTATAAACAATGGTGATTTTTTTCTGCAATACTTAGCAATATTCGAAAATATTCGTGACATTCGAAATTGTTCTTAATTAAGTTCACCATATCACTGAAAAAGTCATCCAAACAGAACGCCTTTTTGCTGTTTGTTGCATGGGTTAGCAATTTGTTTTTGTCTGATGGCGCGCTTGGCCTTTTTAATGTGTTTTGAAAGTTTAATTTCATTTCCTTTTTATCTTTGTCTACCTGCAGCGACATTTCTGTTTGTAAGGAAGTTGCTGAAAACATCCCGTTCGCCGTGCATGTTTGTAATGAGAAAAGATGCTTTGGTGCGGTCGAGTAGTTTAGTTGCTTATTTTGAAGTGTTGCTTTTGCTCATCACGGTCCCCCATCATTGCATTTCATAAGTGTGCCACAAACACGTGGTGTTGTTCTATGCTTCTTATAACAGGCATGCCGTACGAAGAACAGCAACAAAGTGCTTGTGCTCTTCAAACAGAAAACGGCCACAAAGCGCTTGAACAAAGCAATGTTAGGATACCTTTTCATGTTTGTACCGTTGCTGCGCCAGGGTCATCGTCGCCGCTTTGGCGTAGCTCATTAATAACCGCAGACAACCAGCACAAGGCGCCATGGCCTTTGCCGGGAGTCGTCAAATTATTTGCCTTCACGCAAAAACTTTCACTTTTACCAAGCTGCTTGCGCAACCCTGCGTTCGCCAGCTTCTCGCATTGACGGTTAACGTGT
>JGI24159J19872_10003813_pt1 | contig 19025 bp, 13 predicted proteins | sample Ectturendosymbi4_FD_19872 | JGI IMG/M metagenome (IMG submission 19872) | reverse complement strand
AATTCACCCGGATACGGCCAAACGAGCTTGTGTGAAGACTGCTGTTGGCCATAAGCCGTATCGTAAGCCGTAACCGGATTCTGTGTGAAGCCGCCTTAAACTGAGCTCCGGCTCCTTCTGATTTTCAATTTGAGCTCCGGCTCCGGGCAAAATGCCCAGCTCCGGCGTTGCGGCTTCGCAGCCCTGGAGTATTTTCACAAGAATTCTGAACGTAATATTAGCGTCGTAATACAATTGCTTATTTCAGCTTTTTAATGGCTTGGTTCAGCTGGTTAATACTTTCTTTAAATAAAATTATTTGATTTACTACCTTGTGTTTGCTTTATCAGGCTTGGGGGGCGAAAACGACGGTCGAGAGTGAAAAGGGGGTGATGGAAGAAAAGAGTTTGAGGAACACTGAATTAGACGAAGAGAAATGTGCAGAAAAGACAGGACCGACGAAAAAGTAACGAATTAAGCGAATTGACGAAGTAAACGAGGACGAATTAGACAAGTTCTACTGTACTAGAATTGATTCAGAACCTGAGAAAAGCTTTTCGTCAAGTGTTTGCCACGAGCATCATATCAGATGCTAATAGGTTTTACTTTGAGTGCACATTCAAGCGATGCTTCGCTTGAAGCTGGTTTACGTTGATCATTTTCACAAAGTTGTTTTTGTGCAAAACTGGTAGGGCTACTCAATGACTGAACTTTAATGTAAATAAATAAAATATAACCAGTTGCTACGTTTTCCAAGTAATCGTCATCAAAGATAAATAGGAAGACAACCAGTATATTTTATGCTAAAAACTCATATTGGATTTGTGCCAGTCATGCCTTGATACAGATCATACTGCAAATATTTTGGCATTTGCTTAGTTAACAGAGATTTTAAAGATTTTAATCGGGTGATAATCAAATCGTGCGTAATGCAGTCATCATACCCAAATGTTTTTAAGGAGAATTTCATTCAAAAACGTCAAAAGAACACTATTTAAGAAGGATAGAATCATTGGCTTTTAACAATCATACCACCCCCAGACTACGTACCAACCTATATACCCAATCGCTACTACTTTCTCCTCAGAATGTTTTCACAAGCACTTCAAGAGCCTTGAACAACACTGAGCAAACCAACTGCTCCCAAAACAATAACGTGGAGACTGATACGCCTAACCTACCCCGCTATCCCTACCTCCAGAGTTATTTGAGGCAATAGGTCGTGCGGCATGCCCATGTACATTTTCCCCAAGCATAAGATGGCATCCAGCGATCCACACTCAGCTGCTGTTTCAAGATGAAACAAAGCAGAGTCCTCGTGGAACGGAAAACGTCCAAGATCGTAATATACGACCATGTCATAATGAACCTGAAATAAATCGTCGACATTCGTCAAAACACTGCTTGCGAAAATCAGATTCTGGGAAGAGATCGTTCGAATGTACCTAAAACGAAGGATAATGAAATTCAAGGAACACGAAACACACAGTTATTTACAATGTTTTAATTTTTCGGAAATCTTGGAACGTCTTGCCAGAGACCGGGAAATCCAACATGCGCAAACCAGAATTTGGGTTCAGAGAACAACCACGGTTACGTGTCTAGTGCGCTGAACATAATCTTATTTCGGGCCAGTAAGCATTTAACGAACTGCCTTTGCGCACATGGTTCTGCATTCCGGCGGCGAAGCAGAAAGCTTGGCTGATCAGTGGACACCTGCAAACTTTTTCTAAACACCTCATTTCCATTACCAACAATCCTACAATCCCCATAAAATTATGGGCCCGCCACCGCCACAATGCACATGAATCAGTGGTGTAGAGTAGCGTGGAGTGAAACAATTTTTTTTTCAAATTCGAAGAAAGTGTACGTCCAAAATCCTGCTAGCAACCCCCCCAAATCTCTTCCGCGGGGGTAAAATTACCTCAAATTGTCATAACTCGCAAACCACTCATCGTAGAGACTTGGTTTTCGGCTCAAAATTTGCAGAATTGCCATGTTTCTATAAGTGCTAAGAAGTTTTTTTCTATCTCCATCACAGAATAAGGTGCAATCGAAAAAACTTTTTTTTACGAAACACGATCTAAAATGGCATTTATTCCTTCGGGTACGTTATTCTGCTTATCAGATTAAAAAGTTTAGAAGCACACATACGAAGCATCGACAAACCCAACATTAACTTCAGCAAAAATGGAATATCAATGAGTTTTAAAGTGCGGTTGTAGCCTAGTAGCAGAAGCTTAGGTTTTTGATGATGTCATCGACAACAACAGTTACATATTACATAATTGCCTGTGCNTAGCTTCTGATGTAAACGCACCTTTAAGTGGTCAAAGAGAAAACAACATCCCACTTCTCTGCCTCTACGTGGTGCACAAGCCGTTTTGGGAGTCAATCAACACAGTCAAAATCTACCAACAATCACAAAGCTCATGCTGTAAATTGTTACAGCTCTGCCGTCATTTGGCAAAACCTAGTAAGCGCCATTTTAAAAACAATTGATTTTTTTTGTTTTTAATGCCTTTAAAGCACGTATTGCGACTTCTGCCTAAAGATCAAAGACATGAATTCTGTCAATACTTATTACTTAGTAATTGGAGCGGAAAAACCGAGTGAATGCATTGTTTCAAATTGGCAGTCAAACACAAAAAGGCGATTTTCTCGAAAAGTACAAATCGGCGATTACTAGGTTTTGCCAAATGATGACATACCTGCTCTGCATGCCGACAAGACATATCAAACCGAGCACAATTAAGGACGAATAGGAACAAATCATCCTGATACTGACGTTCTAATTACTGTGCTTAAAAACATAAATTACATTTTGAACTGAAAACGTGGATACGAAAAACCACACTATCGCTTGTCCACGCATATAAATTGAAATAGCAATTATATGGACGATGGTATTATACATGTGGAAAAGCGATAGCGTGGTCTTTCGTTACCACGTTTTCAATTTACAGTGTACCGGCAGTCTTCCATCAGTCAAACATCAACCAAATAAACACTCATGTAAACTGTATTTTGGTGTCAAATTTTTTCATGAGGCTTTTTTCACGAGATTTAATTTTTTGTCTGATGATCCAGTCTCTTCGTTCAAATCCTGCAACCTGTGCGGACGCTTCTGTAACCAGTTTTACATATCGTTCGACAGTTTGGTTGTGGCAAGGATGATACAGAAGCAAAGGCTTCATCCGGCAATCTTCAAGGCTGTGTCATTGGTCAAATGTGCAATTGCTGGGGCTGTTGAGAACAAGTTTCTATGTCAGCTAACTGGTAGTACACATCTGCTTTCATATTTATGGTTGGAAGATGAAACAAACAGATGGAACTGCTTCGACGTTCACTTGAAGAACTCTCTTCAGCTTTTGCTGCGATCAATCACACAAGTTTTGTCATCAGTTACCATGCCAACATCCACCAAGACACTGTGTGCAACTGCAGCTGCTGCTCTATCCGATACTTGATATCGTTCACACATTCTGGAAAGATTTGACCACTTTCTGCGATTCTGAGAAGATGCCGGTATGTTTGATGATTCTGCTACAAACTCATCAGCAGTACATGACTGCGAAGAGTATGTGCATGTTGATTCAGACTCAGTTACATAATCTGCAGCTGATTCAGTTTCCATCTCACTGTGGCAAGCAGAACTTGAGAGATTTGATTTGATTTCTGAACGCCGTATGAACTGCTTGTCAGATGATGTCAACGGCAGAAGAACATCCAAACATTTTGCTACACATGATAAAAGCTATAATCGTCTTCAGTCATTCGCAACTTATGCTCTCTCTCCAAACGTCTTCGCTGTGCAGTATTGTCGCAAAAAAATCAAACAACTCGTCAACATCTGATAAGAATTCTGCTTCTTTTTCCAAAAAAGAACTGCCACGTTTTTCTTGAGCCACCGGTCAAGTTTACTGAAAGCTGCTACCAATGACTGCAATTTTTTTAATATGGTAAGGCGATGAAGAGGATAAACGTTACACCACAGCCACCGGTCATAAATTGCATTGGCTACATCATTTGCAGCATCTGCAGTACGAGAGTTTCGAAAATGTAAATGTCTCTCCGAAACTTGGCGCTTTGTGGGCAGTACACCAGGTGGAAACTTTTCACAGCCGGTAAAGGTGGTGCCACTGTGCAAAATTTTGACGATTTCTTCACTATGTCTGGTCTTCATTCTTGTTCAGCGGCTACGCAAGTTTGTTTCAATAAACAAGATGGAACTTTCAAAATGAAAATATTCTAAATTCTAAAACACAAGATATTTGCAAAAAAACAGAAGTTTTGATCAATTTTTCCTGTGAATAAGTGGGAAAAATCGACTTATCGATTGTAACTTTTTTTTTTGTGATAGAGATAGAGAAAATGTTCTTCTAAGCACTTATAGAAACATGGCAATTCTGCAAATTTTGAGTCAAAACACAAGTCTCTACGATGAGTGGTTTGCGAGTTATGACATTTTGAGGCAATTTTACCCCCGCGGAAGAGATTTGGGGGGTTGCTAGCCCCCCAAAGGGTGCAACCCGCCAAAACCAATTTTTTAGGAAGTTTTAAGGTATTTGGCAGGATTTTGGAACTACACTTTCTTCGATTTCGAAAAAAAATATTTTTCACTCCACCCTAGAAAGGCAGGGGTGTAGAGGGTGAACGCGCACTCTCAAAAGTTTTGATTTGGTGAAAACCCGGGAAAAATCTGTGACACCTTCGCAAAATCCCTGAAAGTCTTGACAAACAAAAACGGTCGTCATGAGAAAAGTATTCGCACAAAAAGTGGCTCAAAAACTTTTCGGGCAAAAATCCTTCGCACCCCCAAAAATTTGCCTGCTCCTACACCTATGAAATGAATATACGCGCAAATGATTTGCGATGGCTTCCAAAAAAATCGACAGGGCGTCGTAAGTGAAAAGCATCAAGAAACAGACGTACCTTGCCCAAAATTGATTTTCCAACAACACATTTCTTGGAAGCTTGCTGGACTGCGGACACTTCCGAAACAACACACGACGGTCTTCTTGTCATATTTGGGCCTGAGCGGAGCCTCGAGGGCTGCAATTCTGAACCTCCTGTCGGCGGAGAACCACTGTTCATCGCTTCGATGATTTCACGGAAGTCCTTGCAGTGGAAAGACAAGCATTAGGCTTAATGGCTTTCGAGGTACTCCAAGTGGCCGAATTTCGGTCTTAACTTGCTGACCGATTACGCTAAAGAGTCAATAAAGGCCTCAAAAGGTGTGGATTTTCGTCTTGTTTCTTTTCTGAAAACGGGCAAATTAGCACTGGAAACCCTTTGACAACCCTTTTACCTCATGACGTCACGCTGCTTCCCAAAATCCAAAACCAAACGTACTCAATTTTTTAGAAATCGAAAAAGTACAAGACGGCATCTTTTGATGCTTCGATTAGCTCTCTAACGCTATCTGCTGGCGATCCAATTAAGTGGCGCGCGCGGGCGTTAAAGCTACTGAGTTAACAAAAACATGAAATCGTATAAGCCTTGAACAATGAACTTGCAGAAAAATTAACCTATCCGCCAAAAATCAATGTAGACACACGACTACGAAAGTAAAAATGTGTTGTTTTGGNCACATTAGTTATTTCTAACTTTCCTTGTCATGTTAAATTTCCCGAGTAACAGCGACCTGTGATATCATACGTAAATAGAAATATTTTGTGAGGCACAGACCTTCTTACTGTAAATTTTGACGCAACTTGTGACTAACTGTGGCAAAGGTGTTTGCCCGTCCTAGCAACGTAGACATTAGAATAAAACAACTTTCCGGTAACAGACGAATACTATCAACTAACAAAAAATATGCCAAATCATCACAAAAACACTTGATGTATACCACTAAGTTGGCTCCTTGCTGTTTTCTAGAAACTCTGCGTCCATTCGTCAACTGTCACAAAAATGCTGCGGAAATCGCCGCTGTTTTGAAAACTCTTATAATTATTAATTAAAGACACTTGTATACCGAGGTACTTGAAAACAAACTACGGTTGTCTTGGTTACCTCGTTGCGTATTTTCCGTTATTTTGCAAGTATATCAAATTAGCTTTTCCCGAAACTTGGGCTTATTTCTCACCATGGCGTGGCAATGGGTTACATACTGTATTTTGTCATTCGTCCGTTTGCCCTTCGACAGAGCAATGTTGGTTTTTACGGTAAAGAAAAACATGACAAAAGCGCGGTGAACGCCGGAGGTTTGGAAGTATTGCCTGGGCATTGCATACTGAAAGATCGTTCGCATTTTCTAGCAGAATTTTAACGACTTTACTGAACGTACCGCATGGTCCGACAATTCGCTGATGGTTCTTGCGATTCGAACAGAACCGTATCCGCTCGAGGAAGCATCCCAGTCATCTTCGGAGCTGAAGGTTTTCGAAATAGACCTCTTGAAACTTCGGCCGTTGCTTCCGATGCTTTCCATTTCCTCCTCTTCCTCTTGCAACGCGTACAAATCGTCATTTCCTGTTCAACATCAGCCAGCGTTACGTGAACACAATGCAGTCGATGCCTGTGACAGTCGACCTTCGAATTTTGCAGACTCAATAGGTGAGCACGACAAATACGGATGCGACATGACACACGCTCTCCTCTGCTGTTTGCCCATATGATCGCAAGACGCTTGATCAACTATATATTTAGCTCATCAAACATGAAAAGCAATCAAGCTACAAGGTTTCGTCGGTGTATCAACAGCTGTAGTTGTTTAACACCACACATTGGTTTTGCAACGCGGCAGAAAACAAAACCGAACGAAGTCTCTCAAACAGTTCCAGAAGAATACACAAAACGACGCCCTTCCAATAGTTAACACTGACTGAATGTAACTGGTCGACTTTCGTTTTATGATGATGCCTTTCAGCGTCTGTGCTTTAACTTTTGTCAGGGGCAAATGGTTGTAACCTGTTGTTGTATCTATCAACCAAACACGACTTTGAAAATTTCGGGGGGGCAATTGCCCGGTTGCCTAACTCCTGGTTGCGGGCCTGGTGGAAACTATATCATGCACGTCAAAATTAAGACAGAAGTATTGAAGTCTCAGGAGCCAACAAATATTGATCACAAACTTTTTTTTGCAAAGCTAAGTAGGTACTGCGCAAGTTGGCGCTCAATTTTGCGCAATAATAAGAAAAGCCTGTTCCGGCTTGTTTTGAAGCTATTTGGCATATTTTGATATACGGTTTGGCATTTTTGATCCATCAGGACCTGGAAACCTTAGCATGCAGTATATGCTACTGTGCATGCTTTCACAGCAGCCATGAAAATTACAGTATGTTGTAGAAATACGACAAGAAATCTAATGTTTACCAAGCAAGGGATGGAGATTAGGGGAGGCGAACAAGGTGGTCGCCTCGAACCTCCCCTTTTTCAGAGATGCTGTACCCCCTTTGTGAGTTTCGCACTTAGTTTCTGCATTGCTTTGTTGAAAAGCTTATTGTTGTGGAATAAGCTTCTTCTTTGGTTGCAAATTACGAACCGCTCCAGAGTCACATTTAATGAGCTTTGAAGCAAGTCATCAATTTTTCAAAATAAAGCAAAAATTATGTGCAAAAGCGCCAAAACAACAACTTGTTTTGGGGCCCCTTTCTGAAAGTTTGCTTCGGGCCCCTAAATTCTAATATCCCCCCTGCATGTGACGCATTTGAATTAAATCAGTATTTTTCCGAAATAATTGATACATTTGCAGCAGTAAGGGCAAGAAAACTTTGTCTTTGAAGTTAGATACTTATAAATAAACCATTACATCGCAGTGTTTCTTTCATTTTCTGTTAACTTTTCAGGGTATTATATCCAAAAAATGTTTTGGAATTTTGCAATTCTATATTTGTCTACCTAGTTGTCTTGTATCAAATCATTTACCTTCAGGTTTTCATATGCTTTTTTCTGTCTGTCCTCCTCTTTTAGTACTCGTGAGTCTGCCCTTGGTCCTTTACAAAGTTCTAAAAGTCAAACTCTGGGAGTGCTTAAACTCATGCAGATTTTTGCAGATGAATAGGAACTTTTTGCCTAATTTTTTCATTTTGTTTCACTAGTCGCTACAAACCGAATGTCTTATCGCAATTTGGATTCTAGCAATACAACAGTTTGAATGTTCAATCGTGACTGAAATTTCAAAGTGGGGATAACTTCACGCGAAGCGATTACATTCCCCATAACTCGCAACAGCGAGCTATAGGACAAGGTTAACAAAACGTTGACTCTACGATAGTACACGATTTCCACGACTCAAAGGTACTGACGTCAGTTCCATGACGTCACACTCATATGAAGTTTTTAGACGGGTCTGGAAACTATTTGCGGGGTCCGATTCAGCTTTTGATGCCCCTTTACTCCCAACTCACTCTACGCATGTATGTACCCACGAACAGGGTGGGTGGGGGCGCCCAAACTGACATTGTCCCCGGGGGCGGGAAACCCTTGGTACGTCACTGCCAAACATCGTGACTGATGTCAAAATTTCTTAGAAGTTTCACAACAGTACCATTACGTAGATATAATCTACTTCCTCATATCACACATCGGTTTTCTGGTTCGCATAATAAAGTATGAGTCGCTCAGACAAATTGCTGAGGTAGAGCGGGTAACAAAGGCTCATTTTACTGCGTTTAAACGTTCTTAGTGAATGTTTGTGGTGATTTGGTAGCAAAAGTGTTGAAGATAGAGTGGGCCACAGACAGCACGAAGAAAGTACTGTAAGTAAAATGCATCTGACTCTGCCCAGCAAACGGCAACTTCCGTGCCAGAGGAAGCTCTTCCACAATGCAGTGTAGAATTCCTTCATGCGAAAGGCAGCCTTCTGAAAAGCGAAACTGCACTTTGATTCGTTGCGTTTCATGCAATGCGACATTATCGGTCACTTGCCACTCTAAACTGCTTTCGATTTTTTTACTCGTGTTTAGCGCTTTTGGAATATTTTGTAGACACCTTGGTGATTTCCACAGTATTATTGGGGCTTGGGATCTGAGGTACGGATGGGTGTTGAACTCAGTAACAAGTCGTTAATCTTACAACTGATTTAAAAAAGAGATCGTTTCACATGAAACGTTTACTGCGTAGCTTGTAACACGGTCCGTTCAGGACAGGATTGCTAAGTTCATGTCGCAAAACTTGGAACCTAACATTGCGGGAGGAAAATGGAGTTGATCCGCAACACAAGCGAAAAAAATGCGTGGGAAGCGATTGCAGAAAAGTTTCTCGCTACTGGAATGCATGATCAGCAGGCCTGATCCAAACGCTCTAAGTCTGAATCGCTTAATATGTATACTGGTTTGGGGGGGTTTATAATGGTATTTCTTTTACCTCTGTTCAGGCTGGGAACCAGTGATCAAGTAGGAAAGTGGGCATCATGAGCAACTGCCAGTTTCATCATTATGCGACAGCGGTTAAAGATATTTTACATCAGAATGCCGATCTCAAACTTGCAATTTGATACTTTGTATTTAGTGCCGAAGGGACTTTACGAAATTTTAGCTAGTCTCAGTTCTATCAAGTTTTGATTTTGCGCCTGCAATTCCATGCAACGAGATGCAGCAGCAACGCCGCGGCAATCAACATGGTTGTCATACCAACCTTCGCCAGATCTCGGTGGCAGATAAGATGACGATTCCTCCAAGATTTTGAACAAGTCGAGTGAGTTCCTTATCAACGGAGACAATGGCTCTCGTAACCGGTGGGTAACGTTCCCCGGCGCTGAAGAAAGAAACTGCTTTGGTGAAGTCGGATTTAGTTTTAAATTCACTCGCAATAGTTTTTAGTGACGGAAATTGAATGACCAGGGCTGGTATTTTAGCTCTACGTTCTTTCCACTGCTCACTACTCCAGTACACTGTCGGGTTTTACTTCAGCAAAGTTTGCTGCATTATCCATAATCAAGACCTCAGCTTTTAACAAAAGAGAAATTTAACATTTTTTGTGTGTTTTTACTAGTTCTTTTAGACGCAATGCAATTAGTCCCAGGACTTTGTATTAATTATTTGCAGCAAAAGTTTTTGTCACTTGATTCATATGCATTTATGAAAATAAAAAAGTAAAAAAACTGTTGGGGTAAATTTTATTTTTTAAATTTATCATGAGATGTAAGAGAGAATAAAGGTTAGCAACCCCTGGTCTATAGTTGATGGCAGCTATAAAGTATGAGCTCTTGAAAAACTGCTGTCATCTTCAGGCAAAACATCTACCAACCTTCCACTTCATTCATCCAGCTCACAAGGATTGTAATTAGCAAATATCGATGTATTTACAACTGCCAGTCAGCTGACGGGTGAGATTCGCAGTCAAGCCAACAATGAATGCTCATACTAACAAACACAACTTCACCATTAGGTGACCTCCATCTTCAAATTCAGACTCGACCACTTTATCGGCGAGCGCTCGGCATCAACTTACTGTGGCACACGACGATTTTCTGTCGTTTGTTATTTCATGGTGAGATAAATCGAAGGCGGAGAGATGGAGACTTTGACAGATGCTATTGCACGTATGTGAAAAGAAAAACAAGGCCATTCCTTTGGTTCCGAGGTTGCCATCGCCATATTCCGTGCCCCTACAGGTAAAAAAATCCTGGAGTAATTTCCTGGAAACAGAAAAAGAGTGTGAAGATACACACTTCAACGAACAAACAAGTCAAGACGTACGTATCGAGCACTGACGAGCATGTCCACGTTGCACACAGGGGCAAGTCAGACAAAATCTATGCCGGCAACGAAAACTCGACCAACAGGTGCCTGGCGACAAACAGGAAGGAAGAATTCTTCGCCTAGCGCTATCCTCTGTCAGCATACAAGGAAAACGACGCTACCCGTTACACTGAAAAAAATCTTGATAATACCTGTGACAATGCAGTAACCTTTCTTGTGAAGTTAAACTGACAAAAGAAGGCCTTTCGCGTTTAGCTCGCATCACCTCAAGGCAAGTCAGTAGATCTGAGAGATCGATACGTCGAATTTCAAAAGAACACGGATTCTTGTCAACGGCAGAAAGTTGTTTCACATTCTCAGCGGGTTGACGTTTGCACGGCTGTTCTTTGCGTAACACAATCAGCGAACCAATTTTTGCCAGGTTCAACAAAACCACTCCAATGCATCAAGCGGAAAAACATAAAAAGGTAACCAGCCACCGTCAGTCCAAATCTGAGGGCACATTGTCACTCAGCCAGCAGACAACATACTTGTGTGTGTGGATTTGAGGATCCGTCCACAAATCTCCCACTCCCTGTATATCGACCACTATCAGACGATGTTGAGAGCACTCGAATGTGAAATGACTGAAAGCCTGACGTCGAGCAGAAACATGAGCAAGTAAAACGTCATACAAAGCAAGGGCGGCACATGACAACAGATGACAGTTTTGCGTCTTTTTCGGAACCAATGCTGTCCGCCAGACATCAGCTTATCTCAGTCATAAAAACCTCGGCGCAACGAAATTGACCGTTAAAATTTGAAGAACCACGAAATATTTTTTGTAGGAGGCATACGCACAGTTTTGAAGATTTGGTTTTGGTTTGAGATCAGATTGGTTTGAGATCAGATTCATGTCAAATCTGCTTCTTCCATTCGTATTAAATTGAGACCAATTCAGACAGTGTGTTGGAGACTCTCCCGTTCGATACAGTAAGAGACATGCGCACTTGCGGAAAGTTTATTTGGAAACGTTCATTTCAGATCGCAAATTTTAGTTTTTATGAGTTACTTTAATATCGTGTGAATTCAGTATCCGGAACAAAGCTTAAAAGCAACCCCCCCAAAACCGAACATACAAAGCAGTGTTTTCTCCGAATTCGGTCTTCACCGAAAAAGCAAGGTCTTCTCAACATGTCGTAACTTTTACAGTCGGACATTTTTTGGAGCGTTGATCAAAACATCGCCATGAACCGGTTGAATTGTGCCATTTTTTTCTTTCTTTAACAAAATGATAAAAAAGGGTGTTTTAAATAATCGAGTGAGAAAAGTCTCTCATACCTGAGGAGTCGCTCTCGCGTCGTCATCAAACACGTAGCCAGAGTTGGAATTGTATTTGACATATTCTCCTTCGATGAAGTTTTCCAAATGAAACAAAGGTTTTCCGGGACGATTGATCATTTCGATCACGCACATTTGCATGATGTCCACCTGTTGCGACACCGACACCTCAGCGATATTGCTAATGTGCAAGCGACGATCAACGTGTGAAAAACTTAACCATGTACGGCGACTTGAATCCTAGTGAGAAACTCGTGATTTGCAAGTGTTCGATCTGTATGAGATCGCCATGGAAATATAATCTGCCATTAGACATTCACTCTCAGGTTTACGTAGAAGTCAGTGGTCTGTCCACCATCGAGTGTCCCTACAGATAGCAACTACAGGTTGCAACGTTTTTGAGCGAAGAAAAACCGAGGTAACCAGCTGCAGGGCTAACGCTGGGTTTTCGTTAAGATTATCAGACGATCTGCTTAACATACACAATACATCTGAGAAACACATACGCACTTGTAATCACACCTATAAAAATTTAGCGTGTACAGTATATGTAAAGCAATTACATCGCATCCTTCTAGAATCTAGTAACATTGCGCTTTCACACTTCGATCACGTATCTTCAAGATCGTGCGACTACTTTCCTAGCAAGCAATTGCAGTTCAATAATCCTTGACAGCAGGTTGCAGAGCACTTTATAAGCAAAATTACCCTTCTTTAGCCCAAATCAAATTACTCTCAACCTGGACCACCCGGTGCCTTTGAGTGGAGTCGTAACATTCCATAAAATGACCAGACAACTGAAAGAGTGGCGTAGGAATTCTACAATTTATCCTCGGGTGCAAGGTTGACAGGTCAGTCAGTTACTTAATTGGGTCCCGAACTTTCGATACAAGATTGGAAAAAGAAGAATTCAACTTTTTTTAGCAAAAAAATTGATAGAATTTAGTAAATCGGTCATCGGCAAAAGCGGGAGCTCAAGAAACTTGACAAGCGTAGTTACGAAGAAGCCTGCTTTTTATGCCGTTGCTGCGACATGTGTTGATACGTTCCATGTGATACCACGTTCCGCAAATACGAAATTTGCCTCTGCATTGCTTGGCATCCGAGTTCAAAAGTGTAGGCAGACATGAGCCAGTCACATTCACACGCGATCTTATACTTAACACACTTTTTTTGGTGGATGGTGCTTGTTGTATTCTTCTCCCCACAGCTTTGCGTCCATTTGCAGCCTAACGTCTTCAAACAACGTTTTACGTGTGACTGTCTCTTCATCCATGTAACGCTTGACAACACAATTTGTAGCTGTGGTCCAGTCTTGTGATGAAACGAAATTTGACAACTTCTTTCTGTAATTTCATTGAAATTCAACGCGATTTTTATCACTTGCACAACGTTAACAAAATTTTTAAATAGCACAACTTCAGTAAATCGATTTGCAGCACTGTAAAACAATTGCATTCAAATCCACATATTATTATTAATGCTTGACAAGTTGTAAAAACAATTCTTCACGCCGAATTCTATACCGTTATAATTTTCGGCTCAACAGCAACTTTAGGTAACACAGCGCAAAAAATCATACCGATCTGAGTAAACTGCGTAAAGGGACCGCAGGTTCATTAAAGAATGCAACCTTCTCCATAAAATAGGTATTCGGATGCCAACAGATTCGAGCAAAAACGTTGAACCGATATCACACGCAGCTAGAACCAAACTATTAAACTACAGAAAAATTTGCTGCACATCCTCTTATTTACAAATCGATAGCCACCACCGAACTCACAGAACGGATGGACTTGTCAAAATCAAACGCCATACTCTTAATCAATGCTTGTACTCATTGAGGTTTATTTGATTAGCACCTTCGGCGCGACGTGAATTCTATGAGCGGTGCGGAACGCTTTTTGGGTTGTTTTTGCTCAATAGCTAGAGTCAAAAGCACCTAACTCAAAAAGTACTCGACCGATTTGCCTCAAATTTGCAGGTAAGATGCATTTACACAAGACGAATATTCGTGTAAAAATTGATTGCATGATACCAAGCACAAAAAAGTTATTTTGTCTTATACAACAACATACTGAACCCAAATTAATTGGAAAAGTGTGTTACCAGTCAGGCGCAGCAACAGCATGGTGAACAGGAGTCAGGTTGTTCGATTAAAAAATCAGTAACTCGACAAATTTTTAAAGGATTGACCTCAAATTTTTTTTGAAGATTCACAAACATCAGAAGAACACCCAAGTGAATTTATAGTGCAAACAAATAAATTTCAAACAAGTTATGGTGTTTTACTCAAGTAGATTACGTTTTGTAGCCTACGCGCTTGAGTGGTTCCGATCAGAAAGTACATTAATGAAGCACTTTATCGATTTACCTGAAATTTTAATGGAAGATACATTTTCATACGAAGAACATTCGTCTAAAATTTGGTTGCAAAAAACAAGCATGAGAAAAGTTATTGCGTTCCATTGAACAACTTACTGAACACAAATTTCTTACGTAAGCGCGTTGCTAGCCACGCACAGCAACAGCTGTCCGATGCGCTGTGAACAGATTCAGTTGCTCGATTAAAAAATAATTCGGTAAGCTTCTAATGAATTGAACTCAACTTTTCAGGAGAGATGCATACATGTTAGAGGAACATTCTTGTAACTTTTTGTTGCAAAAAACTAGTTTGAAATAGTTATGTTGCAATACGTAACTTGTCAACCCTGCTGAATAGGATAAAGATTTGTAGCCTACGCGCTGGAGTAGTTCCGATCCCAATGCACCTAACTCCGAAGGTTTTCTTCAATGTTACTTCAAATTTTCAGGGATGCGCATAGGTATGAAGAACATTTGTCGAAATTTTCTTTGCAGAAACACGATTGCAAAACAAGTTATTCTGTTATACGCAACAAATGTCAGGACATAGGGTTTAGCAAAAAGTGTAGTAGGTCCATACTAAATCGCATAACTAAAAAGGTTCTTATTCATATTACCTGAAATTTTGCAGGGTTATGCGGTAGGTATGGAGAACATCATTGTAAACTTTCGTTGCAAACAAACGAGTTCGAAAAACGTTATTGGGATTTACGAAACAACTGTTCGCACCTCACTTTTTTGAAAAGGTCTTGTAGCCTAGCCTAGAAAGAGGGCTTGATCCAAAACTACATAACCCAAAAAGTTTGCGGTCAATTTGCATGAAATTTTCAATATTATTGTGTCCAGATATGAAGAATCTTTGTGGAGATTTTCGTTGCAAAAAGCCTAGTGCGTGAAAAGTTATCGCGATGAGGATCTGATGACCCACATACGGGTCAAACTACTCCCGTCGCATTTGATCGTGTGACACACACACGGGTCAATTCGCACCGAAGGTGTTGATTTGAAGATGTAATAAAGTTGAATCACTTACGCTCGGAAACATTCCCTCATCGCGCCTTTGTTGAATGACTGAAACAACAAACGTTTCCACTGATAGTTTCGGAACTAGTGAAAAAAATAGCATACATTTTAATCCAAACCTTTTCCTCCACTTTGATTTTTACTTCATCTTCCGTCCACACGCCTTTACGCGGACTATATCGGTACCTCTTGGCGATCTCGGTTGGAACCAAGTTCAGTTCGTGCCACGTATCTTGCTGAGTAGCACGCACGCGACTGGCCGACAGCTTCCACATTTTTTTCTGTCGTTGCCCCTTGTTTTGTATTTTTCGGGCCTGGAGTACGGGTAGTCAATCTCACACAAGCCATTATANAAAGTAATTGAGTACTGGCCAGAAAACATGCGACACACAAATTTCATATTCAAAGGTGATAATTACACGCATCATTAAAATGCAAGTGATCAATGAGGAGAGCAGCTGCAGTGCCGACAAAGTATGTCCACTAAAATTACGAACGGACTGTAAAACTTCAAATATCGTTCGCATGCATTAATGTCCAACAAAGTCTGCTGATGCTGCTGTGTGTAGAGTAAATGCTATGTTAGCAAAACCATCTTATTATGTTAAATAAATGTGTAGCGCGTTGCCACTTCGTTAGTCAACTTCAAAGTGATAAAGCAACCGCATATTTTCTGCAGGACCACAACAAATACCACATTATTCTAAGTTAAAATCCATAGATTAACGTCGGTGGACAGTAATAAACACTGCACAGCAATGAACAAATAGTTAATAGAGAGTTAGTTAATAAAACATCACGAATTTGATACATGTCAACAAAACTGTTTTTTACGGTCATTCTTTTGAAATGACCGAAAAAGATTAAGTCATTTCGGTCAGAATGTCTGAAAATATAGGCTGTAACACTGCTACAGCAAGTTTTAATACAGCTGTGAGACAAACGACCGAAATGTTTCAGCAAAAAATGACCAATGTGTCCCAGCGAAAAAAACAGCAACAAAATGGTATGTACCCACAGCCGAACGAGTGCCAATTTATCTGGGACGGCAAACAAGCTGTTTACCTGAGTTTTAGCGACCTTTCTCACTATTTTCCAGTTGCGGAAAGGAAATTTACCTACACGTCTCGTACGGGTGTGTATGCATCTGCAAGATTCCCCATTTCACAACAAGCAATAGTAACCATGCAGATCGCAGAAAACTAAGAGTCATGCAAATAAAAATAAATTCAAAACAAACTTGTGTCAAGCACAAAGCAACTAAAAGATTTGACACCTTGCGTAATTCATCAGCCAACAGATCTTGCCGCAGCTGTTCCTGCAGTTTAATACAAAATCCGTGTTCAGTCACCACGAACGACAATCGAATATTCACCAATAAAAAGCACGATGCCAAGCAAGTTGTTCGGTGAGTTTTCGTTACCTTACACAAGTATAAGTCACCGATGGAAAACGACAACACTCAGATATATCGCAACATCGTTTTCACGAACAGCAGCCCCCAGCATGCCGTAAACATCGGACTTCACCAGCGGTAAAGGAAATGACAGTCTACAAACAAGTCAATGTACCTACAATGATCAATAAATAAATATAAACAACATTATCAAACCTCGCTCGTCATAGAATGAAACACCAGATGACGAAGATTGTCTCCACCTTTTTCAGAACTATTTTCCAACCCATTTGCTGAGCTACTGCAAAGTAATCATCGTGTGCAGCAATAAACAAATGGCAGAATCAACCAAACCCTATGTGGCTGCTCTCATAAAGAAACCTAACGTACTGTTCACAAAAGAACATCCATTCAATGAGATGCATCCTTAACTAATGCTGTGGCATATTGAAGTGGTACTTCACACCAATCGATTTCCACAGTATTTGGGAGAGCACACGTGTTAATACATTGAAGGTGTAGGCTGTGCAGCGCAGCAAACGTTTATCAATAACATTTCAATGAAGTGTTAGCTTGTGTATAAGACAATAGTAATCAAAACCTAGAGCAGTGCTTCTTAACCGGGTGAATGGTTCGCCCAAGGCTGAATGAAGTTTTGCAAGGGTGATTGAAAGAGGGGCGAATGAAACTTTTCTTTCTATTTTTTTAATGCTCTGGTGACGTGCATTTATCTTGGTTCTATACCCAACGCATATCAGCAATCGGGAGTAAAACTGCGAACTTCAAGCGTTGTAACTTTACGTCTGCAGCAGTCATGAACTTTCACTTCAGAAAAAGCGTCTATGACGTATTAGGGACAGAGTTAACCCAGAGATGTCATATTTTACTCACTCGAGTGAGGGAACCTTTCTGTGCTTTGCATGAGCGTAACGAGGTTAGTTGGCGCCCGGGGCAAGAAGCAAGTTTGGCGCCCCCATGTTCGAAACTGAGGTATTTTGGAAGCAAATGTACTGTATTGAAGGAAGTGCTTGTGACATTGTTGGGACTTTTCGGTGCCCCCACAGTGACTCGGCGCCTGGGGAATTGCGCCTCGTTACGCCCCTGCATGAGAGTTGTGTACTCCTGTGCGAATGATATCAGCTAGAATCGAAGCACTTTCAAAAGTTTCATTTCATTCTCAATATCGAGGGAAAGTCAGACACATGACCACTGATCAGTGCAGCATTATTAGTTGAAGTGCAGACCTTACCAGTCGAAGCACAGCAGTAGCCTATTTGTGATACTTGTTCGGTTACCACTTTGGCATTGATTCCAACATCTAATACGCGTTTATATCTCAGGTAATACATACAGAATGTTTAAGAAATACGTACAAAATACATTTTGTTGTGATGAAAGTAAATCTGAATCCATATATAAAATCGATCAAGACACGCCTGCTTCATGAGCTTTCGCAGTTTAAAGAACCAGGTTTATAAAAGCAGGTTAGCGTTGAAAATAAGATCCCTTCGGCAAAATTTTTCTCTTTCAAAACATATGGGGATTACTGTCTTCATTTGTTTGAATCCCCAGAGTATAAGGAAATTGCATAAAAGCCTTGCAAAAACTGGTGATCATCACTTTTATGTACATGTCAAAGAAAGAATTTTCGTGTTTAGTCGAACTGAAAACTAAAAAGTAAAATGCGTTGACTCGTTCATGAGGGTGGCATTGCAGGAATTGATTCATTCGCAGTTAGAAAAGTTGAACACTGAAGTTCAGGAGCAGCGCAGTCATTACTAAACGGCTCTCTGTTGGAAATATTTGGAGTTTCCTATCGTTTTTTCTGCTTTTGTTATTGGGTCTGGAGTGGTAGAGGTCCGAGTTTTGATTTTCACTGAGCCCGGAGTTTTCAGGTTCTGTGTCGTCGCTCGTTAAAATACATCGGATGACTACATTTGTTGCTTTTGTAGCTTCGCATTTCTTGGCGGGTGATGGCGGATTCGGTTGTCTTTAAAGGAAACATTTAGCTTCAGTAGGTCTTGCACAAAAATCGAACTCAATGATCACATTGTACATAGTTGTGGTTGTCAAATCGACCCTGCGTTCACCATAGGATGAATGGAAATGCAGCAATCGATGACAGGGGTGAACGAAACTGAAAAAAATTAAGCACTGACCTAGAGTAAGCGTTTTAACTCAGGGGTTCAAAAATGGCGCATTCGCGCCACGCGACAGAACCTTGGAGTGCGCGAACGCTTTTTGTTTTACATTTTATACTTTATGCATATGAATGCTGTGTGGCAAAGCTGATG
>JGI24159J19872_10003812_pt1 | contig 19025 bp, 11 predicted proteins | sample Ectturendosymbi4_FD_19872 | JGI IMG/M metagenome (IMG submission 19872) | reverse complement strand
GAATAATGTGTGGTTGTAATTTGAAATAAATAGCTTTTTAATCAAAGTCACAATTGAAATTTTCATGGGTACACATCTTTTTGGGTCACCCTGTATGTCATTGCCTGTATGTTCAAGTCAGTCCTTTGCAGCATGTACTTGTCACATGCATGGAAACATTTTCTCAGTAGGTCACACTTCTTTAGGAAATTTTAGTTTTTTAATATGTGGTTTTCAACTGCAGTTGCTTGGTGTGTGTATTACTTGGCAACACATTAATTCAAGATGGTGACCATTTAACCTGCAGCTTCTAGTGTTGCAAAACGTTTTACATATGTTAGGTTACAAACCGTGATTTCTTTTTCTCACTGCACCAGTTGTGGCATTTTATGCAGAAAAGGCACGGTTTGTGTTTTGAACCACCCTAAAGTTGATATTTGATATTGACAATGGAATTATAATGAATATCAATGAATTAGCAAATATTGGGGCAAAACATGAAACTATAATGCCCATTACATTTTGTACTGGTTTTCACTGAATCGCAGTGGTGCAGAGTTTTACCATTTCTTGTGTGGAAAAGTTGCCAGAAAAAGCAAAGGAACATCCCCAAGCAAATCATCCAGGAAATTTTTCTTATAGCAGTGGTTTTTTCCAAGAGAGTTTGATTTGAAAAAAATGAACTTTTAGAAAACAAAAGTTTGGTCTAACTGAAAAACCTGTGGTATCTCACAAAGTGGCTTATCCAGTTACCCTAGACAAAAACCTTTAAAAGGATGAGATACTTTGTGAACCAGAAATCAAATGTATACCAATGTCAAATAACATCAATAAGTAATTGATATTGAAGTAACTAGTCTCCACATAGGTGACACAAACAAATCAGTTACACATATCTTTTGAAGGAAATTGATTTAACATCAACACTTTGCATCCTCGGTCCTTAAATCTATTCACATTCTGTTTGAATAAAATTTTTGGACTAAGGAAGCACAATGTTATGTAAAATACAAAAAACGAAAACAACTGTTTGTTGCGGCTTGTTTTTTTCCTTGCTGAGATATTCCTAGTGGTTTGAAAGTGACAAGGTTGGAAAGATCTTTGATATATTCAGTCCAACTACCGAGGATTTTAACCTTATTGATGAGTGAGACACCCTTTTTGTCTTTTATGGTTGTAGCAGCATTGGATCTTTTGCCACAGAGATGTCAGATGGTTTCCCAAAATACTTCACTGGTATGGTAATATCTGGAATCCAGTTTATGCCTGAATTTCTTCTAATATTGTGTCTTTTTAAATTGAGTGATGACTTTCATTCAGCAGTCAGCATATCACAAAATTGTACGAAAAATTGGTAAAACTAGAAAAGTACATCAAAAATTCTGAGTTCTGCAATGAATGAATAAAAAATGGAGTCTGTGGTCAACTTTACCTTTTGGTTGAATGAGATGTTTCAAGGATAGGTGAAGAAGTTCTTGACTTAAATTTGTGCGAAGTTCTGAGAAACACAAACAACAAGCCTATCGTTGCAACTCCTACCAAAATATATAATGCAAGAGTAAATTAGCAAGTGTTTCGAAAAAGTGAATTTTGCCACAATGTCAAAAACAGTCTTTAGCATACATTACAGACTATCTTTGCCCAGCATGGTAATAAATAAATGGCATGCTATGGAAATTTCGTAAAAAAACAGGTTTCCCTTGCATTTAAAAAAATTATTTTCCCTACTTTTTAGCAGCGTCTGTTGGCCTTACAATCAAATCTTTGTACAATGAAGCCCCAAGTTATTAAATTCGAAAATATTGTGAAATTGAGTGAATGTTGTTGCTACCACTAAGCAGCATTTGGTGCACTAGAGATCTGTTTATTACGCATGTTGCTTGTAAGTTCACTCAATGAAAATTTTAGATAATAAACAATTCAAATTTAGAGACCTTTCTCAGTGTAATCAGAGACCTTTCTACTCTGACACTTCTAATATTTTATCCGTTTGGAATTTCCATACTTTTTCAATACCTAGGGGCCATTTTGGTCAAATTCAATACATTACTTATAAAAACAATTATTTTTCAATACTGCATGGGACCCTGAAAAGCTATAGGAATGTCTATGATCAGTGATCACAACCAAAGATATACTCAACATTGCAGATGCTATTGTGTAGTAACATTGGCTGATATCAATTTTGCTTGTTTACGCAAACTACAATTTTAAGGTCACAATAGTGTTTTTTCACTGAGATTAATACCTATTTCATTTTGTTATGTGAACAACATTTCAAACTTCAAACACATGTTCCACTTGTTCATCTGCACACTGTAGCACAAGGAATACAACCAACACTTCAGTTGATCATAATATTGCTGCAATGTTCACACTTCCGAGATTTGCCAAGACAACAGATCTCAACCCAACATTTATTTCATTTTCCACTATTTTCTAATTATAGTTCATGAGCAGGGTGAATTTTTTTGATTTAAATCATATTTTTTCAATTTATCATTTTCTTTGATTTAATGTGAAGGAGATGGCCATCTAACACTTGCGCTTGTACAAAATTCCTTAAGACAAATCAGTTCATAAAACCAGTACTGGCATACAAACAAAATATTTAATGAAATAACAATACTCAAACCATTAGTTAATCACATTCACTGAGACTTATAATGCAGCTTTCATTAATTCAGAAGTATAATCAATATACTTCTGCAGAAGTATAATCAACATGCATAAAATGGTAAAACCTATAATATATCTGTTATCATGAATCAAAATCTGTTCTGAAACTAAGATGTCTATAGTCAACAGCCTACATGTTTGTTGTCATTTAGATGCAACTTTTACTTTATAAAAAACAATTTTGGGTAAAATATTATTTTGTGTTATTTTTACCCAAATTTGATATTTTGGCCATAACTTTTGAACCAAAAATGCAAGAAAGTCAATAAAATGCTCTGAAGACTTGGATTATAGCCTCGTTTCCAAAAAAACTTTGAGTCAAAAAATTCCCTCTAGCAGTTGGCGCCCAGGGCCTGGTAACCTGAGCCAAATTGGCCTAAAACCTACCCCACTCGTGACATCACCCACAAAAGCACAAAAGAAACAAAAAACTGTCCAATTTTTGTCAGTGCAATCTAGAAGACTAGCTGCATCTTTTGAGAGTTTTTAAAGCTCTCTAGCTCAATTGCTTGGCAAGTTATGGAATTGCAAAGTAGCACGAAAATAATGGCTCAATTCAAGAGTTTGAAGTATGAATATATCATACACCAGTGACGAAGGTGTTAAGAAAACATTTGTCTCTGAATACAGTAACTGCACATTTCATTCACATTTATAGTTCACTGATTATAATAATTAGAAGCTCAATATGACATGTCTCTAACTGTGAAAAAATGACAGAAACAGTCAAAATTTCCCATAACATTGAAAGAACATAATACTATGCAGGGATCACAAACTACAATTGAAATTGCAATTTGAAAGTACATTAAAATTGGGTTAAAAAAGTAAATACCAGAAAATTGAAATTTACTCACTGTTTTTTAAAATATCCATGTTTGGTTGAACTTCTACGACCTGCAAAAATATACAAGGGATCAGTGCACACCAAAGCGTGCACTGATAATGCTGCAAAATCTTTCTTACCACTGACATGCTTGCTTTGTTCTCCAAAGCTGTGCTTTTCCTGTTTTGGTTTCTTGCGAACATATTTTTTCTGCAAATGAAACTTCTTAGATATTTAAACATCAAATCAATTTCATATTCACAACTTTAATAGACAATTGGCAAGTGTTTTCATGCAGCAGAACTTTTCCTAAGGCAAATGCATGGGAACCATTAAAAGCAGTTACTTCAAAGAGGCGAAAGTCACTTGATGTGAAGAAATAACTTTGACTTACTGAAATCATAGCTTCAAAAAGAATTGCAGCATTCATTATGGGTACCTTTTGTAACTGAAGAAACTTTTCCATGTCGACAACACCACTAACACTTTTTTCAGGATTATGGGAGCTGTTTGGAACTCTTCTGGTTTCAACTGAATTAAACAATATGTAATGTAAACCTGAATTAAACAATATGTAACATAAACCTGGCAGTAAACAAATAGGAAATAGAAAGTTCTGAATAAGTAACATCACAAATTACAATACTGTGCCTTGCAAACTTTCAAATGTAAGGTTGTGAATTTTGCAGAAATGCACTAATGTGCAAAAGGTAACAATTGGATAACTTCACCGTTCACCTTGAATGCTACATATGATGCCATCTACCATCACTTTGGAAGTTTAGACACAGAAATACATGTGTGAGCGCCATAGTATTACTACATAGGTTACAAAAGCTGCTTAAGCACGTCGTATTGTCAACACGTATCACTTGTTCCAGAACATTTGATCTTAGTTTTTTCAGAAGAACAATATACATTAAAATAACAATGAAAGACCACAACTAAATGTGATGACATGGGATTTTGTTTTTGTTTACCTTCCACCAATTGGTTGATGTGTGGCGTATATTTGCTAACAGCACATTGAAAGTCATGTTTGGAAATAACACGAATAGCAGGCTACAAGAAAATTAATTAATTTAGAAACAATATGCGAACTAGAAAGCTGTGAATCCAGGTTTTTGTGAAAAAATTACTCACATACCACCTGGAAGATCTTCGCGTACCACTAGTGGTATACACATACCACAGGTTGGGAACCCTTACTCTAGCACAATGGACTGGTGAGTTATAGAGTGGCAAAACATGCCAAATTGGCAAATTATACCTTTTTGAAGTGAAATTCGCCCAGCTCTAAACGTTTTAAGCCCAGTGGGAAAATAATTTCAACACGAAACCTGGCTTACATCAACTTGTGTAAGCATAAAAGCAAGAACAGTGTGATGTATGTGACAAAAATCCTTTATAAATTCCACGATTGCAATGTTATGCAGCCTATCACAAATAGAAATGTTTATTTTTACATTTATTCAGTCTGGTGTGCTGGTTCTAATCAACTATATTTACTTTTATGTACTTGGTGACTATAATTTTAGTAAAGCGTTCACATTGCAAAGGATTCTCACAAGGATTTTGATTCTGATACCGGTTTGGACCATTGTTCCAATAATGGAACAAAAATGTCCACCTCAAATAATTTCTTTGCAGGTCATGCAAAAGACTTGTAAAATGCATCAATGCTTTCACTAGTGTTTCCACTTTCGATAAATGTAACATTTATCATAAAGATTTCTTTTGCTCATTGAGCAAATGGTGGTCACTCAAATGTGAAAATATTTGACATTTTTAAGCAGCAGGGAAAAAAATTGGGGAGGCATGCTTGCATAAAAGTTATCATAAAAATCAAAACTAAGATGATACAGTGAAGCAGTAGCGAGCATTGACCCTGTAAAGGTCATGTTCCCAAAATGGAACAATGGTCATTAAATTGGTTAAACAACACACCTTAATACCAACACCAACAAAAACTGAAACATAACAACTTTCTGTTATAACAAATAACAACTTTCTGCATAACAGAGAATGACAAGAATAAAAAATAATAACCTTTAAAAGATTCCTCTTCAGAGCTGTCCCACCGACTCTTTACAACACCAGAGTAAACAAATGAAGCTTGATCATCTTTCAATCTTTGATCACTGTCTGATGGCAGGGATTCCTACAGAGACACAGAAGTTGTAGACAATTTTTCTTAGTGTGATAGATCTGTTGTGTCATAGTATCAGAAATACTGGTACCAAAAGGAAGTGCACACAAACCCCCACTTTTTACCCAAGATAAAAAAATTGCAGAGAATCACATATCCTAAGTCTAAAACCAATCTTCAACTTCCAAAACAAGTTGCACAATGCCACAACTGCCACAGCCTGTTACAACCAAGTACTGGTTCGTGAAAGTTGAACTGCTTTATCATGAAAAGTAATTGGTTCGGAAATTTGAGTTTTGCTGCAGTGCCCTTGAGCAGGCTAGGATACAATAAATATGTAAGGGCAGTCAGGTCTAGCCACACCATAATATTTTCTATTGCATAATATTTGTATTTCTATTTTCCTGCCACATTTGCTTTGTTGTCAAAGGCGCCAAGTTTAAAATTTCTATGGGAGTACGAAATCCATGGTGTCACAAAATATGACATCAGAACCTGCGATTTTTGAATCTTTTATTCCATATTTATACAAAAAAGTTTCAATACATTACAGAATAATGTCTTACTACTTGTTAACAAAGAACCGCTCAATCATAAAATGAAAAAATTAGCAGGAGTGCTGCAATCTCAGCCAGAATTGTGGTAGTGCGGCACAGGGCTGAATACTTGGCATCTATGCTTGCTGTATAGGTCAATACAAAATCTCCTAACTGGAAAGGTATGAGCCACATGCTCCCTTAGCTCCAGATGAACATAGCTAAAGGAATACTTTGAATTCACATCTGTTTTCCATGATTCACTGCTGATATTTTTGCATTACTCATACCACAGTGGGAAGACATTACATTGCATTTTTCCCTTGAGTATGTAGGCCACATAAACAGATGGAATAATTGAAGACCTTCCGACGAAAAGAGCCAAGTCACAAATTGACAGTTTCGAGAAAACAGCTGTTAAAGTTTTTAATTTGCATTTGAAACACTGGATAAAGCAAAATATGGATATGGAGAATTATCCTTTAGATGCTTGTTCCATGCTAGATTTTTGAGGAAGGTCTCGAGAACACGTTCCACTGTGTAACTCAGTTTATGCAAAAGTGTGACTTAGGCACTTTTCGTTGGAGGGTCTTCAATTACACAAGTTACAAATGAAAGAGCAACTTGTGACAAGTGAGGAACATATTATAAAAAAGCCACAAAATATACAAATGACACAAGTATGAGAGCAAGGAGCAATCATGAAGATAGCAATATATAAGTCGCCTTGCATAAAACAAAGATTACTTATTATACAAACAACAGTTATGGAATCCATTCAAAAATCTAGCCCAACAGGTTGAACATAAAACAGAGTTGCATGCAAAATCGATTTCCTAGCAAAATAATTTGTGATCAGACTCCGATGGGTCACCCTTGTGCTGTCTCGATGATGTTTGTAATGAGTCGCACATTGTTGCTTACCCATGAGATCTGAGCACATACACAAGTGCATGTTTGTCAGTTGACAATATGTGAGTAACAAATTATCATCAGTACTTGCAATAACTTCCCAATTATACAAATGTATCAAATACACACTGTGAAAATGTGGAAAGAATTGTATTCAGCTCAATTACAAATTGTCATTGATACAACTCTTAACTCACATGCCATCCACACCACATGCACAACACTCAAAACATTTGGCTGTAATCAGACTAGAGTGTATGCTAAATGTCAGTGTGGCCATGAATGGACAATCTGTTTAAAAGTACAGACGAAGTTAAATGAACTAATGCAAAATCTTTGTTGTTGCACTGTTATTCCATCTTGCTTTTTATAGCTGCAAAACTATGACAATTGAGAAGTTCTGCAATGCTTATGTGGTGGTAGGAATATACAATGTTTAGAATGCTTAATAGATTGCTGCAGTAAAGAAATTTTTTAGATTTTATTCATTCAGAAAGAGGGCCTGAAAAGACGAACATGCAATATGCATTGTCGACTTTCCTGGATAATTTCTAGCAAATTTCTAAAACATGATAGCGATGTGATTGTTTTTTTACAAAAGTTATCAAATGCACAAAATTAAGTGTACAGGGCCACTGCACTGTTTCAAATGTGGCGGTGTGGTGATATTCTTTTGACTTTTAATATATAACTGTTCTTGACGGGGAGTAGGCTGTACCAATTTTGAGCGAATGTCTCAGATCTCTGCGTAAGTTGGTCAAAAGTTGCAGTTAAGCTCATCACTCAGAAAAATAACAAAAAATTGAATCAATTGTTGCTTGATGCCTCCTCTACAAGTGTTTCCATGGAAACAACCCAAAAAGCAGAAAAATGCAAAATCTCAACAACTAAAAAAGCTAGAACAAATTTTTTAATGAACCAGAACTAACATTTTCCTGTATTCATTTACTACTTTTGCTTGCATATTTTGTGTTTTTTGAGGTAAGCAACATAGAAAAACTATCACTGAAGCTGACTACTTTATCACTCACATAACAAACAAAAAAAACTAATGCCAAAATCATACAAAATGAGATACCATTTACCAGGTTCTAGCTGATCTAAATAAATATAAACAAAGCATTATAGACTAATCAGCACAGTGAGATGGCATATGAAAAACACAATGGCTTAACCTCATGAAAAACAAAAAATAACAGAAGTACATTTTCAGAAGTTTGTCAGGTGTATAGTTAGTAAAAGTAATTGTCAGGTTTCTCTTGTATCTTTTCAAATCTAGTCTTAGAAAAAATCCGACTGCTTCCTAACACTTTGACGATTTTGCTTTGTCACTGTTTAACAAGATGTTGCAGTTTCACACAGTTTTTGCCGCAGTATACTAACAATGCTCATGAAATATTCCTGCTGCTTTCTACTTCTTGTAACTTTTCCTGTGTTAAACACTGTTAGCAGACCAAAGGCACATTCTGAAGTGTCATTGGCAACATTTTGGTTCTTCACAAAGTTATGAACAGTAATACAACTGCCGTTTTGTTGTCAAGACTTTAGGCCTGCTTTTAAAAAGCCATGGTCTACATTGAGGAGCCGAAGTAGTGTCCAGGAATCTCTTCCAACAAGATCAACAAGTGAAACGTTGTCAGTCAGAAGAGGCATCTCTTGCTGAACAATTTTACAACTTTGCTTGGGGTGATGGAGGATGCCTTAGCCGTTGCTCACTTTTCACTTAGGGGAACAGAGTCACTAAAAAATGACAAGGAGACTAAGCGTTCTGACAAGTACCAAGTTTAGACTGAAAAATCTGCACAGACCCAGAACGTGCACTAAACTCAGACCTAAGACTGTACAAAATACTTAAAATGATCACAATGCGTTGCAAGATGATTACTGCTTATATAAAGAAACTTGACAGCCACCTTTGGTGACTGGAGTCTGGTGAAGAACAAGGTGTCAATTTTGAGGCAAACCAAGAGAATTATGGTAAGAGCAATGTGTGGCATGGAACTGATGGACAAAAAGTACTCCAATGAAATCCTGGGATTGAGACGAACTGAAATAAATCTGACAAAAGCAAGTCGGGTGCAATGGTATGGAGATGTTTTGAGTAGGGATGAGGGTGATGCCCTATGAATGATGCTGGAGTTTCAGGTGGAAGTTCAGAGAAAATTAGGAAGACCATGAAAGACATGGAGGAGGCAAGTAGAAAAGAGAGGGATTCGGTTGCAGAAAAAAATGCCCTTGATTGAGAAGCTGGAGAAACAGAGTAAACCTGATCATGTAAGCAAGCAGGTACATCTGGCCACTCCTTTAATGAGGACAGAACCAGGCCAAACTTGACTACCACATTAAGGCTCCAGCACTAGGGTAGGGCATATATATATATATATATGTAGATTATGTCAGGAAGGTGATTTTGATCCATACTCACCACAAGTGTGTATTCTTTGATGTTTAGGTCAGCGTTGTCTTGAGAGGTGAAAATCAGTTTTTTTGTAATGAGAAACTTGTAAAAACCACATTGGTATTTGCTTGACAGTATCTTACGAAAGAAATCCTTCAACAGCAATGAACGAGATGCTAAGTTGTTTACTGAGCATATACATTTCCAATGTGTAGGCACTGTCAACTCTTAATCACATTGAACCTACTTTGTTGACACGAGGGTCGAGGATGCCTACCAAACAAATTAAAATTGAACTAACTTACAGATGAATGTTTCCTCTTGGTGCTCTGTATGTGTAAAACATCTGCACATTTAGTTTCCATTCCTGGTGGGGGTAATGGGCCAAACATACCAGCATCAAAAAATGACCTGCAGTATAAAACAAGAAAATAGATACAAAAAAGAAAAAAACTAGCAATTTATCAACAATCAGTAAGAGCAAAGAATATTTTTGATATGGAGCTGATGTTCCATGAAGTTCATGGGAAATATTTCCAAAATATTATAGCTCTGCAAATGGCTTTCATATTATGCTCAGAATAAATGTACAAAATTGATAAAGACAAGATATTACTATTACAGTAAGAACACATGAGATGCTCTGATCAAATAACAATAAAAATGAATACGAGTGCAAAAAACAGTTACCAATAAACATTTCACTTGAGCACAACAAAATTGAAACCGTTTTGAAGGTGGCTGAAATTGTGCATTGGTGCTGTAGCCAAGAAGCAAATGTACTTTAACTTTTGTAATATCAAAAAAATGATCTCAAAAAAATTGGGCACAAACTGCAACATTCAAAACCAACTTTTATAGTTAAGTGTATTACTTAGGACTCCCTTACTTTGTGCCACATGCATCTTTGTTTGCAGTTTTCAGTTTTCTACTGGAGCTGCTTTCATTCCTGCAGCAGTAAAAAAAAGTTGCTGACATGATGCATGTCATTCATGATGCATGTCATTCATGATGCATGTCATTCGTTATGCATGTCATTCGTTATGCATGTCATTCGTTATGCCTGTCATTCGTTATGCATGTCATTCGTTATGCATGTCATTCGTTAGGCATGTCATTCGTTAGGCATCAGGAAAGATACAGCGGAATTGAAAACTGGATAAATAAGTAATCACACAACTTTGACCATGACCATACAAGGGCATGACAACTTCAAACACTTCAACATATCTGCTCATTTGGTTTATTTTATTGGTAGGGCAACCAAAAGTCAAGGAAGTCAATTTTCTGCCATTTTTAAAGCTTATATGAAACATCAACAAACCGAATTTCATGCTGATTTGAAGTATGAATATCTCGTACACCACTGCTGAAGGTGCTAAGGAGCACAGTAGCTTTGGTGCACTTTGATAGAAGCAATCATGCCATGGTAGGTAATCATGATGCAAGTTTTTGTCATAAAGGATTTGAAAAATGATTTCTTAAATTTGACACAAGGCCTAGGCAACCAACCTTTACAGATACTGCATAAACGCTAATGCTTTTGACACCTGTCTGTTTTGCATGATTACGATATTATCAACACAATATTTGTAAATTATAAAATCATGCAGTAAAAGAATTCCTTCCACTTTCACATAAAAAATACAAAAACGTATTTGGCATACAGCATGAACAACACCCTGCACTTACGGCTTAAAGCATGGTTTACCATTACTGCAGCAGCAAAATCTAAATTAAAGCACATGACTTTTTTGCCACCACAATAAAAATTCAAGTGCAGCTTTTTAAAATTATGCATCATTGTGTTTAAGTCCTATATCCTATACATTAATTTTTAATGATATGCATATTGTTCTCATACATGTCCAACTTAACATGTTCACAGCCAGTGTACAAGATACTGAAACTTCAAAATCACGCATTGAGCCACTATTTTCGCTCCAATTTGCAACTCCATAACTTACCAGTCGATCGCGCTAGAGAGCTGTTTCAACCCTCAAAAGATGCAGCAACTATTCTCGTTTGCAATGAAAAAAACTTTTTGGTTTCGTTTATGTGTGCGTGACGTCATAAGTGGGGTAGGCTTTAGGCCATTTTCACCCTGGTTATTGGACCCTGGGCCCCAAACACAAGAGGGAAGTACTTCGCTCATGATTTTAGCGGAAGCTATGCTAAAATCCAAGTTTTTTGAGCATTTGATTAGCTTTCTGGGGTTTCTGGTTCAAAAGTTTGGGTGAAATAAAAATTTGGATGAAAAAATCATTTTGGGTAATTTTTACCCAAATTTAAGTTTATTGACTAAGCAACCAAAAACGTACAAATTTGTGGGATGTGTTTACCCATTTTCTGTAACTACCTGCAGAGTTTGAGCTTTTCGCTTATTTAACAGCAAGTAAAGTAGTTTATCAAAAGTTAAAAAATATAAGCTGCAACAAGCAAGTTTTTTAAATTGAACCTACCATGACTTGGTCAAGTCATCAGAACACTTTGCAGCTGCTACCTTTTTTTTGTGCATAGAAGATGGATGATCTTCACAGCATTCATCACCGCACCATGACACAGGACTGCATCTGCTAACAAAAGATAATTAGGATTCATGTGCAACTTTAAAAAGCATATCTTCAAAATATTTAACATTTATTTCTGGCCATGCAAGTGATTACAACAGCACAGACTACTCAGAAAAAAATGGACAGTGATTAATGATAAAACTGAAAACCACATGTATGTTTTTACTCATGTAAAGTCATACTTCAAAATATTCTACATTACAATCATCTGCAATGAACAACCCAATGGAAAAAAACTCATGCGCAATAAATCTCTACAATATCCGCTGAAAACATTACATATAACTTGGTAACTAGAATGTCTGCAAGCAACTATGCATCTGTTTCAACATGTATTTCAAACACCAATGTTCCAATTTTGACAATATGAAACTGAATTTCTACCAGATTGCAAAGTAGAAAAGCAACCAAACACCTATAAATGTAGAACACCAACCTACAAAATGTTCAACTCTTAAGCTAAACAAATACAGGAACACCTTACCTCCAGGATACAACCTTTAGTCAAACCATTTTTCTTGCTGGGAACAGGCACAACCACTGATTAGCAATCCATAAAATGTAGTGGCATTAAAAAAGAAGCAAATAATACCAATGCAAAACTTAAGACCAAAAACAATGGCTATTCCAATAAACGCATTAGCAGTCTGCTTTGTATCTCACCTGAATTGTTATCCACAAAACCTGTTTCAAGCAAAATATAAATTTGAAAAAAATAAGGTGCATAACAGATGTCGCGAAAACAGGACAATTTGGCCAATACTTTTTAATGGTGTAATTTTAGAAGTCTATTTCTAGGTAGCATTGTTGTTTAGAAAAATAAGTCACGCTGATAAAATTAATGTCAGTTTCAAACTTCTATAAAATCAAATGACACATCCAGGACAGCAGAAAAAAAATCTGCATAAAGGAACGAATGCAAAGAACATGTTTTCATACTGCTAACTACAATGCAGACATGAAAAAATCAATGCAAATCAGGAAAAACTGCTCTTTTTGCAACATAACACCAACGACAATATTTATGCCACCAGCTTGTGCCTTGTTTAGTGCCAGCAAGAAAAATGGTTTGAAGAGGAAAAAATAAGAAACAGTTAGTCTGAGATGTGGAACAGCAACACAATGCAATATCACTCAGAAAATAAATATGAGCTATGTAAAAACCGCATAATAATATGCATATTTCACTATAAACTCCAAAGTCCTGACCATTACCATGTCAATAATGACAATTTACCTCATATACAATGTAATTTTGTTTTAGTTATATAAAATGCCTGTACATATTTATTATTACGATGTTATGAAGTGTTTTATGAATTTTACAAGTAAGATGAAACTAACACAAACTAATTGAAATCATCTTTTTATATTACATCATTGTTTCATCCAACACTTTTGTAATATTACCCAAAATAGTATCTTTTCATAAACCAAAATGCATGAAAATGCATCCTTTGTCCATTGCTACCCTATGGTACATTTTTCAAATGGAATCTACCTTTTTTCATAAAGACTAATTATATAGTGAAACAGAACTACGAACTACACAGTGATGTGATATGCTAGTGAAACTACAGCATACATAGGTGAAAAAAGTGAAAGACAGTTAAGAATAACTGGAGAGTAACTAGTTTCCACCACACAGGTGAAAAGTTCAAGTCTATCAACAAAAAAAATCAATTCCATGTAACACTTGGCATTGTCAGTCTTACAACCTCATGCAAATAGAATCTGGAGCACAATGCTTGAAAAAATTGTGCATATCAATACTTATGCTTTCATGAAAAATGCAAGGAGCAGTCGCCATTAAAAGGGTTAGAAAAGAAGATTCTATTGAAATAGTGAAATTTATGTTTTGTGCTGCTGCACATCCATGTTTTCTTGTCATCAACTTGAAGACATGGATCTTATGATCTTGCTAAAAGTCTGCTCAACCATTTTAAGAGCAGCAGCCTCGGTTTAATGCCAACATTTTTCCCAGTATACTGTGTTTCCTTACTGTTTGCATTCATTAATGTACTTGCTCCTCTCACTATGGTTTATATTGCTGCATGCCTGGGTGGAATATTAGCAATTACAAGAGGCATGCATTCAAATTGTGTTGTGCTGTACAGTAGATTGAAATTGAATTTTATGCAGATAAAACGTTGATTTTAGTGAAACATGCATCACAAGATCCACTAAGTATCCAATGTGAAAACACTGATTTATGGCGAGATACTCAGCAATTTTCCAAAACCAAATTTTCCTTAACAAGTAGTGAGTTCAGTAACTTTGCCACAACTGCAGAAAAATAAAAGACCTGTTGTTTGAAGATGACTGAGACGATTTTTGAAACCTCTTGAAATGTTTTTTGTCTGGTTCAGTTTCAGAACTTCCATCTTCACACCATTGGTGATCTTTGTGTGGTTCATGCCAGTAGGGTGGTGTATCGCCTCCACTGGAATAATCTCTCACTCTGTGTTTGTCTTCAATTGAGCTGCTTGATCTTGAATGGCATGGTGTGTGATACCTCTGTTCAAAATATGGCAACACACCAATGTTAAATATTTTTGAATCACAACTTCTGCAAAAAACATTCAAAAATGATACCACGCAACACTTTCATCACTGGTAAGGAACCCTGTCTTAGTGCAACTTCTGTTTTCAAATATTTATACCTACCAATTTTTATTCCTTGCAAAATTTTAAACCTACCAACATTTCTAATGATGCTGCATTTACTGTGATTTTTTATACTTACAACAATCAAACCCACTAATATTTGTCAATGGAGCTGCCTTTTTGTGAGATTTTTTTTGAGAACTTCTGGCCCAACAATAGTCTTAACACTTTCACGTCTGGTCTAAATCAAGCGGTTCATGCCAAAGCAACCGGATCGCACATGGCTTTGCATGCTCTAACTCTGGCGTCGAAAGCGGTAGAGAGCTATTCAAAGGCTCAAAAGATGTGGCAAGTCTTCTAGTCTGCACACAAAAAAATTTTTGGTTGGGGGGTGCGGGTTTTTTGTGAGTGATGTCATAAGTGGTGCACTTTTGGGCCACCTTCACCTGGCCCTGGGCCCAAACTGCTAGATGGTAGTATTTTGCTGAAGTTTTTATTGGAAACTAGGTTACAATCTGAGTCTTTTGGTACTTTGGATGACCTGCTGGGGTTTCAGGTTCAAAAGTTATTATCTAAAGTAATAAAAATATTTGACTAATTAGTCATTCAGATAATTAATTGATTTTTTTCTTTCAGATCATAACTTTTGAACCAGAAACGCTAGAAAGTCGATCAAAGGCTCAAAAGACTCGGATTCAAGCCTATTTCCAATGAAAATTTCAGCAAAATACTTTGGCCTAAAGGTTCGGCCCTAGGCCAGATCACATGAGCCAAAATGGCCCAAATGCTGCTTCACTTATGACATCACTCACAAAAAATCTGCAAACCCCAACCAAAAAATTTTCTTTGAGTGCAGACAAGAAGACTTGACGAATCTTTTGAGGGTTTGAAGAGCTCTCTAGCGCAATCGGCAAAGGAGCTATGGCGTTGGTGAGGCAACCAACAACTGCTGGTTTTAGGCCAATTTCAAAGTATGAATATATCGTACCACGGCTCTCAAGGTGTTAGTGATGCTGTTTCATGTGCAAACAAATGCAGAAAAATAAAAACATTACTGCAATGTTTATTGCTTGCAAAATTTTGAACCTGCCAACATCGCCAACCTTGGTAAGCTGTGGTGAGAAAACTTTCACTGTTGGTAACCTTGGACATTGGGCAAAGTAGCCAATAAAGGTAACCTTGGTCATTATGACCAAAACTATCACAGTTGGGAACCTTGGCTAACATCTGAGCAAGAAAAATATTTTAACTTCCAAGAGCAAAAGCTTACATGACATCTGACTGTAAGTAGTTCATGTATGCCGATAGGCAAATATTGGCATAGGAATGTTAGTACAATGATTTGTCTTCACCATAAGGCAATGGATGGTGTGAACATACGTCTGTTCATATACAGGGTGGTACAAAAAAGTGCCCATTTCTCATTTGCTCACAAACTTACGTTTCAGAAATTTTGCTTTATTTTCAAGTGATGTAGACAGTAGATCTAGGAAATTGTTTTGATGTCAAAATAGTGGACACTATACTATGCCGCAGAAATTGGGGTAAAATAACCAAAATTTGGGTAAACCAATCTTTTTGGGTAATATGTACCCAAATTCAGATTCTTTGGCCATAACTTTTCAACCAGAAATGGTTTATGATATACTTGTACTTTGAGATTCTGCATTAGCCACTATTTTTGAACCCCTTTGCAATTCCAATAACCAATCGGGCGATTTGGGCGATTGAGCCTTAGCTGTTGAAACTCTCAAAAGATGCAGCAAGTCTCCTAGTTTAGATTTTTTTAAAATTGGAAAGTTTTGGATTTCGTTTTTTTGTGGGTGACATCGTCAGTGGGATAGGTTTAGGCATTTTGGCCAATGTAATCGGGCCCTGGGTATCAACTGTAGGAGCCAATTTTTTGACTGAAGTTTTTATTGGAAGCAAGTAATAATCTGAATCTTTTGAGCCTTTGGTCGGCTTTCTAACATTCCTGCTCAAGAGTTATGGCCTAAATTCAACAAACTAATTAATTATTGATTTTTGACCATAACCACGGGTTTGAGCCAGTGGAAAACTTAGCTAAAATGGGCCAATGGGGCGGCCTACTATCCAACACTCAGAGAAAATTTCAGAAATGATGGTAATTCTGAATGTGGATACTGTACTAAAACTCTAAATCACTGGGAAATTCTCTACAAAATGCAGAAAAAAATTGCCAATTGAAAACAAAAAGGACACTAAAATCAAAATTTACAGTAAGTGGAAGCTTTGTCTTTACATTTAACTCTTTGGCGTCCAGCTGCTTTCAGGGATTTCATGGCTTTGCGCGGGAATTTATCAGGTCCGGTCTGCTCTACAGAACCGGTAAAAGTCTCAATCTGCACTCGAAAAAAAATTTTTTGCTTGGGGTTGCAGGTTTTTTGTGAATGACGTCATAAGTGGAGGACTTTTAGGCCACCTTGGCCAACTTCACCGGGCCCTGAGCGCCTACTGTTAGATGGTAGTATTTTGCTGAAGTTTTTACTGGAAACTAGGCTACAATCCGAGTCTTTTGATACTTTGCATGACCCGCTGGGGTTTCAGGTTCTAAAGTTGTGATGTAAGTTAACAAAAATTTGTGATTAATTAGTTAATTAAATAATCAATTAATTTGTTTATTTTAGATCATAAGTTTTCAACCAGAAACGCTAGAAAGTTGATCAAAGGCTCAAAAGACTCCGACTCGAGCCTAGCTTCCAATGAAAACTTCAGTGAAATACTTTGGCCTAGTGGTTGGGCCCTAGGGCCAGCAACATGAGCGAAAACGGCCCAAAAACTACTTCACTTATGATGTCACTCACAAAAAAGCCGCAACCCCCAACCAAAAAATTTTCTTTCGAGTGCAGACTAGAAGACTGGCCGATCCGTTTGAGCCCTTGAACAGCTTTCTAGCGCAATCGGTGGAGGAGCGAGGGCGTTGGTAAAGCAACTGACAACTGCTGGTGTTAGGCCGATTTCAAAGTATGAATATATCATACAACGGCTCTCAAAGTGTTAAGTAAAATGTTAGGTACCCAGTATGGACCTGTAGGGACCCGATTTCTCTGATTCTAGGGACCCGATTTTCTCTGATTCTAAGGACCTGATGATAATTTTCTCTGATCCTAGGAACCCGAATCAGGTCCCTAAAATGCCTTGAAAAAACCTGCTTTAGATCTAAACTTTTGAACTGGAAACCCCAAGTCAATTAAAGTATCAAAAGACTCGGATTGTAGCCTAGTTTCCAATAAAATTTTCAGCGAAATACAACCATCTAACGGTTTGCGCCCAGGGCCAGGTGAAGTGGGCCAAGGTGGCCTAAAAATGCTCCACTTATGACGTCACTCACAAAAAATCCGCACTCCCCAACCAAAAAATTTTTTCGAGTGCGGACTAGAAGACTTGCCACATCTTTTGAACCATTGAACAGCTCCCTACCACTTTTGGCACCCGAGTTATGTGCATGCAAAACCACGTGCGATCCTGTTGTTCTGGTGCGAAAATCCCCAAAAGCGGCTGGACACCAAAGTATTAATTCACTACTTCGAAACACCTAAAAGCAACACAAAACTCCACATTTTTGCTTTTAATTTTTTTCAAAAGAAGCAACCCTCACAACAATGCTGATACATACCACTGCACCACGACCCTTGATTTTTCTTCCTGATTTAGATGTTCTTTGTTTTTTGCTTGTATCTGAATCAGGTGTGTTCATATCAACCATTCTTCTGCAATTGTACAACAAATGATATACACATAAACCTATGGAAATGACTTGGGAGTGAGAAATAAAAAGGGTTCACACACATTTTCACAAATCAGGTGTATAGATTTACTTTGTTGCAGTATTCTCAAAATTTAAAAAATATTTTCCACACTGGTGTGATCAGGAGCGCATCCAGGGGGTCTGTTTGGCTGTCATGACAGGCCCCTTTGTACCGCAGGTAGGCTACTCAACATTAAAGCCGATGGTAAAATATCAAACCCTGTTGTGCAGGTTCTTTAACACGTATAGAGCCGGCCTACGATATATTCGTACTTCGATTTCGGCCTAAAAAACAGCAGTTTTGGGTTGCCTTACCAACGCCCTAGCTCCTCCACCTATTGCGCTAGAGAGCTGTTCAACAGCTCAAACGGATCGGCCAGTCTAGTAGATTAGACTCGAAAAAAAAATTTGCCTGGGGGGTGCGGTTTTTTGTGAGTGACGTCATAAGTGGAGGACTTTTAAGCCACCTTGGCCCACTTTACCTGGCCCTGGGCGTCAACCGTTAGGTGGTAGTATTTCACTGAAGTTTTTACTGGAAACTAGGCTACAATCTGAGTCTTTTGATACTTTGGATGACCTGCTGGGGTTTCGGGTTCA
>JGI24159J19872_10003811_pt1 | contig 19026 bp, 20 predicted proteins | sample Ectturendosymbi4_FD_19872 | JGI IMG/M metagenome (IMG submission 19872) | reverse complement strand
TCAAACCTCAAGGTTACAAAAATTGAAGATTACCAAAATTTAGCACAAATGTAACTCCTCCACTGAACACAGCTACAACACTGTTCAACGAACCCAGATCGAGAATCAATATGTTTAGAGATGTTGAATGTGGAGAATCAATATGTTTAGAGATGTTGAATGTGATCGCGTCGAATCGTCGCAATGCGAACGTGACGGTTCGCCAGTCGATGGGACCAACACGCAGCGTGCAAGCAAACGTTACTAAAGCCACGGACAGGAATTTTCCCACCAACATTGAGCTGGTGGCAGCTGGTTTCACATAAAGCTACAAGTGTTGTACCGCTCAGGCGTAGATTGGCGAACAAATGTGGACAGCGTGGGCGAGCGAACAAACGCGAAACCACCAGGTGTTTGCCTACGCCAGACGAGACGTGGCGATTAAATTCAATCGTTTGTTTGTCGCCGAGATTTTCGTTTGACCGACGGTAGTCTGCTGAAGCTGCTGGCCAACCTTGTTTAACCTGACATCCGCCACGCGTTTGTTGTTGACGTCCGTGGAAGTTCGCCGGATGCGTGTATTCGCGGAAACCAACGTCCCGTGCGAACACGCGCCAGTTACTTATTGTGGTGTAAACCATGAGACCATGAGACCACAGTCGCACGTTTCTTGCATCAACTTAACTTAATCCTGAATAGCCTAAGTGACAACTTCGCTGTTTTGAGACTGCTCCGCTGCAAGCATCTTTGTATTCAACCTTAATCACGTATATCTAAGCTATAGTTTAGTCGACTCAGCATCAGCAGGTTTCCGAAATTAATTTATTTTTTCAGGTTTTAGACGGTGACGCATGATCATATTCAGTCGGCTTTCTGTTCGTACTGTCATTTGCAACTTTGACTCTGGGCGCTCGTCGCCAGCGAGTGCTAAACACAAAAAGGAAAAACGAGCATTATTTTACGTATCACAGAAACAAAACAGTGACTATGACGCTGTACTGCGAGGTATATTTTGTTTCTGCAGCCTTATTTTCGTAAAGAGTACGTCCGTTTCCCAACACAACGTAGATGTTGTGAGTGGGCGTGGCGCGGGCGTAAAACGAGATGCGAACGTGTGTGGCATATCAAGAAAGGCGGTCAGGCGTGTCTGCCGTCAATGTCAGGCGACTGCAAAAAGCGATAACAGAAATGTGCGTCCACAGCGTGAGTAGTGAATTCATATTTTGCGCCGCCAACTTCACTGATAAATATTTGATGAGCATCCACCACCCGAGCACAGCAAAACTGTGAAGTGGTAATAACCTTTTTAAGATGGGAAGGTTTATTTGCGAAATTTAAAGAATGAATAACAGACCAACTGTGCTATATTGGGATGTGTGTGAATCATACTTTGTCGTGGCTGTAGCATACGCTTCGGGTTTTCTTCAAATCAATCCATAATCCTAAGCATTGGTGCTACAAGCGACTGCATTCGACTACTGCTGCTACTGAAGTTTCTGCCAGCTACCTATTGTGGTTTATGACATAGAAAATTTAGCATTCTCAATTGCTGATGCCTCATGCCTATAGAGACTAGACGCATTTCGTTTTAAGCTACAGGGCCGTTTTGTTGTTTTGATGACTTCGTGATGATTGATCAGGTGATGGAGCCACATGTACTTGATGTAAGATCAAATGCAAAATCGTTTCTTGAGCGGAGAAACGCACTACTTCAATGCGATTAAAGATGATTGTGGAGCTTTAAATGAAAGCATAGCTTATGTTTACTCAATGCTGACGGATGTACCTTAACTTGGTCTGTTTTCAAGGATTTTGTCAAGACGTTAATTCTGTTGACGCGATTTTTCGAGGACAAATCTTCCCTTAGTGTTAAGCCAGAAACTTCTCTATTTATGCTGTTGTTTTCACCACTCGGAGTTATCCACTTATTGAGCTGCGCAATTACAGTAATTATAATTTTTCTCCACATCAAATGCAGTGGCGTAACTGACCGGGGGCATGGATGCCAACCGCCCTCCCTGACAAGCTAAATGTAAAAATCGGGCCCCCACTTAGCTTATATCATGGTATTCAGTATTTTGTGGTTTTAAGTACATTGTTGTTTTTTTGCATTTTGCGGAGTGTTTTCCGGTGATTTTGGGTTTTATTATGGACATCCACACCCGGACTCGCTATCATTTTGCGACTTATTTATGAGTGTTGACCAGTGGGCCCACTACAGTGGTCAGTGGGCTCCTTTCAGCTGAGTTTTCTGCCCTGGCTCAAGCCTCTAGTTACGCCACTGATTGAATGCAGCATCACGTATTTATGTTCATCATGTTTAATCGGTTTCATACAAATGCATTTTTAGTCGAGGTGCTACAGGAAACTGGTCGTTTGCATTTTAACTGGCCGTTTGTATTTGAACTGTTCTCTGTTTTCAAAATACTGGTGGTCCATTCACTTGTGACACGGAAAATGACGTTCTGACACTGCAACTGTCATTGGTAGGTAACCATAAGATATCAAGCGATACAGAAACAAGCGCAATAAGTTGTTGCACGTTCCACGTAGAGCAGCGCACGCTTTTCTACATTCTGGTATGCTTGATTTCTGATTTTTCACTGACTTAAATTTGCTCACGATTATATCCGAGATGGCTGTAGACATTACGTGTCTCATGTGAAAATGCCTTGGACAGCAAACTATGGTGAATACCTGTAAAAACCACAGGCCTTGCGCAAAGCTAAAATGTTGTTGTTTTGTTCGTGTGCAGTTAGATTTCAAGTACATATACATTTCTAGCTTACCTCACAACCCTGTTTCGGTTGATAGTATTCAAGTTTTTCGCCAATGTTTTTTGTTTTTTCTTGGTAAATTTTATTAGCGAATGCTCTTCCTCTGCCCTTACAAACAGTTCGAAACTGTCGGATAAAATTCCTCAATCAGAGCACTAGAATCACGCCTAGAAATTCTTATTTTTGTGCCCCTATGGTAGTGTCTGCAAACATTTTTACAAAATGCTATGTTCGAACAACTACGCCTCAACTGCTCCAGAAAATTTTCACACTCGAGTTACAGTTAAAGTGAAGAACGTCTTTAACTATATCAAGCGAGTAAAAACACGGTCACTGCGAAAATGCAACCATACAGACAAAGCGTGTATCGGTAAACCGCTACTTGGCAGCAAAAAAGTAAATTTCCAACTGATTGAGACTTCGGACATCAGATTCGTACTCACATCGGTGATTCATAACAGGTCGCATTCACATCATGAAAGAAACAGCGAACGGTTTCAAGCAATTGAAAACTGCAAGTGCACATTTTCGCGATTATTTTCTTAACACATCTTGACCGGGGACGGTCGAAATAGCCAAGAATTGGAGTGGTTGCATGGCCAACACCGCACGCGATTATCAAACACATAGCATAAACTCTCAAAATAGTTTGTACAACTCCCAGGTCGCGTGAATCTAACTGGGTGGAAGTGAAGGTTTCGTAACGCAAAGCGACGTTTCATACGCAACGGAGTCTTCACACGCTAGTCGCATTGTGTCGCACGACAAGTCATGTTGCCCAATAGGACAAAGTTGTGATTGTCTGCAAATTAGCGCAGGTGAAGTTGTCTCACCGTGTGTGCCAAAAACATACTGTGCTTGAGCCACACGACGCAAACGTCCATTACCACTTCCACTGTCAACTGCCTGTGAGTCACAGCGACGTCGTAGCGTGCCTCGACCACCGTTAAAATCGTTACCGGTGGTGTCATTTGGACGCGAAATTGATCTGTGTCGCTTTCTCTGAAAAATCACCTGCTGAGCATCGTCTTTGTCTGAATCTCAGTCAGTTGCTGTAGATTCAAAGGCAAACTTTAATGTGCGAGGCGTAGCCCGTTGTTGTACATGATAGGTTTGTACAAGCGTCTCCAAATCACATCACAAGGTTTCGTTTCAGTTTCATGAAATTGATCCACAAGCATCTAAATGAGAAAACAGCCTTCCTCTGAATTAACTGCGGTTGAGACGAGCGAGTCATACAGCTTAAAACAAAGCAATTGATCTGGCGCTGCCGGAAATGTGGAAGAGGTCAATTGGATATTAATCAGAAAACAGACAAGCACCTTGTCAATCAAACAAGCAAACGTATGCGATTAAAAAGATATTTCAGTTAATGGGCAAGAGTCGAGCAACAATGGAAATGGCATCCACTCGACCGACTTGTATTCCGACGTCGCGAGACACGCAGTGAAGAATCTCGTTCAGCAACGTCGCTGAAAAAAAGTCAGCCAAATGGAGCGATCTCAAGGTGTGTTTTTGCGCGCCTTTCCGTTGCTGATCCGTTGCTGGTGACGCCGGGCGCTCTTTGCAGAATTATGTCTCCTTTGTCTCTTGCCAATCTTCTTGCCTACGACACCTTTCCAGGAGCATCCACCTTTGTTGTTCGGAGAACAGATGTAGTTGGCTTGGCTGAGGCCTTCGTGCATACGCGTCATCGATCTGTTCCACACGCAGTGGTGCTTTGTCTATTACAGGCAAATGAGACAGTGTAAGATTCGTTAGATTTACCGACAGGTCGTCATAAGTATGCTGCCTTTAACAGTCAAAGACGGGCTGAGTTTTGGTTGTCAGCGCGAGAAGTTACGTTCGACATATCCCTACAACTTTCCGATACCGCCGCTAACCGGGAGTGAGTCATCGGCTTTCGAGGGCAACGGAGCTGCGGGAATTTATGGCTCATCGGTTTCTAGGCTTCAGGAAATGTGTGATAAATATCGCTGAACTTGAATGTACATGGAAACTCAGGATTAAACACCCTACTTGATGTTATAGTACGGAGACATCACTGGCGATATCGTGCTATATACAATCCCATAAAAGCTAACTTAAATCATTGTTGCTGTCACGTTGGTTCTTTGGTCATAAAGTAGTTACAGGTTGTTACCACATTTCAGTAATTCACCATCTAACGGATTATCACAGGGGTTTTAGGTAAGCTGTCACTGACTTGCTCTTGTTTCATCTACATCTCAGAATTTAAAACATATAGAGTGATCAAAAATATTTTGCTGTTCTTTTAATATAACTTTCGCTGTTCTTTCAACAAACTTCAAACATCATCAGGAAATAGGCACTAAAATTCGAAAGCAACGAACGACCGAAATCTAGCAATACAGAAAAATATCAAGCTACAGAACAACCTTGCGATTACGAAGTTTTTACCTCTGGTTTGCATTTGCTCCAGGGGCAGTAGGTGACTTCGCACTGTGACTTGCACACACTTGCTGCTTGTTCCATCATTTTTCTTATGTTCTTTTTTTCGCTTTTTGGAAGCGACCTCCACAGTATGACATGATTGCATAAACCCACGTTCAAACTGCCATTCACGACGTTTCCTGCGAAAAAACTGCATATAAGGGCAAGAAACCGCATTTGCAGCAGTTCGACGTTTTTATTTCAAAGTCTTGGAGTTGACGCAAAAACCTGACAGGTGAGAATCACGGTTTGATAACCGGAAGCCTTTTGGGACAGAGAAATTATGGTGTGTGGCAAATTGTGCACGCTTTACGGTATTTTGCTCCTCAGTTACGTTCGAATGTGTTATTACCGTGGAAATGAACCCGACATACCGCAAGTTGTGTCACTCTGTATAAATATAGGCGGGATGTGGTTTTGTCGCGATAGAGCTTTTGTCGGTCAGATCGTTCGACCCAGAGCAAGCAGGGTGAGCAGCAGGGGTCTGAACGTGTAAATTCCAGTCATGCACATATTCTTACCGACGAGCAAGTATGTCTCTCTTTTTCGGAGTCGCCTTCCGCACAGGCCTTCGTCTGACGACGTAAATACATACATCTTCTGTTTCTTACCCGCAGACGGACTCAAACCTTTGTATGCCTGGAATGAATGGAATGCGAAATTACTATAATTCATCCAATCCAAAACTCATGATTTGCAAGGCACAAACGTCCATGCTGTCCAATATACCGATAAGCGTGAGCTCGAAACAAGGCAAAATGTATTTAAGCGGGCATCAATTAAGAGCCATAAGGTTTAGTTTCGCTCGTTTGACAGCACGGAGAACAACTTGGGAAAGCGAAAAGCTTCAAAAGGATCACAAACGTTCTTTGAAGAAGGAACAACAGTCATTTGTAAGTTGATAGAGGGAGCAGCTTTGGGGTGATATACACAACGTAAAATTTTTAGAAAAGTATAGGAATAGTTAATTGTTGTGCACTGCATTTTTGAAAATACAGGCAGAAACAGTTGTCGTAGCAGGGCTGTAGCACCGGCTATTTTTTGTTTTTATTGGTAAGCCTTAAATCGCCAGTGGCCAACCTGGAATGATAACGAAACCGACCACACGTATTTCACGTGCCTGTTATATGTTATTGGAATGCAAAGCTCAGCCTTTGCAAGGAAGTAGCTACACATTTCTTTGTCAAAGCAGCTGTCAATCAAAACGATGAGTGAAATCGACTGTCTGTCTTTTCCAATATTTGATGGGTTGGTTCGTGACAATCGCTGCGTTTCGTGGCGAGGGCTTTGACATCTTGCGCTCGATAAACATGCAGATTCGATTTACGTTTTTCGCTTAGAGCGCTGCTGATGTTGTCTCTTTTGTTGTCGAAAGAACGCTGTGCAGCAATTCTGGCAGCTGTCGTCTTTTTCATTAGCTCGGCCTGTCAACCACATTGTGCGAGACCATCATGTAATAACCCACATAATAAAGGAATATTGCCTAACCGTATTCTTTGTCACTTGTGAAAGTATATGCCTGGAGAATATCTATGACAAACGAGCTTTCCATCAACGTTTTTTTTATGTGTATGTATATATCTCAAGTCCTCAAGCACATTTTGAAAGTTAAGTGCTACATGGTTCTTCATTTTAATAAAAAAAGCTTTGATGGGATAACCTTTAAATCACTTCAGATTTTTTATTCGTTGCTAAAGGATGTTAAATAATTGCCAAACTTGTTACTTATAATTAAATCGGAAATCAATGAAAAATCTGGAACCATATTTAAAATCAGGTGAGCGTGAAATAATTAAGTTTCCTTTTGATAGTTTTTACAACTACAAGCCCATGAGAGATTCTAATCCGTCCTGCATTGATCATTGTTAATAGTTCTCACAAGCACTGAGGATTATAAAAATGTTGTCTTTGTCACTAGATCAATCAGTATCTAATGCATTAACACACCTAAAAATGAGAGAAAGGGCATTAAACTACCATTAAGACTCTACTTGAGAATAAAAAAATAGTCTTTCAGGGCTACTGGCTGAAAGTGATCACGCACTCAGCCTTCACCTTGCACCAATCTGTTTTGAAAAACAAAACTGCTTGCTATGGCAATAGTATATAAATAAAATACGCTGCTTCGTGAATATTCGTTGCAGATGTCGCGTACTCACTTTATAGAGTTTGACTCGATATCTCACGCGATTCCCAACATCTTCTGATTTTTTGGCTATGTCTAGAATGTCTTCTTCATATTCAGCAGGAGTTATTGGCGACACGTCTTTGCCAACTTTCTTGGGGGCTGCATGAAAATACAAAGCATGTAGTAATTGCAAAAAACGACGCACATCAAATGTCTCATTTATTTTGTATGACTAATCTCATATATTGGTTGCCATGCATACTGTCAAAAGAATGTTATTTTGAGCCCCGGCTTATGAAAGAAATTTGTATCGGAAGAGAACCCAACGGTCACAGAGTAGAACTCCTGAAAAACCTGATAAGAATAAATTCTATAACAAAGTCTATAAATTTTCAGCGGTGCAACAAATGTAAAATTTCTGTAAGGATAATCTTCACAGTAAACATAGAGTGAATGCTTAAGAATTGAAATTTTGAAAAACGCGAACATTGAGGAAACTGAGTTAACGAGACTTTTCATTTATGTGTGGTAACTCCTGTTAGGTGACATCTTGCTGAGTGGGAATTTATTAAACCATAAATATGACTAACTACGTTGCAAGCTTTAATGATTTTGATAAAATTTTCAGATACCTTGCGAGTCAACGTTTAGTTTTTTAGTTAATTATAGCATCTTATTGTCCAACGGCACGCGCAATTTTATTTTATAATCTGCTGGACGTCCATGGCAGGAACACAACTTCTCACACAAAAACACGATTAGTTACAGTGCTTTGTTCACTTAATTAATGATTTTTACCTTCATTGCGATGTTCGCCTTCAAATCTGTCCACAATGAGGGATTCTGGTCTAGGCGACTTTTTCTGCCGACTCAGTGTTTTATCTGCCAGAAATTCCTCTTGTCTGACCCGTACCAAAGCCACTAAGAAAATACGAGCTTTGTCAAGCGTTGACGCAGTACAATCAGAAACCTACAAAAACTTGAAGAACCAATGAAATCTTATCCAAACAGACTCACGGTAAATTTTACAGCGTTTGTCGCCATGCCAGTGGCTGCGAAATAACTTCCTCATCAATCAGAGTTTTCCAGAAATATTTCATGATAAATTTTAACCGCAACGGAAGACAAAAATGCAGTTATATGTGCACTACAGTGGATTTTCCTGATTCACTGCGTATTGTACATTATTTCGTATTTTTTTACAATTTGACTAAGAACCTTTCGCGTTCTGGTGTAGAAATAGTAACAGTACGGTTGTGCAAAGCAGAAGTCGGCTGCTGCCAAACATTTTACTTGTAAAGACCACTTTCTTTTTACCACCTTTTGTCTAAAACCAAAATCCTGGTAAATTGTATATAGACGCAGATGTTGGTTTTCAATTCCAACTGTGTTTCTTGTTTAGCTTCGTGTCAACTTCGCTGAAACATGCTCTACTTTCAACACACCTAATATCCCTTTTGCTAATGGCAAGCAACATTTGAAAAGCAAATCCACACATAGAGATGCTGAGCTATTCTATTAATAAAAGTATTCCATGGTCTTTGTCGCTTTCTCTGAAAAACCACCTGCTGAGCATCGTCTTTGTCTGCAACATTTGAAAAGCAAATCCACACATATTAATAAAAGTATTCCATAACTTGTTTTACTGCAAAAATACTACAGTCACGCAATTTGCGCTCACCAAAACTGTCTTCGCGGCAGATATCCGTCTGGGGGTGAGACGGCATACACATACAACTTGAGGCAACGTGTATCGCAGCAAGAAACACGCACAGCAGTAATACATCTCTTGTCGGAACAGGCAACATATTGATAACTTCGTACAGCGTTCAACTCTTCTTTTGTTGTACTATTAGACTGTTTCCCAATTGCCTTCTGAGCAATGTATGGTTTAGTCCGTTGGTCCATTGAATTTATAACCCACAGAAGGTGACGTCATACATGACGAGGGAAAAAAGACTTGTGTTTGCCAGCGGGCAACGCCGTAGTGAGTTAGCGACCTTCGTTCACGTATACCTATTCTAAAGTGGGATGAGTTTGGAGAACCGCCCATTTTGCAGGTATCATTGGCAAGAATTTCGAGCAATGACGTTTTCCACAGTTGTTCAACTTCAAAGTGTTTTAAGTTCAGCAGTCGCTGTCAAATCTCACTGGATCAGGTCACGCCCAGGATCATCAAATAACGTCGATCCCATGACGAAAGGTTATACAGCAAGTTTGGCCACTGACATAACCTTTTTTTCGAACTTATCTTGTCAAATTTTGCGAATAGCGAGTTGTTGGTGCAAAACGATAATTGATCAGTTTCAGTTGGTGAGAAAGACATTTTGACCTGGACAATGTACGTATATGGTTATAAGTATTCAGTGCAGACCGGCTATGTAACCTTGTGTGTGGTCTACGCTGTGGTTAATGTATTACAACGTGCAAACTCATGCTTACAGCAAATTCCAGTAAATCTCTTTATGGCTGCACCTGCCAATCCATCTTCGTTATGGCGACCAGTAGTAGCACGCAGGGGAATAAATGTTTTCGCTGTTTTCAAAACGGTCACTCACAAACAAAAACACGTTTTTGGTTGCTTACCCAACAGTTAAGTTTAGATTAAACATTATCACTTGGAATACAATAAAATTTGGAAGCTTTGACAATTCGTATCAGAAACAACAATGCGAAACACACAGGTTTGAATAAAATCGTGTGTTTTGGGTTGTTGCTTCAGCGAAATTATCGTTTCGTTGTCATATTTATGTGGAGCTGCATGCATGTCAGACATGGCTGAAGTGTTGGTCAAAAAGTTGAGGTTCCAATCACCAGGGACGTAACGAGGTTTGATGATGCCCGGGGCAAGAAGCAAGTTTGGCGCCCCGTGTTCGAATTTGAGGTCGTTAGGAAGGAAATGTACTGTAATGAAGAAAGTACTTGTGACATTGTTGGGACCTTTCGGCGCCCCCATATTGAGTTGGCGCCCGGGGAATTGTGCCCCCTTTCCCCCTCGTTACGCCCCTGCCAATCACACCGTGACCTTCCGCATGGTTGTTGGATCCTGGTTGGCCGGAGTGTGTATTAGATCGACACCCGCCTAATGCTCAGGCTGCTCTGCTCAACTTTATGAAAGAAAACAAGCCTTACTGCACCCTTGGATCCCAATGAGAAAAAATCTCAATGCTTCACGCTTACCTCACGGTTGGTCTCTGCCTTATCTAGCGGGAGGAAGTAATATTTAAGTGAATACCACAGATCGGAGAGCTGTGTCAAGGTAAGAAGCAATATCTTGACGTTGAATGTGGCTGACGATACAGGCCATGAGCACATCTTGATGCTATTTTCTATAAAAGAAATTCTTCTTGACTGCTGTAACCATTGGAAAACGAAAACATTTGTGTGGGAAGCAAAAAATGATTTTTTGCATTTTTGTTGAACAAATGAACAATCACCAGGCCTGCCCAGTAAAGCACTTCTTCCCGTGCAAGCTAATCCAACCACGATCCTGTTGAATTGCAAAAGAGGAAAGCGTTGTGCAAAATGTAACAGCGCACAAACGTTTTGAGAAGATAGAAAGAATATTTTTGAGAAGCTGGCTCGACTTTTGCCAGCTTTTTCTCAATGTTATAGAAAATATGCGATTGACGGGAACCACGCGATAGTACTTCGTCGCCTTACACTGCGGTGTTTCGCACTGGTGTTGCATCCATATGCGGTTGCTCCCTCTTCTCTTACGTCATTGCTGGGAAGCACAAGACGCATCGAGATTTGTCGCGAGCAATTATGTCGCTATGATTAATCACTAGAAATGTATCGCATCGCTAGATATTGACGAAACAGCAGAAGGCGCCCATCAAACACGCCCACTACTATCTCAACCGCAACAGTCTCTTTGATCACCGAGCGTCTTGTTGGTTTCATTGTTCAGATTTTAGAACGTGCTACGTTGATATCTCTCTGGCAGAATTTCACAATTAAGGTCATCAGGACTGTATGTTCTCTCCCAAGCACTTGCGCAGCAACCCAAGCACGCGTTGTTTCCAGCTATATCGTGCACCTGTGAAAATGACACCCGTGGCAATAGTTGAGCTCAAGTTTTCTTTTGCAAATGGCTGAGTTCAGGTTCTGCTACAATGGTGCTAACGGTTTCTCTCGTTTAAACCTTGTTTTTTCATTTTCTGCTAAGTTTTATTTACACTTGCAAGAAACTGTTTTTTCACTTAACCGTGCTGATGTAATTTTCTGATGAAATGTTTTCGATACACTTAGTGAGAAATGTTTATCAGTTACCCCTCGTGGTGCAGTTTTTGGCATAACGTTCATTTACATTTGTAAGACATGTTTCTGCACATGAACGATTACAGGGCAACGATTGAAAAGCGATGTTCATGTTACTTCCCTACTAAATGGTCCATACCATCACATCCCAGCACCAGCGTTGTGAACTACAGTATATGCGAAGTTTACGAACTGTCATTGCACCTTGCTGTACACTGTACTGTAGTCGTTCCAACGTGGGCGTATGTTGCTACGCAGAGAAGATTTTCCATTTTTCAGAAAATTACGCGCGGTTTTTGAAATACGAAAATGGGCAAGATTCAGTGCACAAAGCACATGCATGATGTTATATGGCGGATATGTCAGTTACATTCTATTTCTAACTATATTAAAGGTATAGGTCTCAAATGATCCAGTAACTTGCGACAAATAGCCTTGCCACTGCTGAGATTCTTTCGTTTGTATACGTTTATGACTTAACAACAGTCTGCGGGATCTGACTACAATGCGACTGAGTTTCAAGTTGAATAGAGCTTTCATCTCGTATCAGGTAAAATGTAAAGTTGCATTAATTGTTGGCTTAACAATATTAGCTAGCTGGTCTTCTTGCTTTACGAAACCGTATTTACGGCGGATGAATGAGATCGAATGCTGAACAAAATTATTAAAAAGTTTATTTTCATGTTATGCCGACGAGGTCGTAACAAATATGCTTGACCTTCAAGGAAACAACGACGCTAACAACGAAGGCACAATTGCGCGCTTGGTTAGATTTTGCAAACACCACTTTGACGTTGTTTTGTATCTCGCCAAATATGCGACTGTCTAAATATTTTGTCCCGTGGCGATAAGTCGCATCGCCGACACCGCAATTCCTGTTTCCTGCTGGGAAATTGCTTGCGTCAGTCTGCCAGTGTCGCAGTCATCTTGTGAGGCACGCATGTTCGTCCTCAACATAGAAAAGACTTAAGTTGGTAAACGAAGAGCCGTACGTCTTTGGCTGATGCTTACAGTAATGTGAACCATGCCTAGCTCGTGCTTACAATAGCGGGTGCAAAGACTCAAAGTGAAAAAGTTTTTGACTTGCTGCAAATTCCACGTTTTGGAAATCCGAAGTTCATTATTGTTGGCCAGAGCTACATATAAATTTTGTTGCATCTGTGACTTTTGTCTTGATTGGTGCGTAGCATACACATCGGTACATTTACGAAATCCATTCATAAACAAATCTTTTTGAGGAATCACGCTTGTTTCTGAATCCTAGCGTACTCCGTAAAAGCCCGTGCTGCATTGACCACTTATTTATTTTTCGCGAAATATGTAGAAAAAGTATTTAGTCCGTATCTCCAGCTAGTTTGGTTCTAGGCATACCTGTCACTCACCTTTTTAAAGTAGACCAAGGGCAGCACCAAAAATAAAGTCAAAGTTTTAGAAAAACAGATACATGCAGCTGCCAATCAAGTTAAATACAAGGAAGTCATAAATCAAAGAAAGCCTTTACGGCAAATTACTAATACATACAAGTTAATGGGCAGAAATTGTGAGCAATGTCAAAATGGCCTTGCACATGCTACAAACCTGTTATTAAGTTAACTTAAGCCAAATACCACTATACCCTAGGTACAGTAAGTATCCAATTAACGTATTAGTTTCTCACCTACTATACAAGAAAAAGCCGAATAAGTTTTTACATTCAAACAATCTCAGTCAATCACTTTTAAGTTTTAGATATTTTTTCTTCCCAGGCCAGTTTTTTTTAAACTTAGGTTAAAAACTTAATATTTTGTCCTGGATCACGGTGGTATAGGCTTATTACAGGCCTACTGCATGTTATGTCTACGTGTTTACACTTAAAACTTGCAAATCTTATGGCAACAACTTATCGGAATCAGTCTTGAAAACAGGTGAAGTTAACTCTTTACATTTACACAGTTTTTCCCAATTTTTTTTGAAAAAACAGTTAATTCAGGTTGGTCACTTCAATATTCCAAAAGTTTAAAAAATGAAAGTTTACGATTTTGGATAGCTCTTTAAAAATAATATCTATTTACACGTTAACCTTGACTCGAAAACGAATAAAGCATGTGATAGACACAAAATTCGAAGCATTTATATGTACAATAGCCTGCATGAAAGAATAAATTTGCGAAATACGGTTTTATTTCTCATGGTTTACAGTTCAGAGAATGAAAAGAAGTTTGTTACGAAAAAGACAGGTTTTCATTCAAATCAAACATACATTTCCCACATCATCGTGTATTGCAGCTCAATCAAAGTTTGATTTGAAGTTTTATGAGCAGCAAAAAGTTGGTAGTTTGAAGATTACGAAACATCACTAGACGAAGAACTGCAGTAAGCACAGCTTATTTGTTGCAAATGTTGCTTCGATTTAAGTTCATCTGTTACCAACGTTGATTTGAATTGAGGAATTACAAAAACTAGATATTCAAAAAGGTTCTTTGAAAAAATCGGTTTACCACAACGAGGCTACAAAACTCAAGGTCTTGATGAAGAAGTGGCCAAACCGGAGGGTACTGGTATAGTTCAATCCAAATTATTGCTTTGTTGTCTTGGATCAGCTGCGTTAGTCCAAAGAGAATGCGTTGTTTGAAGAGAATGTCGTCAAATGACATGTCGTAACTGTCGCGCCGAAATATTTTCGGCGTCGCTGAAAGCATGACTGATGTTAAGAAAGGCTAGTTTTCGTCAGTCAAAGCCATTCGATTAAATTTTTTAAATGTAAATACTCAATATGGCCATTTGCTAGACTGTTTCGATGAACATCTCGTTGCATCATTCAGTTTTCGACGTCTTCCGACGATGATGCATAGCGAAACTAGTTTGAGTTCTTCTTTTACAAATTTCATGCCGTCAGACTGATCTAAGGTGGGATTAGAGATGAGAAGTACCGCTGTTTTGCATCGTGTCAATCAAGAGGCTGCTTGTTTAAATTGGCAGATACTTAACTGGAACTGACACAACATTCATACATCCTATATTTTTTAAACTCGTAAAGCCTTGTATCCATAACAGACATATTTGGCAGTGCGCACTATTAGTGAAACAAAGCCACCATTAGTTAACCCATTCTATTAATCAATGCTATTACTGGCAATAATGTCCGTATATTCGGTTTTGCGAAAACGAGGCAACAAAGCCGCTTGTTTTGTGTCTATTGTTTTCGTGTGTATGTAATGATGCCATTAAACCAGTCATGTGGCCCACTTACAATTGAAGCTTCTTGCAGACGACAGTACGGAGCGCAGGGGTGCGCGTCATGAAGATTTGTGGCCTGGTGGTATACACTGGCTGCTGTGGGTACATGCTGTACGTCGGTATTATTCTGATTTAGCACTCCGGAGTGTTTAAGACACCGCAGACCTTAAACTTTGATATACTACTGGTGTTTTTGTCTGAATTGGTAAACTCGAAATTGTATGTATCATGCAGAACCTTTTCAATTTTCACCATATGCTAGGTCGATTAAGAATGAAACCACCGTCGCTCTTGCCGAGTTTATCGTTTTAGGACGCAATAAATGCATTATTGAAGCTACGAAACAATTCTGATATATTTATCAGGTTTTAAGCCTACGTGCAGCATCTCAAAGCCGGTGAACTTGCATTGGCTGAAGAAGGTATAAGCTTTCGTTTGTAAGAAAACAATCAAGGTAAATCGAATCATTGCTGCCATTATAATGGAAACGGTAGTACAACAACGCTAGAGCTGGAGACGTTTACTTCGGCGTTGGGTGCAAAAAGCCATTTGCCTTAAATATATGATCTTCTTGCGTCGCTGTGCACGTTAACGACAACGTTGAGAATGGTTTTTGAAAAGATTTAGCAAGAAATTGACCAAGCCATGAGAAGTGCCTTGCAAAGTTTTTGATTTTGAATTACTGCGTCATTTTGGTAATTCCCACCAGGAGTCATGTTAGGAGAGGATTGAGTTCCCAATGCCGCCCTAGAGCCGTCACTGCGCTAAGACCTATTCATTCCATATGTTGCCAAATACAATTTATCCACCACGAAGGTTTTCACTGCTCTTTGAAAACACTGGCGTTTTGCCGGAATTACAAGTACCATCGATTGTTGGGGATGTCAAGAATGCCGGCGATAAATATCAACAGATTTGCTTTACTGGGGATGAACTGTTTTTCTAATTTAAGCAATATTTACGGACAGTCACGGCAACATTTTCATGAGTGGTCTATTGCGAATTCCATGATAGCGCAATAAGGTTTAGCTGGTTCAGCGTCAGTTTTTATGTCATGCTGGTCATAAGTCTGTTCAACTTGGAAAAGAAAGATTGTCTCAAAAAATCGGTCGCAGTTAACGAATCCACAACACCGCTCAATTCTCGATCCATTGCCCCCATACAAATAAAACTAAAATGAACAAGCTTCTTCTACATCTGCAACGTGCTCGAATAAAATTAAACATAAGTTTCGGCAAAATATAACTTAAAATGTTAGAAGAAAATGAACATGGTTGATGTCGATCAGTGAATCGACAAATCCTGCTCCTGTAATCTGTTCTATTTCCGGTGCAGTTGTGTTTAGTCGTGTTGTAGATAGGTTGAAGTTTTTTATTTGTTTATAGTTCTGAATTAGGGCAATCTGTTTCTCCTGTAACGAACGTCACGCTTCGACTGCCTCAGTTCGGCGAGCTGGCAAGTTTTGCCAATAATTCCCGGAGACTTGCCCATATTAAGCAAAGTTGCATGCCATTTTCTCACCTTCAGATTACTCAGAGTAACGTCAGCTAGGCCTGCCCGATCTCTTTCCGGTGCGTTTCATGTACTGCATCTGAGTGACAACAAAACGCCCGGTTACGTTCTCGGTATAAGGGGTGAGGTCTGTGTTTGCGAAAATGAAAGTCAGAAGCGAAAAATGCGCAAAGACGTTTCAGCTCTCGTTTAACAAGGTATAACATATGAAGCCTGGTTGAGTCACTCTGACTAAGTTTATAAATTTGCAGTGTTTTAGCTTTTCACATAAAATTCTCGCACATAAAAGGACGTATGTATTGGCAAACCTGTTTTTCCTCTGTGAGCGAAAGGAAACGCATTGATCTTTTGGTTAAAAATCTTTTTCGTTTTGTTTTTCCTTCGCAACAACAATCTTGGCTCACGCCTTGAATAAATCGTGAAGTAATCGCAAAATCACGGAACGCAGTCCAGCCTGTCTCATAACAAAAACATCAACAGACCCTTCGTTCACCTACTAGAGTTTGCGTCAGTACTGCCACTTTTTACAACGGTTTTCGACCGTAAATGAATAATGACGATATGCTTTGTGATACTTGACCAAGATAAGGCTATTGTGCTTTGCTGGAGTAGTGACATGAGATACATCGTTTACGCAAACTGGCTTTATGCAGCGGTCATTGACTCTTCGGAGCGTAAGTGCTAGAACCTGAGTGCACGCGCAGGAAGCTCCATTGACCTGCGCGAGATAAACGAGCATGGGAGCGTCAGCCTTTACATCAGTTGCTTTTCTCGTCAAATTCGCGTTGTTTTCAGGATTTGAGGCGAAAACGTTTTCACGCCTCACTTCCGTCGCGTGTGTAACAAAACAATGACATTTCATCTCGACCCAAGCTAGGTGATGTCAACGCGATAATGGTGATATTACAGGAAGTAGGAGTTGTAAGTGAACGCTCACTTCCATCTTACTTATTTATGACACACGTGATGAACCCTAGCGAAACAAATGTGTTTTGTAGTTCACTGACTGCAGATGCATTCATGCGGAACCTCAACGGGCGGACAATGGCTAATTGCAGAAAGCTTGCCAAAAGCTTGCAGTGCCGGATTGCTGTCCTAATATGGCCCGAAAATCATCCAAACAGGAAACATAGTGTAAGCTCCCACGACACTCAGGTTCAGCGCCAAACTTGAGAAGTTTTGCGAAAACATGTTGCGGTTTTGTTTGTATAGTTGATTTCGTAACGCTGCATACAATGTTAGGTGATGCCGAATATAATCGAATTGCACCCAATTCTAGCACAAAGTCATCAGGTGTTGGATCGTATTTTGGTTCTATAGCCTCTCTTACTTGATAGTTTTTACTGATATTTCAGACAGAAGCAACAACGGTATTAGAAAAAGTTAATCGTCTCATCTAATTTAGCTGGGGTGGATCAACGCGTCATTTTGCGGTGCATCTGTTTTGCAAACATGATTAACTAGATAGGTGAAGGTGTTACACAGGAAGTGTTATTAATAAGTTCCTAACCATGGAATGGCTCGACAATAACAGTAATGAGATTGGCCAAACAATGTTTACAATGTAATCGCGTCTTCCCAGCATCGCATTGTGTTTCTTTTATACATTTGCTTTAATCTAATGTTAGTTTATAAAGCAACATAGCTGTTACATTCATTCCCAGTTGACTTGCAGCTCAGCTCTAATTTTGATTTGTACAGTGAGTCAAGGCGACCCAACAATTTATTGATTGGATTAATGTATTTCATCGTGAGGATTGAAACCTATTTAAATGTGGAATTAATCCCCGAGAAGTATGTTTGTGGCAGAAACTCTACACAAAGGGGTGATCGTTTTGAAAAATTCCAAAGCGAGCCTGGGAGAGGTTTAGGATCACTGAGTTGCCTAGTCATCAGTAGACTGCATTTTGTATTCCCTACAGAGAGCCCCAAGGAAAGGCGTGGCCAATACGTTGGGCCCAGGTTCGGCTACCTGGGGCCGTCAGAGTGGAGAAATATTCTCCACCTGCCTATTGGTTTCCCATACCTAGAATTATTGCCTTACTTGGTTGAACTCATGCGTGCACTACAAATTAGCTAAACAACAGGTTGTTCGACAATTACATTGATGCTTCAGAAGTACGGCTGGAAGCGCTAGGTTTGGGGATAAAAACCTCTGTGTATAGACTACTCGTTTGACAGGCTGACAAGGTCCGCTCCTCACAATCCAAAGGTACGGATTCGGACCGCGGTCCGCCATTTAAGTAGCCCTGCTATAGGTTAACTGGTGTGAAATTTAATGAACTTGACAAGACGCAGAAACTGGCAGAATTAAATTAGCATGGAAATGCAATCTGCTTTCGGTTGTTTGCTTGTGGTTTCGCATTAATTGGGAGGCGATTGTGGCATTATTTGTCACAAGAGTGTCTTCAATTTGAACGTTAGTAATTTGTGATGATGGAATTGATCAGAAAAGCTGTTGCAAAACAGTTTTGCTGTAATACTGCTTCTTATGCAAATTGTTAGAAAAAAAGTTGCTCGTAAGATCTTCAAAGTTCAATCTTGTCTTAAAATTATCGAAGTACATATAAAAGTTGTTGCAAAACAAATTTGTTTCTTACAATGAAAATCACGGCCAATGAAAACGATATCAACGACATATTGCAAACGTTTCGATAACTCCTGTTATCATCATCAGTGCATTGCAAATTGAACTGC
>JGI24159J19872_10003810_pt1 | contig 19027 bp, 13 predicted proteins | sample Ectturendosymbi4_FD_19872 | JGI IMG/M metagenome (IMG submission 19872) | reverse complement strand
CCACAAATGAGAGATAAGGATCTCTGGAAAGTATATAAGGACAACGCACCCTAATAGCAGTAGAGTGATCGCGGCGCGTGATCTCTATTGCTACTCAACAGCTGTATGTGAATTAACTTGCTTGCTGATTTAACTTACCATGACATCAAGCGGATTTAGTGTGATTTACGCTAAACAGAAAAATCACCGTTTTCCTAAAATTGCTCGCGCGCTCTTTAATAAAACTTTTTTGTGTGCTGTGCGCCCCTGATGGAAGCGTTCTCATTGCCAGTACAACGCGCGGGGCGTATAATGTGAACCAGCATTTGTTGACCGTTTTATTACTTTATGATGTACCATTGCAGCTTGCTACTTCATTTCACAATAAATGCAATATGGCGAAACGACGAACCAGTTTCACTCGCAATACTAACATCCATGGCTTAGTAAACTGTGATTGCTTTTACGAAAATTAGGTCGAAGCTTCAAAAACTTTGTCTTTCTATAATCACGTATGTTTGTGATTGATGTTTTGAAGGTGAAAGTGTGTTGGTTTTAGCTGTTATCACAAAAAATGTGTTACTTCTCAGTTTGTGGAACACAAAGATCTTCTGCAGCAGCCGGAAAGCTTGGAAAAACTGCTTTCATCAAAAAAACTTCGCAAAAAACGAAAGGAACGTCGTCCGAATTTCAGAAATTTGGGTAAGATATTGGTGTGCATTGACAAATAAATTCTTGCCTACTGTAAATATCCTGATACTGACAGCAGGTTTTTTTTAAGGAAAATGTTAAGTACCCGGTGTAGACATGTAGGGACCCGATTTTTCTTATTCTCGGGACCCGGTTTTCTCTGATTTTAAGGACCTGATGATATTTTTCTCTGATTCTAGGGACCCAATTTTCAGTTCTTGGGACCCGAGTCGGGTCCCTAAATTGCCTTAAAATACACTGCTGATAGTTAAAGTCATCATAAAGTTGTTAACAAAATAAGTTGTTAATATGTGATTTTTTCCTTTTCATTACGTCCTACTTTCTACTTAAAAGACTGCATCAGCTGCCTTCAAACGTTGGGATGTTGATTATTTCCTTTCCAAAATGTCCTAAAAGGCTTTATACTGTACATATATCACTACGTCGTTTTGTGTTCCACGAACAGGATACTTCTTGTTCGATACCTCGTTGCGATCGTGTCGATCTGACAGTCGCTTCAAAAACGTTTAAACCAGGGGTTCTCAAACCGGGGCGCGTTGCACCTCCAGGGGTATATTTGGAGTTCTTGTCACGAAACTCATGCAGACAAATGGCTGAAGCTGTATGCACATGACTGCGCATGAGGGGGTGCGTTCATTGCGCCCGGCCTGGGCTGAACAGTTGATTGAGACCCGCAAGTTACCGATGACGTTGGTGCGCTGCAGTGCAAGACTCTGTTTTACTTAAGTTCTGACATCACGTGTGGCGTGTTGTTGAGGTGTTGCTAATTTTGTGCACTATACTGTTAAACACAGCTACAAAAGACCTGCTGCGGTACACTGCACAAAACCTTGAAATGACTGGCACATAAATTAAAAACAAACGTAAATTGCTAAATTTAAATTTGTGCGATGCCTCACAAATTGTTGAAGAGGTAGTGTCCACATTTGAGAAGAACGAAGTGTTACATTACACAAAATTTGCATGATTTGTTACTACAATGGATTGAATGAGATTTGTGTAGGCCCACCTCCACTGTCATGAAGGCATTGCTTTAAACCAGGGATCTCCAAACTTTTTTGCCAGAGGGTCACATAAGCTACTGCACAGCAGTGCGAGGGCCGGACATCTTACGTAACGTGATTGTTTCGAAATAAGTTACATTCTACCAAATCAACAATGTTTCGTAAACATATTGTTTTTTTATTTATCGACAAAATGTCTGTGCGGCCAGATGAAATGCCCTTACGGGCCGGAAGGCATGGCTTCGCGGGCCGTAGTTTGGAGACCCCTGCTTTATACCTTTTGTTTTATTTCTAGAGGGGCGAAGTATCCAAAAATTAAAGAAGCAAGGACAATAGGTACAACTAATGACACACACAATCCTTTAACAAAAACGTCAGCAGTCTCCTAAACAACAATAGCCTTGAATTAGCCTTTGTAAGACAGCAAAGCATCATCACTTTACAACAGTTGTGATGTTTGCGAAATGTTATCATTCTTGCACTGCGTAAGTGATAATTTTTGTGACAAGGGTTTTTCCTGAACAAGGCTCATTAGCTGTTCATTGAAAGTTAGCCAACTTACTTTCAATTACAGCTGCAAGTAATCTACTGCAAAAAATTGTAGCATGACCTTGCCCAACAGCTATAATGGCCTACAGAATATGTCGCACAAACCACGACTTGCTCGCGACAAAGTCTTCAACCAACAATGCCAATCAGGTAGGCCGGGTCATGCCGGCCTAAACAGTGTTGCAGTACAGCAGTTTAGTGGCCTACCGCACTGGGCCTACTGAAGACTAGATGATAAATTGATCTTCCGCAAATACAGTGTGTTTCACCTACCCACAAACTATTAGCAATTGTTCTGTGGACGTTCTGCATCCTTTCTTTACCTCAGTACAAAACAGTGTCTACGAGTACATCCCATCACCGCTCTTTCCCGAACCCAGAGCATGAGTCTGTTGCGTCAATATAGAAACAGGTTCTACTCGAACGCAGACCATACCAGACGCATCAGAAAAGGACGTGACGTCACAAAACCAGACGCATGCGCCCCAAAAACGCACAGGACGCATGCCGTGTGTGTATAGCTTAAACCTGCTATTCAAGTAGCGTTGTTATTTCCGCAACATGGCTTTGTGTTTAGGCATTTTCAGTGTTGTTGGTAATATATCAAAATTGGGATCACACGTTCACACCTCATGTAATATGATCTTCATTGTGTTTTTGCTGAAGTTTCCTTTGATATCAATGAGCTTGTTGCCAAAAAGCAGACTCACCTATCTCGTATGCTTGGGTTTTTGGGCTTGTTACAATACATTGTCGGCTTGATTGAATTATTGCTTATTCACCTCGGATTGAATTGATTTAAATGTTTTTGTGTGCTTTTTTAATTAGTAATAATCACTAATAATCGCATACATATTTCATATTACAGTAAAAAAATATCTAAAAGTAAAATTTTTAGAGGGATTTTAATGTGTTGTTGATCTATGTACGGGGAAAATGAGTAAATTGTGCAGATGATCAATTCGACTGACTTCTATTACACGCGACCTATGAAAAGGCTCAAAAGGTACCGATGAACGAAAAGTTAGGGAACCGCTGGTACAAACGTTTTTGCAAATTTCTGCAACATGCTGGCTTGCGCTGCATGCGCTTTACGGTGTCCAGAACCTATTATTTGAATGACACAGACGTTTCAACACCACTCTATAATAAGTGTCACATGACAAGCCGTCTTCGTCAACGTGTATGGTTGAAAATCTTTATCTGTTGAAAGACTGAATATATATGAAATACGCATGTTCCTGATCAGCCTAATTTACCAGATGTATTGATGTTTTGATCCCACTTGACTTGGTTTGAAGCCTTGTTTAGGCGCTTACTGAAGGGCTCACACTCAGCAGTCGCGTGTGTCGATGGGCGGCACCTGTTGCCCATCACCCTTGCATTGCAGTTACGGTGCTTATTGAGTATTGCGACGTTAGGGTGGTGTTGCAACAACCTATTGAGACGCTAGGGTGGTGTGGCAACAATGCTGAACGGTTGCATTTTCTAACGCAATCAGCTTTGTAATATCTCTGCATAACTGCCAGGTCAGCATCTTGCAGAGAGACCTTCTTCCGGTGTTAACTGCTGCTAAGTTTCGATCTCGTTTAACAGGTGCACATTTGGAAAACCTTAACGCATTGCACTGCAATAAACTTGTGCTTTGAACTTTTTTCGCTTGTTGTTGTGAATAATGGATTGTCTTTTCCGGTTTCGCTGTATTGCTGAAAGCCAAACAATTCAAAATAGGATAGTGGGTTTGATTCAACTCTTCCGGAGTAATTGTGGAAGAGTGAATTATTCTGCTTTGCCCATTCCTAGCAGCAGTGCACATTGTCGTGAGGTGCGAGATGGCGGATCAGAGGGTTGTCTATTTAAAGTTGAAAGTGTCCACTGAGCGACGTATCATTGATTCGCTTGACAATATACCTTCTACTTTCTTGTAGATTCGGACGACGAGGGTGAGGTCGAAGCGAGTAGTCCAGAACCTGATTCCAACGCTTTGCCTGTTGGCATCTCCAGCGAAATATTTCAGAGGGAATTGAACCTTGCTGCTTCCGGTAAAACGCTTGCTTGCGACGTTGTGGTTCTTTCTCTGTCAAATTGATCCTTCATTACTGACCCGACAGAACTAATTTTTTTCTTGTCAGTGATGATTGCTGGCAAATCAAACCGAGGCCATTATTCGTGTTTTTCCATATTTCACTGCAGTAGCATTCTCCCTCAAAAAGTGTAGTGTTAATAGCATATTGTCATTCTTACCATGTTTATTGTGCCAGTCGACGTAATATAAGAACTTCAAAGTATGATTTACTGAGAGACTGTTAAAATTAGACCAACATTAGCCAGCTTATGATCATACGTTTTCAGAACATAAATCTGCCTTGATTGTCAAGCGCATTTTTTCATATTGTTTCGCTTTCACGAAACCTGAGAGCTTGTGATACCTAAGTTACCTCATCTATAGACTTACGTGCAGTAGCGTCGCACGTATATAGGTCCGCCCCTCTAATTTTTGAAAAATTTTTCGCACGACGATATTTTTCGATGTCCACAATCAATGGAGGTACGAGACAGGGAGTTGGCGGTGGAAGATAATCTGGCAACAGCGGCCCAAATGTCGATGAAATTTTTTAGCTCTTCACTTCGATAAAGATACCTGAGCTTAAGATTTTCGGTCAGCGTTACGTCCACGCTTGTTAGACCCGTTTTTTAACTTGATCAATGAACGTGTCATGCAGACTTGTGTAATTTCGTATGGTTGTTCAGTTTGTTGTAAACAGATAATTAACGGCTAAAGATTTCCATATGTAATCTTCACAGCTTCAGCAGCATCGTCAGGTTCGTCTCTAGAAGCCAGCGCTGCGTCTCTTGCGCCAGAGGGAGCGGTCACGCCAGACAGGCAGGTTTGGGTTCTATTTCGTGACAAAACCGGTCAAACGGATCGCGGTGCGTTTGCAGAAAGTTGATAGATTTCTGGTTTTGAGCAGGCGCTGGTACACAAATGGATCCGTTTGTAGTTCAACTTTTATTAAAAATCTGAAGTGTGGTTTGCTGTTGTTTTTCCTACTTATTCGTGAGTTTTGTAATCGTCTTCTTCGCTTGCACAGGCCATTTCTCGACACAATATACAGCGCTCTGAACTGCACTGAGAGCGACCACACGGCCATATTTGCCCTGTGTCTTCTCTACGCCATGCTACAGAACAAAGGTAGGCCCCCAACGCCAAAGCTGTTGCTCTCTATTTTTGCTTCTGTTGCTCATCTTGGCAATAACAAACGGTACTGTTGAGTCGACAGCTGTCGGGGAGTGGTATGCCCATTAAAGTGGCCAAGAAGCTGATGTCACGCATGCAGCAAGCTTTTTTCAGGTAGTTACTTGTTTTGGTCAGAGAAAACGGGCTTGCCACAACTAAAGGTCCTATTGTGAAAAAATGTACTGTACGTTCTTCTTGCATAAGCTGATGTTTATTGTTTTTTAAATATTGCAAGACGGTCGTTATCGAAAAGGTATACTGACTTCATCAAACCACGCATGTTATAACCCAGGAATGCCAATTCACGGTTCGCCGCGTGACACGAGTGCGAGGTGTCGAAGCTACTTTGTGAGTGTTTTGGGTGGGTAACGTTTGTCAAAACTCGAAGGATATCCAAACTGAATTCCAAACTGCATACAGCCCAAAACGGAAAGTCGCCAACTTCGTTCCCGACGCTCTGATCCTTTAATGAAGGCATTAAATCGTCAGGAGAAAGTTCGCTTAGTGAGGTTACAAAACTTGCAGGTTATCATTGTGACATAAGAAAAAGTATTAAGTTCGTTGTCAAAAATTAGAGTGCTTTGGTTATTGGGGTCTATCTTTTGTGAGGTTAGTTGATAGTTCTGGCCACTATCCTGTGTGCGATAAAGGAACTAATATATGCAGTTTTTCTACCTTAGTAATTTTTGACTTGAAAAGATCAAATCTTAGCAGCAGCATCATAGGTTCTTGTGGCAGTGTAGATTACAAGTTTACAAGCTGACTTGCAAGGAAACGCAAAAACGTTTCTGCGTTTGGTAAAAGCGCTAACTGCTTGGTATGGTAACTACAACGAGCAACGTATTCAAATCAAAGCAGGTTTGGATACAATTTTTGTGAGAACGATTGCTTTGTACAACGTATGTGTATGTGGAACCAACTGATGCTTTCACTGATTTCTTTTGTTTTCTTGTTGCTGACTCGCTCAGGCACAGGTGAGCTTTATTTTCTTCGACTAATTCTCTTCTGCTTCTGCCACTTGCTGTTGATTATTCAGCAAATGCACACTGGTCGCTTAAAGCGATGTTTGCGACAATCACATGCCGTGAATGATTTACAATTATCGACTAACTTTAATTTTTCAATGCTTTTCGGAATGAAGGAATGAACTCTTTTTAAGCAATGTGTTCATCAGAATACATTTCTAGCCGCATGAAAACAACACCGCTGTACATTTGTGACTTGTTTCAACATTAAGTTTCATCTTAGAACTCACCAGCTGAAAAACCTAAGGTTTAATGTTTCCCTTGTGCTTTAAAATGAATTGGTTTACTGTACGGCAGATGTTAGCTGTGTTGGGCGCAATATTTTTTAATAAGTTAACGACACTTGGAACGCCATCTGTCACTTGCCCTGATATGCGATGACCTTGTCTGAACTGGAGGCTGGAGAACAGGCAAAAAAAGGAAAGCTGAAGCGTTGTGTGGAGTGTCTGGGTCGATCAAACGTGACCGAAGCTCTATGAGCTGTTTTCAAGATTGCGTGACTGTGAATGGTCGTAGTGGAATTTTCATGATCGTCAAAATTTGAAACGCATGTTTCGTTTGTGATCGCCGAGCTGTATGTTCACTGCAATAACTAAGCTACGTCATTTACATAGTTTGTGATTGTTACTGTTGCATAAATGATGGGGGGATGAAACCGCGATGTCTGTCGTAGGCTGCAGCGAACATGCGAGAACAGAGGGTGAGTGAACTTTTGTCACGTACCAGCGGAAGCTGCAGCAGCGAGGTTCGCCTCCATTTAATCGAAAGCTCGCGTCCAATCCCACGTGTGGTCAATGTTCTTGTCAGGCTGCTTTGTACTGATTTTGAGACTCGATACTGGCGCCCGTTGAATTATGCAGTTGCTAAGTAGTCTTCATAGCCACGGTTCTCAACCTTTCCAACCTGCCGATATCCAAACACCAAAATGTTAAGTTGAAGAAAATGAAAAACCTTCAAAGCTGACGTGATGGGAGAAATTCTGATTTCAGTTTTAGACTCAGCGAACCGAAACTATGCTAGTTATGCATTCGCGTTAGTAGTCCATACTTTTATGTCGTTATTTATCGAAGAGGAGGCTGTAACTCACGCACCCCAGGTCGGGAACAACCGCTAAATAGATGCAGTTCTGTTCTGTGGATACATAAAATTGCCATTGAAACAGAAGAAAACTTACGTGCATGCAGGCAAAATATGTTCTGCTGAAACAAGTGGAACTGCCAATTATCAGCGCGGCCGTGTAACAAGCGTTCATCCTCTTGAATGTTTTTCACCTTTGTTATACCCTTGTATGCTTTCTTGACCTATTTATCCTGTATATTCCAATTCCGTAGGGACGTGAAACTACGAACAGTGGGATGGTTAGGTATGCATGAATTACTTAACGTGCAGTTGTTGGTTGCCATAGTTCTAACAGCTTCGCTTTGATTAACTGCTGTCTTCAACGGTTTTCCATCTTAAAATTACGTGTGTTTTAAGTAATTTCGACCTGGTGACAGTTGATGTTTCAATCTAAGTAAACGTAACGCAATTTGTTGTTTAAAGGTTTTAAAAATACTTTTTGTGTGCATCGACTGTAAGTCTTGGCTAACATACTCTCATTACTTCGTTGCAGGCATAAACTGTGATTTAAAATGCATCGTTCAACTTGGAATGAGCGGCGGTGACAGTTCCAACGAATCTTACTCGCACTGGTTGGTCGAACGGCTGCTTAGGATTATAAGCAAAGCGGTGCAGTCAGGTATGTCGCTGCCGTGCTGTCTGTTTTGTTAGATATTACAAAAACAAGATATTGTCGCAAAAGAATAGCAAACGTTTGTCCAGCTTCGCAGCTTTTTCAGTCAGGCGGCACCAATTTTACGAAGAGCTATCATGATAGCAGGTAAATTTTATTTTTCCTTGTGAATCCTATTGCTATGCACTGAAGATGATAACAGTTGTTATCGAAACGTTTGCAAGATGTCAGTTGTATCGTTTGCTTTGGCCGTAGTATTTATTATACCAGGTTAATGTGGTTTATATGTAATAGTTTAGCAGACGAGAAGAACGGTTTTGTCTTAATCGGTTTTTAGCAGAGCAGATAAAAGTTTCTGTTTCCGTTTCTTGCGTAAATTTTCTACTCTATGAGTGTTTCATCATTCAATCTGAAGTACTTTAACACTTAAATTCACAAACCGGTTTGAGTCGGAGATGGTGGGCATGAGCTTCCTAATTGTAAATTGAAAAGAACCCAGCGCACGAACTTCTCCCACCCGCATTTCTATCTGAACTGCACGAGGTGCGCATGCTGCTGCAGGAAGCATTCACTAAGATGCAGATAAAAGTTAGATGCTCGTAAGGTTGAAGGAACGCTTCCGTTTGTTCTAAGATACTCAGTCAATGAGATACTTTGACCAGCTCTGTAGCAAAATTTTCACAGCAGGATATTAAGCATCATATGGTTATTGTGTGAGCCAAACAAGAGGGAGCCAGCACTATTGCTGTTTTACTACTTCTGTGCAGAAAGCAAAATCCGACTTGCAACTCTGCGACTGACAACTGTCTTGCTGAAACTGCTTGGGATGAAAGAAGGCGAATGCGTTCTCCCCGAACATCACATCGCAAGCATTGAGGTACGGAATCGAGTCCGGGCAACATGTGAGAGTTAATTGAAACCAGTCATGTCGACCTTAGCCATGCGTCTGTTTGACAGAAATCAAGAGCTGAAAGTATGCAGAATCTTCAGAAGAGTCTTCAGGTCTGTGGGTTTATTATGTTACGAGTTGCTGTGATTGAACCGTTCATTTGCACAGCATTTCACCGAGCGCTTGCTTGCGGGCTGGTCGCAAACTGTTGAATGCATGCGAGCACCTAACGCATGTGATTTGATTGCTTCGTAGTTAGAATCGTATTCCATTTAAGGGTTGGCATGACCTCCGCGTTTTGGACGTTGCGTCGCTACTTATCACATGTTTTTTTAATGCGGCAAGATTGGAAATGGCCGGAAGTGAAGGAATCTGTAAGGTTCGATAGTCTGTTGAGAACATCGAACACCTTGGTTTCTTTGTGTTAAAAGTTGAGCAAAATCTGTATTCTTATGCGATATCCGAAAAGTCACTAATCTCTGATCTCGTTAATGGTGTGAGTGAAGTCTGTGGTTAATGCCAAGATGTGACTAGTTAAGATGGGGTCCTGACCATGCTCTCTGCGTTCATTCAGTCGAAAAGACCAAGTTGCACCAGAAAGGTGACAACCTGTGATGCTTGTTATTGTAAGATTCTTTTCGCAGGAAGAAGAAATGTTCCTGGACATATTCGAGGACGAGTACAGGACCTTTGTGGTAATTCATTGGTGACATCATTAAACTGTAGGCCTGCGGTTGAATTGCACGTCCCAGAGCACGCGCTTATCAAGTTGGTGGACTGAGTCCCCCTTCCGTCAGGCGGGTGGGGGGTAATACTGAAAACTTTTATAATCGGTATTTCTTTTTTTAACTTCGTGCTCGGCGGTAATGAATGTGTGCGAGGGAAGCTTCAAGCACGGTGCTTTTTTTGGCTTGTTGCCACCAGTGCATGGTTAATTACGAAAGTTGCTGAGTGGCCCACGGACGCAGAATAAGCGAAGATGAATACCTGACCAATGTCTGCGGCCATTCGTGACCCGTGACCGAGGATACGAAGCTAATACAATGAAGCTTTGTTTTCGTTAGTTAAAATGTATTCGCTTTGGAATTAAGTGATCAAATATCACTTCTCCGGTTGGATGAATTTATTTATAAATGCATCGTCGAACCTCCAACTTTGCTTCCGAATTGGCAATAAGCTGTCACGTGGTTGGTGCGAGGCAGTGGCAATTGAGATGCGTGCTGCAATGTTGACAAAGCGCCGTGTGTTTTTACGTTCAGAACAAGCGGTTCAATGTCGAGTATCTCATGATGGACTCTTCCCTTCTTTTACCCCCCACCGTTACCCCCCTCACTGGAATAGAGTTCACGAAGCGACTCCCGTGCGGACCTTCCGAGTCGATAAGAAGGGTGAGTTGTGACTCTTGTGTCGATGTAGAGCTGTCGCTTAAAACTGATCTCTTTTGTTGATTGACGGATCCTGATGTTCAAAAGATCGAATCTTATTCCTCGGATTTAGCGTTTGCTCTGCCGATGCGACTGGTGCTGGAAAGTCAAGCTAGTGCAGTGTCATCAGCATTGTTGGCTGTGCTTTTGGTTGACACTCGCAATACGGGAAGGCCAGATTGCTTGCGCTTGCAGAGCAATGTCACTTACGACGCCGCTACAGTTCTGCAAGCGTCTCATCAACACTTGTTTGCAAGTGATGCTGCTGCATTGAAGCGCTGAGCATTTGACAGATCGACTGACATTTTTTATTGGCTTTTTCGCAAACCGTTCTCTTCCAGTCGATCGGCGTGTTTTTCACGTTAAGAGACCTGTCCTTGACTTTCTGCAAAGAAGTAGAAACGCAGCTTCCACTAACCAGAGAACAAGATTGCATACAAGCCGACGACAAGCTCGACCTCAGTAAGATTGTTTTATTTCACGGGTTTTCGCCGACACCTATTTATGCCATCTGCGTCGGCAAGGTTTTTCCAAAGGGGGGCAGCAGTGGTGGATTTTTTTTACCAACTCGAAACTATGGGAACAACCTTCTTTTGCTTAATTCAATACGAAAATATCAAATTTCAAAATCCAGGGGCCTTGACTCCCCCTGTCACCCCCTTCCGACGCATTTGTGAAACGAACGATCCTATTGCGTACTTGTTTGGACTGGAATGCACGTGGACGTTGCATTTTTTTAAAGAGAAGGTTATTAGTTTTGCTTGTCACGATTTGGTTGGAACTATTTTATTTTGCCGCATTGTTAACACCATCTACCACTACGAATTGTCTTGCTATTATATCCCGATGGCCTAATGGTACAACTCATAACTGGCATCTTATCAGATTTTATGCTGAAAACGTGATGGAAGTTTATTAAGGTTAGCGAGGTTTGCAATTACTTTATCAGTCGCTACTCCGTTGTCTTGGCAGACTGACAGTGAAACCAACATAAAATACGAAGCGAAACCCGCTCAAAACCCCGTCGCGGAAAAAATGCATGAAAAACGTCTTTGGTCTTTTTCAAACTCAGTGATCGACAAACTTTTGTCATGATGGCCCAAATTCACCCTTTGAAAGCCCAATTTCCAACTTACCCTGCGTTCAGTGACCTGTTACTTACAGTGGTATGTTAATGTCATAAACCGTAGAATGACAACAATGCTTTGCAATGGGAAGGCCAGATTGCTTTGTTAACGTCAAACAGCCAATGTTTCAAAGTTGTTACAGTAGCCTACGTTTTAACCCATGTGACCAGCACATGATCGTAGCTCTTACATACCACTCCGCCCACAACAGAAAGTGTTGCGCGACCCATTAAAAAGTGCTAAACAACCCAGTTTGCCGACCACTATGCTAGCTGAATGAATCATGTTCCCAGTATCTGTAGCTGGGATAGTTAATTATCCAACTAGAAATGGCAGTGGAAGATGAAGCACTAAAATTGTTTTCTCATACGATTTACAAATTCGCTTAGTTGGTTCTACAAACAGCGGCGGTTGCATATCCACCCTGCATCGCAGTTCAGCTTTCGGTGTCTTTGAGTTGCTATCAAATTACCCCTCGTGCGTGGCAGATAACAGCGACTTGATAGCATGCACCGTCACCAGCAAAGACACAAAACAGCGTCGTTTCCTGGTTGTTGACTTGTATCAGTTGATCCTGGTCGAACCTGACAACAAGCGGCTTGGCTGGGGCGTCGTCAAGTTCGCCGGCTTCCTGCAGGTTGGATTTCTCTGTCGTTTTGTGCATTAACGACCGGTCGGTCTCTTGTATCTGGTAGAAACTGTGTATTGGCAAAGACAATTTATTAGCTGCAGCGGATGATTTTTCTCACATGACTGACGGTATTGTATATATTCAATGCTCTGTTGCCAACACGCGTTTGGGATTACAACAGCAGCGACGCTTTTCATGGAAAAAAGCGGGAATTGGTACTAATACAGTGGTTTTTGCAATCCTTCACTGCCTATTTTTCGATGGAAATATAGCTGGGGTCCTTGACAATTCTGCAACTCTGATTTCGGCGTCAAAGTTTAAACATTTCAACTCCAGATTAGCTTCCGTGCGTCTGTGGTGCAAGTCACGTGCTGATTGTTACAATCGAACGCATTTTCGAAATTTCGATCTCGCACTGAATTTCTCTGGAACGTTCTGAGCGCCGTCAGTGGCAATGTCAAGTTGATAAGAACGCTCGAAACCGGCGATGAGATGCCGTTACTAGCATCAACTGTTACTTGACGTTTAAGGATGTCGAGGTGACAAGTGACCCGGATGACAGTCGAACGCTTCACGTCACAATTCATAAACCATCCGGTGTGAGGAGAGAACCGATGCTTGCCGCCAATTTCGTTTTCGACGACCACATCAGGTTTGATTTCTGCTTGCGTCGAATACGCATCGCATTCGTGTCACTTGCGCAGGAACCGGCCTTGGTGTAGCCCGAGGTAGACTCCTGTGGGTTAAAAAATGCAATGAATTAAGAAGTGAAACTTTCGTGAACAGTACCCACAAGCTTGTGGACCAAATTTTGACACAAAAAAATGACTGTCAAACTTTTTACATCCACATACAGTATAAATATGTTTGTTGATTGCAGAATGCAAATCCACTGAATGCATACTCTCATGTACAAGTTTGTTTTCTGCTCGAAGAGGGTTAATGCTGTGTAGCGTCCAAAAGCAGATGGCACTATTCCAATAGAATTTCGTTAGATTTTAGTAATCGTCACTGCACCGTCTGTAAGGCTGTAGTAGTTTATGATTCGCAGAACCATTTAAATTCATCGGACAGTTCTATTTTTGCCCTAATTGTTCGGAATTACCTCGTGTAGTAGCCCAGTGACGTAGCAAGGAGGAGTGTCGAATGTAATAGAAAGCTTGCCAGATACGAAGGGTGTGCAATGAAACCGGAGTTGCCTGACAAGAGTCTTGCTGCGCGTATTTGATTCACACCTTAACGTATGCAGATGTATGGCTGCCAAGCAACGCTTAACGAAAGGTAGAATGAGAGCTCGACACCTGAAAACTCGTCGTATCGCCGTCTTGCTTGGTTTACCCCCCGATGCTCATGACGACCCGTTCTCCTCCAGTTTCCTGATGAATTCAGGTCAGTTGCTACTTCATCCTTTAAATTACGTTTTCAAGTCAAGTTTTAATGTGAACTTTTGCTCTGATGTGCTGTTTCAAAAATTTTTGAAACGTTCGTGCGTCATGCATGAGCACCATCTTGGCAGATCAGCGTTGGGTTCTCAACTTATTTCAAATTTCGTAATTCATTTATGCTCAAGGTCAACATGGGCCGAGCTCGGGCGAAAACTTTCAAGAATTTTTAAACCACCACGTCCATGATAGACTCGAGCAGTGCTTTTGTAAAAGACAAACTTGCTTGTTGTCTTCAGTAGTACTTTTATGGGTAACATCAATTGCACAATTTGGAAGCAGAGCATATCGTGGTGCTTGCTTTCAATTGTGATAAGCTGTGGACTTCGAGAGAATTATATTTATCACTAAGCCGCACCGAACTTCTTTTTATTCTAGCCGGGTTGGGAGGGACCGTGCTACTCTGTTGTGCTCGCGCGGCCTGGACTGGATTTAAAAACTTCAAACCGGCCGGGCTGGGCCTGAACCATAACGGGCCAGGCTATCAGAAAGCCTGCCCATGTAAGCCTAGTTTATGTCTCATGCTTCAGTTTCAAGAGTTTATTTATGTTTTTTTTTTCACTGAGCTTCTAATGTAGCCAGAAACAAAAATTCTGTTGTTTCTGTTGAACACCAGTAAGATTGCTTTTGATTGCTGCTGCGTCTCCTTTTTACAGCGAAGCGTATACTTTGTGTTGACGCAGGTTTCCAAACGCCTCGCAATCAATTCCGGGCATTTGCCGAACCGCAAGTCCTTCGCACGGACGGCCAGAGGCCCGGTGTTGCCCTGAACCAGCGGGACTTGTCGCGAACACCCACAGCTCGCGTGCACCCCCTCCTCAAGCGGCCTGGTCATGCCGCGAGCCGCATGTCGCCGGGGAAAGCCGGGGCCAGGGTCGGCAGCCTCGGCCTCCCCCTGTCCCCTGTTACGTCGGGGGATGCTGGACGATCGGCCTCGGAGCAAGCCCCGCAAAGCGACCCCGCAAGCGAGCCGTCAGATCACCAAGGGGGTGCCACTGATCACCCGCAACCCGATTTGGCTTTGGCGTCCCCTGTGCGCGAAGAAGCGTCGGGGGAGACGCAGGCATGTTTGGGGGGCTCGTCCAGCTCGGGCGCTGCCCCTGAGAACGATCCCAGCATTGATCGAGGCCGAGACGCTTGTGAAACGGTGGACGAAGGTGAAAATGGCAGCGATGGAAGCAAGGTGCTCGCGAATGCGAATACGGCGCCTTCTGTCGAACCGCCAGAAAAAGGCAAGTCGCTGTAAGAATTGGAGCACGTGTGTTAAGAGCTTGTTTTTAAATCTTGTGGCGTTTTTAGTAAATTTTGAGACGGCGCGCTTGTGAACTTTTGGTTTTGTGTGGAAGTTTTTCACTGTCGTGAGCGGTTTCTGCACAAGTCTTTGTTTTTCAAAAATTTCGTAGCATTTCAGGTTGTTACTCCGGAGATTAAAACGTGCTGGCGGTTTAATACACCTCATCTAACGAAATCCTAATGGTTTGTGATTGCTGGCAGATCGAAATTCAAGCAAATCACAAATCTGAAATGGCTGCAGCAAGCTTCGAGTAATTATCGAGAGACCTAGGCGGCCACATTTTCGTGTTTTTGAACGTGGCTGCGACAGATTGCTCCGCTGTGACGAATGGATATTTTTCGCTTGAAATTATTTAAGCTCTTAGTTTGTTTTGTCAAAACTGACTTAGTGTCCTTAGGTGCTTAGGTTTAGCTGCAGTTATGATCTTAGTACGTCCATGTACTATGTCCTCGCCTCACACACACTTTGTTTCGTATTGCATCGAAAATTTCGTCGTACGCATTTTTAGGCGGTAGCATTTTTCAAAAGTCAAACCAACCCGTGATCTACGTTTTTTCCTGTCACAGACGCTTCCATCGTAACGCAGCAAGATGCTGAAGACACGACTCAGTGAGGAGCGGTTCGTTCAAAGGCCTTGCCTGTGATCTTGCGATGACGATGAGAGGCAGTTGTTTGACGCTGAAGAGAACTCAAATTCGATCCAGTCCGATTCTGCTGCTGCCCTTATTCGTTTTTCTTTCACTAGCTGTTTAATCTCCTCATTCCTAACATCTTGCATTGCCATTCTGGATAAACAAGTAGTAGTTATAAATACGTGTATACATATTATGATGACGACAGTCAAGGATCGTCAGGAGCTTCATTATTCTACTGCTAACCACAGTTACCAGTTTTCTATACACCCTTTTGTAAGTCGTTTCCTGTCACACAGCAATCTTCCTGTGAGTTGTAATCTGGTATACAGGCTGTTTCTCAGGTCTACAATATTGGGTGTTTTTCATGGTATGTTTGTAGGTGCCAACAACGTTTTGAAACTCCTTTTGCTTTTGTCGTCATGCACTGAACACTAACGTAGTTACTGGTTTATGTAATGCTTCGTATAGAACTGTATTTGGTGGATATGGTGCAGGATTAGCTCATGTAAAATTCTTGGCAGAGACCGGCATTCGTCTTATGTTTCAGTGACCAATACCGGACTTGTTTTTGACGGAAACTTCGTTAAAAGAAACAGACATTCACTGCATTCGCGCCCAACGGCCACCCTTTCATGACTTTTCTTTACGGTTTTATGACGTACGCCAAAACTTTAGCGTAGCGAAGCTTGGCCGGACGGAGAACCAACTAAGTAGCAAAATAAACTGGTTTACAGTTGGCCCCTTGTATATTTATGAAATTCCGGAGACCGGTTTGAAATTTTAGCAAAACTTGCAAACTTTTCCGCCTTGAGATCTTGCCATCCCGAAAATTTTCGTCTGGTAGCAACCCTGAATCCACTCGCCCGTGATTTTGAGGTCAGCGTAACTCTTATAGATCCAAACCCGCTTCGTAGAATTGTACGTTCGTGCTTTAAATTACACTTACTCCCATGACCGGCTCATGCCTCGCTTGTCCGCACTTGACCCTGAGCTGTACGACGCGTTCGCCAATTATACGCCAGATTTTTATTTTTATCGCAAGTGCAACATCGCCAGGTTACTCGCGTAGTCAAAATGCGTTTCACGCTTCTTCACCAACAAATTGTAAATACCTGTTGTTTATTTGTTTGTGTTTCGCCCCACCCTCATTGTCTTTAGCTTGTTGCTGCGTGACGTTATTATGACTGTGCGGTTGGATCGGTGCTGGGACGAGTTGATGACCCGCGTGTGTATCTTTCGACTTTTCTGTGCAATGAGGTTTATTGCTATAGTACACCTGGTTGAAGACTTCCATTGCAGGTGTGCTTTTATTTTTAGCTGCTAACAAATGGGCATTTTCGTTATCTGAAGAGTTTAGTCTAAGATTACAACAAGGTCAACTTTCCCGGGTTATGTTAACAACCCTTTCTGCAAAAGCTGGCACAACTAAAGTCAAAAGTTCACATAGGATATCTAGAAAATTTTTGGAGTTCTATATATCCTTAGGTTAACCTCATATTGAAGTATGTTCCGCTATAAGTACCTAGGGAAATGTCTATGTTCGATTCAAACTTATCTGTCTAATTCCTGATCTGTCCAGCCGAATTCAACACCTCCAGTTTTTTAAATTTTCAACGACCGTAAAAGCCGATATATTGACAGTTTGGCTGTTTTTTTCGCAATAACTCGCGAACCACTGAAGCTACGTCGACAAATAAGACATTGAAATAAAGGTTTTCAAACGGTCTTTAGGCTAGTCCAAAAAAGGTATGTTTACATTTGAAATCTTTGAAATATATGCATTTTTTTGAATTTTCGTAAGCGATTTTTGGCTGTTTTCGATCTTCAAAAAATCAACCTCTTCTAGATTTTTCGAAGCGTTTTTTTGACTTTTGACTACTAGTGTACTTGCAGGGACCACAAGTCCACAACTAACCGCAAATACCAAACAAAGTGACGCATCATTGTTTTATCTAACAGCGACCCCGTTCAGAGAAAAATGTTTGGGGCGAAAAAACGCAATTTTTCAGAACTCGAAAAAAATCATATTTTCGGTTTTTACGCCAAAACCGTTACCAATAGCGAATTTTTAAGTGCAGCATTGGGAAGAGCTTTATGTTGTGCTGAGCTTTAACTTCCAGGTCTGGAAGTATTTACTCAAAGTCGCCCTGTGTTTGCTGAGCACTGCTTGTCCGTTTCCATCAGCATCCATGATTGCTAGATCGGCAGCTTACACGTACTTCCTGGAGACGATTGGTAAGTCAGAGGTGTGGGTGTTGAAATAAGAAGGGATGTCATTCTTGAAGAATCAAAACCTGCTCCGCCAGCTCATGATCTTGCGGAGCCTTTGTCTGTCAGGTAGCAATCGCAGTAGCTTGCAGGTGAAGCCACGATGCCATCATGTGGCGTAGGCTGCTGAGAGAGTTCACGCGGAAGTAAGTGATCGATGACTGGCTCGANATGGGGCTAGATGAACCTCTCGAGGATCTTGAAGAGGACACAGAGCAGAGATATAGGGCGATTTCTTTGGGTCCCGCAATGTCTTATCTGGATTAGGGATCGCAAATACTACTGCTCTTTTCAAAATCCTGGGAGTTTTGAGTTGGCGCATGCAGGTATTGAAGAAACTGCATAACCTAGATTTGATAGATGAGCCGGCGTGAAGTATAAAATCCGAGAGAATAAATCCAATCCCGGAGATTTTCCAGGTAAGACCTGTAAACACATCGAAAAATGCAAAAAAGCAATTACAACTAAACTGAAAACCAAAACAATACTAAATATCAAAACGTAAGAGATTTGTCTACGCTCATTTCGCACCAATCATCGATTCATCACTTCCCTGCGAACAGGCGAGCTTTCTACACAGGAGGTAGGCCGTGCAGCAGGTCACCTTGTAAAAGTTAGGGACGAAGTGGGTTTACCAGATAGCTGTAGATAGGACATTTGAGCCTCGGCAACAGAGGCGTGCAGAGGTCCGATGATAATCGAGGCGAATACTCGATTGTATGTCCCCTGAAGAATTGTAATTTTGAGAAAAGTGAGAAATACAGGCACAGCAAAACAACCTGCTCAGCAGAGATGAGCACGGATCAGGGCTGGAGCGAATTTTGGCTGGATCGGACTGAAAAAATTTTGTTGGTTTAATGGCATTATTCTAACCATATCAGAAATTTTAGTTGTAATCCCATCTTACAGATTTGATTAATGGTAGTGCATATTTTGCCATCAGTGGCAAAAGCTCACTAGGTTGAATTCGTATTACAAGTAGCAAGGCGAACGTAGTTGAGTGTTAATGTCAGTGCCTGCTGTGCGAGTATTCAGTGCAGGGGAGCAACCAGGGGGGGAGCATTTGCCCCCCCCCCCCC
>JGI24159J19872_10003806_pt1 | contig 19031 bp, 17 predicted proteins | sample Ectturendosymbi4_FD_19872 | JGI IMG/M metagenome (IMG submission 19872) | reverse complement strand
TTAATTCAAAAAATGTTGGTTGTCTCACTGCTGTCAAAGTTTCTTGATTAATTACCAAAAAGGTGATAGGGGTGTAGCTATAGTTGCACGGTTTGAAAATGTATGCAGCTAATAAGTGTGCTAACAAATTTTGAAAAAATACTCAAAAACATCTGAAATAAAGAAACGAAAGCAACAATGGTGGAATTTTCTCAATAATTTCAAACGCAATGGTATATAGATATATATATTTGATAAAAACTATATCAAATCCCCTTCAAAAGGTCTTTGTTATTCTCTTTACCGCAAATGGTTGGGGAGTTACGACCAAGAAAGTGATTACAAAATAGATCAGTGGATTTCTTAGTCTCAAAACTTAGTTCCTTCCTGGATTTTGCTATATTAGGTATTTTATATGCCTAGTTTTGTAAATGTTTGATGGTAGACATTTTTTCTGACGTGGCTCTAATTTAAATTCAACGTTATTTTGCACAACAAAGGCATTTTGTCAACTTCTCTCACAAGATTTTTCTGATGCTACTTGAATAACGATCACCACATCGGGGCTTTCTTTTTGCGCCTTAAAACTACTGTTTCACTAAAAAATCCCTTCAATATTCTGATTGCTTTGCCTGGCATAACACAACGACGAGAGATGCTTGGCTCTATCACTGCAGTTTGCTACTCTCTTTAACAAAGGCTAACCTTGTGTAATTTACTGCCCGTGATTTCTTTTCACTCAGTGATATTTTTACACTTTTGCATCCAAAATTGCAATCGTATCTTGACACACAAAAGAGTGATTTTTTGTTTGTATGTATTTTTTTATTCCGTCTTCAATCGGCATCGATGCCTGTTTCAATTTTCGTACCAACGAAATAGTTCATCGGTTTTCTTCAAATGTAGTGAAAAGATTTTCGGATTTTCATTTTGTTGACATTGCACAGTTTTGTTTGCATTTTCGATTGGAAAATACTTGTTTTGAAAGTGGAAGGAATGCATTTTTATGACGGCAAAAATGCAATCAGTAAAACAAAAAACCAATGCTCAAAACGAAATTTTCACTAACATGTCCACCATGACCATGTCAGAATCACCAGAAAAAAGTCACAATCGCCTTTTCTGAACAAAACTACAGTACGATTGGCTAGCACAGTCATAGTGTGGATGCATTTGCGAAGCCTTTGGTTCAACTTTATTACTTCAGCTGGTTACTTATAAGGCTCTTCAAGGAAACATTTCTCATTTTCCATTCCGAGATTTTACACTGCTATCTTCAGTACAAATACAGTACTTCCGAAAAGACACAGACGCCACATATAGCAGCCCATTTGATTGAAATGATAATATAAGGCAACAGTTCTTCAAAACTGAAAGTGAAAGAAAAAGAGATAAGAAATGGAATATCAGAAAAACGCGTGATGTGCTTTTTTGGACTTTCGCTTTTATTGACTGTAACAAAATTGTAAAGAACCAAACGCATACTTTTAATTGATAGATTTGTCCACAGTGCTGATGCTGTTTATACAGTACAGGCCCTTAGCCAGGTTTTAATGTTTCGGGGGGATAAATACATTTTTAGGGGGGAAATATTTTTCGTTTTCTTGTACGTTTAGAACAAATGTTACTGTGTACAACACAATTTTGAGGAGGAACAGTAAATATGTGGGGGCATCGCCCACGAATGCCCCCCTGTGGTTACGGGCCTGTTTATGTAATCCCAAAATGACGTCTTAGACATCAAATGTTGGCGAAAAAAGTCTATTGACATGCGCATCAGAACAATTAGGCATTCTACAATTTTTTTTACCCAGTCGAAGCTGCTATCAAAATTTTGGTTCTGAAAGAAGACATTTCGCGGGATAAAAAAATATGGAAAGGCATACGAAGCAGTAATATTTCGGCCATAAACTTTCACATTTCTGGGGTTCCTTTGTAGTTAAATCGTAATAATCAAATGATACCAACAGAAATTTGAAATGACATATTTGGTTTGAACAAAACGAACACGTACATTGAAGACACAATAACATAAGGCTACAGCTTTACTTTTTGCATTTTAACAAGATGAAATCGAACAGTGTTCGCAGTTACTTCAAACCTATCTTTGTCCTGGTCAGCATCGCAGAAAAACTGTAGATATTGGTCTGAATTATCAATTTGATTTAGGCCTACTCAATTCCATTTAGGTCGAAAAATTTTCGTTTAGAAAATAAAGGAAACGTTAATTTAAAAACTATTAACAATGTCTCATAGGATCAAGCAACAGCCTTTATCTCAGTGAAAGCTAGCACTTTCCAATATATTTCGCATAGAGCAGGCTATTCACTTCAACTCTTGCATTTATCGGCCGCAAGATAAAGTAGTGGACGCCTTATTTTCATCTACTTAACGTGCTCTTCATTAACTTTAGTAAAATTTTGTTTGATGGTGCAGCTGTAATTTTTGTTGGACAAATGAAAAAAAACGCCAGGTGATTATCTGAATAGCTTATACCGTGCAAACATTAAACCATTCTTGTTGTAGATCTCCGTACTACGGCGCTCAAACTATCCTTTACTGTGCATTAGACGACGGAGTTGTAAAGAACAGTGGAGATTACTTTTCTGACTGTGCTAGGGAGGAATTGGTTCCTCACGCCAAAGATGAAGAAGTTGCTAAAAAGCTTTGGGAAGAAAGTGTAAAAGTCACGGAATTATCTTAGCATATGGCACAAATGCATCTCATTGATTTCATCAACGTATTGTTGTTATTTTATGTAACCCATCGAGACCTACGTTATTAAATACCTTATTTCTGCACTTTCTTGTATTGCTTGCTGGTGTTACGTTTACCAAGCACAGGGTTGCTTAATATAAATTACAAGAATTTTTCTGGAATTAGATTTTTTGGATGACATACCCAGGTAGAACGCATGTATAGTGGATGCAGCTATCGCTCAAAAAACTTCCCAAACTTTACATAAGGCAAAGTAACGCTTTCACTTTCCAAGTACTGTAATATATATCCACATGCAATACCGTCGCCAGAATGTTTTCAACTGGGGGCTTGACATTGCAAAAATCAACAAAATCTCACTGATTACTAGTGTTTCACATTTCATTTTGGGGGGCTTGCAGCATTGTTTGGGGCGCTAAACCCACCAAAGCCTCCCGTGGCGACGGGACTGTCCGCATGTCTGCTGATTGTCTCGTAGTAAAAGATAGTTGCTTGCCCTGCAGACAACGCTTCTAACTTTTGAAACTATACAATTGAGTTTTGACCCACAAAATTTAACAGCAGAAATCGAAAAAGTATAGTTTCAATTCGCGTGCAACCATTTACAACGTTCTTAACTTCCGCAGCTTCCTTTTTGGGAAATTTCGCTTCGTAACCGCGAGTTTATTGGTGTTGGCTGTGCAAACTTTTCGTAACTACAGGAACAAGGGCTTTTGTATGAAGTCTGAAATTCTTTTCAACATTCCTCTCTCTCTAAAACTCCGCTCAGGGAAGGTTGGGTACCGCCACCACTCCTGAATTATTTTTTGTTTCGCATAATTAGGAAAACGTTACAAATATGTTCTTTTTATCATTTTCATGGACAAATGAAACAGTAGCAAATTTTTGTTTCAGAAATGCAACTTTAAAACATGCACATAGAACATTAATACATTTTGTACAAACCACAAAGCCACATGACGAAAATCAAGACGCAATGAAACTTATGTAGGACAATCGTGTCACATTGCAGTTTGTCTAAACACAATTTCTGACCCTGGGTCACTCACAACTGGTGTAGCAATCTCTGTTTCATCACAATTTAACAAATTTTAGGAACCTTGTGTAACCAAGATATGTTAGTACTGGCGTTTAAAGAGCATCTCAGCTCTTACCTAGCCACTTAATAGAGAATATAAAATATTTTCATCAGTTGTCAAAATTATCTTCCTAACTTCTGCTAAAATGTTTTGAAAGCAATGTTGTTGCAAAATACTAAGGTTTTGCCACAGATGAGTTGTGGCATCGCACAATACGACTGATGGTTTAAGTAAAGCAACCGATTTTTGTGGAAAGTATACGGTGGTTACGACCGGGGCTACCGAGGTTTAATGGCGCCCGGGGCAAGATGGAACATAATGTCCTTCGGGAGCAAATGTACTGCATTGAGGGAAGTACTTGCGGCATTGTTGGGATTTTTCGGCGCACGGGCCATTTTGACCCCTTTCCTCTTCTCGTCACGACCCTGGATAAAAGTTTTTTTGTGAGCGGTAGGTCTAATATGCGTGGCAGAAGCTCTGATATGTGCGTGTCATGACTTTTTCACGAAAACTAGTTACGTGTTATCATTGCAGTATACACGAGGCAAACTGTTTCGAATAGGAGAGGCTTCATGATTTCTTCGCGAAGTGACAACAGCTATATTGCACGCGGTTTTTCAAGTTTCGTGTTTTGCTATACAGTATGTTTGTATCGACTATATGCCATAAGCAAGAACGCTTTCGAAAACGTTTTATACACGGATTGCACACACTAGATTCGTTCTCATTACCTCTTGGTATTTTTCATGTGTCAATTAAGCTCGAAACCATCAAATATAAAAATAACGGCATATTTTGCTGCTCACAAAAGTTTCTTCAGAAGAAATAACTTCGGGAAAAGCTGTTCAATAAAGAAAGGAAAACATTCTTTTTTTGAAATTTCATAAATCAGTGCAAATGTTCAAGTTTAATATGTATTCCGTTGGCACTTTTCAAAATAAGACGGGGTTGCATTTCGGGAACAGGAGTTTCTTCGTCCAAAAATAACCGGTACTTTCGAAGAACTTGAGCAAGGACCGTTTTCATTTCGTTCATGGCGAAGTTTTGTCCAATGCAGTTTCTAACAACAACAAACTTTTACTGCAGCAAACCCAACTCTGAATATGAAAAAAAAAACAGTATCTGGCTATATAAGAACAAGCGTTGGGCATCAGTTTTCACCAAACTGAAGCTCATGTCAAACACTGCGAAGTATTTGTCATCTTAACCAAACAAGAACACAAGCGTAACAAGAAAATACCGTAGTATTTCAGCTTTTATTGAAATATGCATTTTCAAATTAGAAATTTAAAAGACTCTTCTGATGGAAGCGAACTGGACTAGATTGTAAGAGTGCGGAGATTGAGCTGATTGGAGTAAATTGTATCGTTCATACATGTCTATTTGTTAGAATGTAGAATGCTCTACCTGAAGTATTTGCACATGCACTGTAGGATAGAAGTTAGTGCAATAAGTTCTTTCGGTGTAAATGTTCTGGCCACAGTTAAGACTGATACAAGGGTTATCTGCGGTAAAATTGGTGGAATGAAGCGAAGCATCCAGAAATAAATTCAGGCAACGTTGTTGCTTACAAATCATAAGTTTATTGAAGTTCAGTAAAAATTTTAGTTGATTTAAAACGTTTCACTAAACATGTGGTTGGATTTATTCCAACATGCAGCTTTGCACAGAAGCCTCCAACTCAGTTTATTCAAATAAACGCTGGTGTGGTACGGTGGGAAGTGCGCGGTACAGAAGCTGGCATGCTGGGTTCGAATCCCGGTCGGAAGACTGAAAATCGGAAAGTAGTCGCATGGCTTACGGCGCAGGGAATCGGAGATGAGCGCCCGTTGGTCACTTGTGACACTCCACAGGAACTACAAGGCGAGTGCAGCGTCTCTTTTCAAAATGTTTACGCTGGTGGTTCACAAGATGGTCGGTCTTTTTGTAAAAGGAACAGGTCTACCGAGGTGCACTGTGGTCTTCCGCTCTCTATTAAAATGTGGCTAGTATGACTTTGGATGCTACACTATGAAATGGATTACTAAAGAGAACCTCGCAATTAAAAAGTTTCAGAAGCAGCATTTTGAAGTTTGTTATCTGCCCCTTCCGAGGAGAGTTTTCCTGCATTCCTGATGCTTGTAAATAGCTTTTCAGCGGTGAAGTTTACGTTGAATGCAAGGACCATTTATAAAAATGTTTCAAGCAAGATCCTTTACATTCGTGTGAAATTTCCTGAAAACATGGTAAGTTTGGCAGCCATTTTGAATATAAATACCGTACGTGTCGTCACCGCTCCACTGGAGGATCACAAAAGCACTATTTTCGTTGATCTGTGAGTCACAAAACCTGAATATGGCCACGTTGCACGCTACGCTGCTAAGAGTTCTTTGCTAGCTTCGGCTCTGTCTACCTACAGAAGTGCGAAAACTTTACGCTCTGGTGTCAGATCAAACTTCTGGTGTTGATGAACTTGTTTCAAAGCCTGATTCGGACTGTGGGGCTTGGAGGAGTGATGGGTGAATAACATGGGGAGGAATAGTGGGAGTTGCGAATGAAGGTGATCGGAAAAGTCATTTCTTTCGAATCGCTAAAACTTACCAAATTACTAGTCCCGGGCTCCTTTACCGCGGCCAGGCCAGAAAAACCCTTCCTCCTCTGCCCTTTAAGAAATGTCGATTTCGTTTGAATGTATTTTTGCTCTGGGGCAAAGAAATCAAAACCAAACAAAAGGTCGGATTGTGTAAGTCAACGGATTGCTTTACAACTTTACGAATTGCTATTTATAAGCGCCACCCAGCAGGTGATTATTCTTCACACCTACCCCGGCGAAGGCCTTGTGGTCCCCCGGGCCGGTTGAGAAACTGCGGGTTAAAGGAAGCAACAGCGTTAGTAGGGTGAGGTGAACAACGAGCTTTTCTGGAACTTACAGTTACGCCTACCTTTTCAGTGGCCATTTTGGATGCTACATCCACATTTATTGATATTTTCAAGCTGCAACCATGTTTGATAAACTGCGACCACGTTTGACCCCTTAAAGTGCATCGCGGATAAACTTGCGGTTTTCCACGGTTTTGGGAGATTAAGATGTCTAGCGAGGACGCTTTGCAGGAAACTTTCCATGAAGGACCTTTGAAAGACCCCGGTAGAGCCCGTTAGCCGCGGTAGGTTTGTAATGGATGGACCCGGTAGGCCGGGATAGGCCCCTGTGTTTTTTGGATAAAGCGGTTTACAGTGGTAAGCTTTCCTCACCTTGAACCTGCTGAAAATGGAATATATGCAAATGATGATCGTTTGGCGATATTTGCTTTTGAAAAGCGTTCCGGGTCAAATTTCTGAAAATACAAAAACATTATAAGCTTACGTCAGGGTTTACCTAACGTTTTCCGTTAGTCTAACCTTACGTAATGTTTTATTTCACTGTTTATGTAATGTTCTACGTTAATGTTTTCCTTGAAAAAAAAACTGAAAGGCGCATCAAATCAGGATAACAATGGAGACTAATAAGACGACAGGAAACTGTCTACATTAACTTTCATGTAGCGAAGAATGTATACTTTATACCAGGGATGGGCAAACACTGGGCCGCGGTCCGATGCCGGTCGGCGAAGAAATTGTTGCTGGGCCGTGGGGAACCAAGGACAAATTGGTCCAAAGTGACTGAAACGACTGACATAAGGAACACACTGCAAGTGATATTGACCACCATAATCTCTGCAGGTCGGAGCATCTTACTGCGGCAAAGCAAGCCCAGATCTCTCACTGAATCAGTGCCGTGATGACGCACGAGTTGCAATAAATTTGCATGGGCCAAACATTCATTATTTTATTGAGGGCCGGTCCGCAAAATAATGCCAGGCTGAAAGCGGTCGGCAGCGCGAAAACGTTTGCCGACCCATGCTTTTATACCATTTTCCGGTAATATACACCGATTTTGCACATAATGCCATACAGAAGAAGCACGATACCAACCTCAGGATTGTCCCAGGAATGCTGGTTTTGATGAACGGCAAAGATCATTACGTTGATGCTAGTTTTGCTTGGAATTAGGCAGGAAGTGGGACTATTCAATGAACTTTCGATTTTCAAAGGCTCATCTAGTTCCCGAACAATAGTGGGCACTGGTGGATAGAGTCGCATGCTCTCCTTAATGAACATCGCCAAGTAGTTGAAGCTACTGAGGTCGTTCCTACGTTTGAAATAAAACATATTTCAGAGCTTCGAAACTGACAAGGTATTTAATTTTAGAATTCAAACCCATATTAACGAAATTTTCACGTGTGCATTTACAAACAACAACATGGTCGTTGAAAGAATGAAAGATTATTTGAGTCTGATGCACATGCAGTGAAGCCAGGGTGTTATTTCAAGGAGGCTTCCAAACAAGCCGCACTTTTTAACAATTGAATAGAAGCCACCGCTAGCCAAGTTGTGAATGTACCATCGCAAAAATGTGATGCTGGCCAGAATATGCAAAATGCGTTAGATTTTATTGCTCTGAATTTTCGTGATAATCAATGCATTTTGTGAAAATCAGTTCAAGATAGTTAATGCATTCTGTGGAAATGAGTTCGCATAGAATATTCATCAACCGTTAATCATTTTTGTAGTAAGAAAACCACTAAAATCCGTTGACTTTTTAACTGTTATCTGTGATTAGCTAGTGTAACTGTTGAAAACAGTATTGACGTATAAAATGCTAGTCTACATTCCGCACATGCAGTATCAGTTTGATCGCTATTACCATTCGACAAATTCTCTCCTGTTAAGTACGGCATTCACTTCGTTTCGACACTTCTTTTGCAAATCAGGATATTTCGCCAAATTGTACAAAGCCCAAGATATACCTGTGAATAGGAGGTTTACTGCGTCGTTTGGTTTGTTTTGATACGAAGAATGTTTTGGATCTTTTGTTCAAGGTTCATCTCACGTTAGTTTTTCCTGAATTTCATCGAAACACATAAAAATATTAAAACAAATCAATAAATATTCACAGCTTCCAGAACATAGTGCAAATTTACGATTTACTGATTTGTTCAGCCTCAAGTAAGAACAATATTTTCACTTTTCATTGTTGCCATTTCAGTTTCGCTTGAAAAGGCGATTTTTTCCAGCCGGAAGGCTGAAGTATATAAAGAAATTACAATCTTAAAGGAGAGCGTCCACGTGGTCGCTGTCTGAATTATGGAAAAGAACTTGCGGTATGGAGAATAAATAAATTAACTTAATGGAAACACTCAGCAAACGTTAAGAATGATCAACGGGCTAAACCCCAAATTTTTTTGGGGCACTAACAGTTCCGTTTCTTGACAATTTCATATATTTTCATGCCCCTTACCCCCTGCAGAGAATCGCGGGGGAAGCAGCCCTTGCAGGACTCGAAATACCGGACGGTTTGAAACAATCCTAATGGTTTTGCTGGCTCCACACTAAGACAGGAGCAAGCAAGGTCGGAGATGTAGTCAGGCCACATGGTCCTTGGTCGACCTCTGGGCCGCTTTCTCGTGGGTGTAGCCAGGATTTGCCTCACCGATCTTCCCTGGGACATTGAAGTGGCTCGACATTCAGGGCTTTACGAATTTCATATCTGCGCACTTTTTCGCCAAGTGTCAAGTCGTGAACGCTTCACAAATATCCAAACTCTGGCGCTTGAGCTTCGGATTGTATTCTTGCAGTCATTAGCCAAGATTCTTGACTCTAGGTGACAATCGGAATAAACACCGATAAAAACCTGACAGCTTTGTGGTGTTTGAAAGCTCCCATTTTGTGACAACAGAGCGATAAAGCTCACGCAGAACTGCGTTTGCTTTACAAATCCGTGTATCAATCTCCTCATAATTGCCATACCAGGCTACTTGAACCCCTCCACCTGGTGCAGTGTATTGTTGCTTACGTGCAGTAGGCACTGACTTGGTTTTCTGGAGAGACGTGATACCTCATTTTTTGCAGTGCTATAGTTCTTCCCGGCTTGATTGCACGTAACAGAAAACCGATCAAGTGCATGTTGGAGGCCCTATTCAGACGATGCAAGCAGTACCAACAGAAGCTCTTTGAAATACTCTCTCTTTCCAAGGATATCCTCCTTATTGCTCAGTACGACATTTTGATTGCTGATGGGTCTAACAATATCATGCTTTGCCGTGAAGACGCCGGTTGGTTTACCAGAATACTTCGTCGGCTTGCTAGTAGCTGGAATCTAGTTTATGCCCGAAATTCTTCCAAGAGTACATTTTGGACTTTTTCATCGTGAGGACTGCGGACTTCCGCGTCTTAGCGTACTGCGAATACAAAGAAGATTGTGTTTTGTTCTGAAGCCATGCCCAGTAGGTTACTTGTTTGCTCTAACAGTATTTTGCATCTCCTGGTAACCCGAGGAAGCTATCTTTTCATCAATATTCGCCGAACCGAGACGTTTCCGTCCAAATTGACCCGCAAAGGCGATGGACTGGTTTGAACAGCCGCCACTCCCGCTGTGCATTCCGGGAGTTCCCCGAACAAGGACGTTTCGCATTCTGCAAAAGTCTTTTCTTACATCTTTGTCCGCCAGGGCCTCCTATTTCATTCGGTAGGACCTCCTAGTCCTGCATGATTGTGTAGTTCCTGTTGGATTTTGAAGAACGTAAGTTGTAGACCACGAGGTGGCGGTGGGTCGATAGATCTGCTTTGACACGAACGTCTAACACTGATTGCAACAATTCAGCTGAAACTACATGCAGAAATCAGTGAGTGACCGCTGACCCAACGAATCTCTTCACTAGGTGTACTTGTTCAAACTTGTTTCCTGTAAGAGTGTTCATGATGCACAGTGTGTTGTTTCAGCACAGTTGCAGCTGGAGCAATGGATCTCTAACTGGGCTCGATCGAACCCCTGGGGTTCGACGGATCCGTTTCAGAGGTTCGATGAAGGTCATCTGATTTCAGTAATCCATTTTTACTTTCTGTTGTATTGGGTAAAAATGGGGTTCGACAAAAGCTTGGAAAACTACGTAAGGGTTCGGCATCTTTGCAAAGTTTAAGAACCACTGAGTTGGAGTCTTCTGTCATCATTTACTTCAGCATTGGTTTGTTGGGCAGTTACACCCTTTCACACACCAGCGTTGTTCTCAACGTGTGCATTCGTCTTCATTTGAGCTACTTGTTCTAACCACTGCTTGGCCGCACTAGATCTCGGGTCAAGTATTGAGCAGCCATTCGATTGTCTCATCGTCCAGAACCGTCAGGCCGTGTAGTCCATGGGGAGGTCGATGGACTGGACATTGGAGGTCAACATGGTCGACGGTTTGTTCTTCTGCGCCACATTCACAGGCCGCAGAGGAGGCCATACCCCATTTGTACAAACAGAAGCGGAAACGCCCGACACCGGTGCGGAGGCGGTTGAGCCGGACCCAGGCTTTTTTTGGAAGGGTCACTCCGGGGGATGGGTGCCGGTGTCGGTAATGAAAATGCTGAGTTTTGTGGGGTTGTCCGCCCACTCCGCATTCCATTGGTGATCCGCCCAGTGTGCCGCACGTATGTTGTTGTTGTTGTCAGAGAAGCTGATGAGTTGCTGTGCGGCGGATACAAATGGGTGTCTCGATGTGAGGCACCGTGCATCTGCACTCGATGGACGGGTGAGGGCTGAGTGGAGCAGGTGTCTAGGCTGCACGGCACGGTGTGCTATAGACAGTGTCTGCGACGAAGCTCAGCAGGTTGGATGCCTGCAAGGATTGGAAGGTTGTCCGCTGGTGTAGGACGCAGGCATCCAGTGGCAATTCGCAAAGCGTCGTTGATGGTGGGGTCTATAAGCCGGATGTGAGCACTGCGACACCAGACAGGAGCACAGTACTCTGCAGTTGAATGCACCAGGGCTAAGGCGGCCGTTCGCAGAGTTGTTGCTCCAGCACTCCCATCCGGAGCCAGCAAGCCGCTTCAGGAATGCGACGTGTGATGTTAGCTTCTTGCGAAGTGACTCAAGGTGTCGGCGATACGTGAGCGACCTGTCCAACGTTACTCCGAGGTACTTGGGCTCGGAGCAGAAGGGGAGGGTTTCGTTGTGGAGGTTGACTTTCAGCTCACGTTTAGCATCCTTGGTGGAAGGCTGCCGACACCGTTTCTGTAGTGCTGAGCGTGTGCATTGAAGTCTCCCAAACGGATCGTGGATTCTTGAAGTATTTTTGAAAGTAAGGTTCTTTGTGATGAGGTTGAACCGGCAGTGCATCATGCTGAAGGAAAAAAACCTGCGTCGTCATGTCGAATCATCACGAGTGCATCTGCACTACTCCATATTGAGCCTTTACTCACCACTCGCAGTCGTATCATGCCCTTCAAACAAGAATGTGTCCACTTCGTCTCTTATTTCTTGGTCGGTTAAACCCCTTCCGTTTTCATCCTGAAAAGACCGCGATACAGCGCCCATAAATCAAACAGCAGTCTGAAATTAGATCATCTTTAGCTCGATCAATATTGCTGAACTCTCAGACCTTTGTCATGTAGTTTATAGCTATCAAAAAGTGGCTATTAATCGCTTAAAAATCAACCCGTGATTCGTTGAAATCAATAAGCTTTTGTCAAGTACGAAGGATGTCATTTTACGTGCATTTTACGTGACCAATTAAATAGTTAAACACAAGAAAGCCATATCCGTCTTTGGATTTGTAAATGTGAAACAAATGCAAGACTTTTCATGAAATGGGTGGATCCACCGCTCTGTCAAGTTCAAGCGAGTTCTGTCCAGTTCAAGTCGGACGAGATCTACTCAACAAGACAAACTGCCTGTTAGACGGTACTTTTTATATTGACGTTTATGGATTTCTTTTTGTTTCAAAGGTGAGATTAACCTCTGACGCAAAAAGCGATAAAACCACCAGATATCCCATGACACGCACTAAAATATTTGCCCACACACGGCCTTAAAGTTACTGCACAACGTTTCGCCTCCACGTGGTTAACAATCAAGATGTGGAAAAGATTCCGTGTGCGCACAAATACATTTAATTGTTTGCAATGTCAGCATAGATTTGTTGAAACACTGCAATAAAAACAGGTTCACCCTTTGTCAAAAACAGATTTGATAGGAAAACTGTACGCTCAAGCACTTATTTTCTTACTCGTGTCTGCAAAAGAATATCTAGAAAGTCGAGGTGCTTTCCTCTAGTGTGGGTTAAGTCTTCGTCATCTTGTTCTGGTATTTTTTGCTTTTTGCATTTCTGAGTTTTTTCGAGCTGCGAACGACGTTCACGAATTACCTGAGGTTGGACAAAAGGTACGGATCACATTTTAACCAAAGATTGCTGCATGCAGTTAGTTTGCCTTTATACATTGCTTGAAGAACACAGCAAATCGTAATTAGTCTTAAGCATTGGTTATCAATGTAGTCGTTATCGACACCCAGGGGTCAATGGGACCATCCAAGGGGTCGATAGATAGTCACGAGGTCGAATGGGGGTCACTGAATGGTCCCGAAGTTCTGACCATATTTTCGGATTGTGGATTACTTTATCAAACATTTCAAGTAAAAAGTACTCAAATTTATTTTGACACATACTTTCCTTGTATTAGTAACTGTTGGGCTAGGCTACGGGGTCAACAGAAAATTGTATACTTTAATTGGGGGTCAACGTGCAGAAAAGTCTTAAGTCTCCACAAAGGTAACGCAGTCGAATCAATCAGCAAATTGTTTTAATAAGAAATCGATTTCACGCAACTGTACGCAGCCTCAGTCTTAATCTAAAAGGACTGAAAATACGAAGTACGTGAAATCGATTTCCTATTAGAAAAAAATCAGATCGATTCGACTGCGTTATCTCTGTGGAGACTAATTACTTGAAAAAAGATATGGGCAAGTCCGGATCATCGCAAATACATGAAAGCATAGCACAGTCGTCTGAATTCTCGAAAGCTTGCAGGAAACCTAGAGCTTTCAATTGCTTGTTGCGGTAAGTGGATATAATTGCTGCGCTGCAGTTGTTTTGCTAATTTCTGCTTTCCACACATCTCTAAGCCTTTGAGAAAAACGAAGGTTTTTGGTTATTGCCAGCACAGGGGTGAACGATTTTGATTTATAGACAGTTTCAGCTCTTTGTCAAAAATATTGATGTCAATGACTTGTTTTTCTTTGGCTTTCAAAATTTTGTTACGTGGACACTGGACGCCGAGTACCGCCGTAGAACCAGAAAGCAACATCGAGGTCTAGTAATAAAAGTAACGGCCAAAGCAAACAAACTAAATGTCACAATGCAGACATTTTGGTAACCACCCACCCTCAGTCCGGCTGAGCATCAAAGCAACCAGGTTATATAAGTTTTTATGAGCGCAGTATAACTTCTGAGTATAACGCAGTAAAACTGTGAATGAAAAACGTGAATGGATTCCCTTTGATATGTAATCTAAAAATCACGTAGAGCAAAAAATAAGTATTTGTCATGGTTCTCTTCAAAACCTCAATGCTGTGTCAAGCAAACAAGGAGGCAAGGGGTGTTTCAAAGTTTTTTAATACTGAATTAAAGCGATTTCTTATTTACTGGAGTTAAAAAAGAAACAAACATTTTCACCAAGGAATGTTTCATGTTTTAAGGTTCACCGTGTCCCATAAAACAGTAAGATACGTTTATATAAAAAACAAATTTGATACCTACTTTTTCAGAATGACTATGTACGATGTCGACTGCTTGTTGGTATCGTTTTGCGTAGCCAAAAAGCCAATAAAGGCAATCCAACATCAGATATGGTTTGTCGAAGCGTACGATGATCAGATCTGTCAAATCTCTCACCGACTTGATATATGGGTGCTTTGAACTGAAACGGAGTGATATATTTTTTATATATTTTTAGTTCCCAGTTAATATGGCATTTAAATGGTCGTTTCTAAAATAAGCCTTGCATAACTCAAATAGCCTTCGCTAGCATGAACGCTATTTCAAAATCGCGTTGAACCTCGCTTGTTGCCAAACAAGCTGGTTTACTTAAAAAGCTATTTGGACATTTTTCAACTACGAGCCAAAGAAACCCGAAGTACGGTAATGGCAAGCTTCTTTTTTGCAAAAGAGTCTTCGATTAAAATTTAAGAAATATTGCGACATATTGAAAAATTGTAGAGATGTAAGTAAATATTAGAGGTTAAAACTTTTGCTAGAGATTAAACTAAAGCTTTCAATTCGGATTTTTTCGTAACGGCGGGGGATCTGTGGCAGGATAGGGAACGAAACGTCGTGTAGTCTGATAGCGCAATACATAGCCTCTCCTTTTCAGGTAATGGTTGCCGCATGACTACGCATGCAGCAGACTCCTGGGTGGCAGTACTTGTAAGTCCTCAGCTGGCAAGTTGTGTTGAGAAATCGATCCCACTTGACGGAAGGCCGTGCATATTGAGGTTTGACACAGATATAAGTCCCAAACTCAAGTGCATGGAAATCGTGGAAGAAACTAGTGATGTCCTGCGAAGGGTTAAATCTAACGAATCCACTATCCTTTTGGGAGATTTGAATGCACACATCGGGAACGATGCTGGGGCATGGAATGGTGTGCGATTGGCCAACATGGTTATGCTTACGTAAATGATAACGGATGGTTCCTGCTGTCACTGTGCATTGCGTCGTGAACACTTTTTCAAACACAGATATTTGCAGAAGTAAACCTGATGCAGAGATTCGTTGGTCATCGGTCACTCACTGATTGATAAACACCAAATTTTCGAGAAATCTCGGGAGTATGCCAAAGACGTTTACACATGTTTTGTCGACCTCGAGAAAGTGTAAGATCAGGTTCCTCGTGGAAAGCTTTTGGAAACGCTGCAGCGGTACGGTGTTGACGGCCGCCTGCCACTGGCCGTCAAGCCACAGTATTTCTGCTCAGAAGTTTGTGTCCGTATGGGTGGAGTTAAATCACAACGGTTTACCGTTGGTGTTGGACTCCGACAAGGGTGTGTGTTGCCACCACTCCTCTTCATAGTCTATATCAGTGGTTTTCAACCTGGGGGTCGCGACACCCAGAGGGGTCGTGGACCATTTTTTGGAGGGTCGCGGATAGATATTTTTATGTACACAGCTATATGACATTTGCTGTTCTATTTGAGGTTTAGATGTGGGTCGTTGGGTTATAGTGGGTTGCTATAATGGGTCGCGGTACAAGAAAGGTTGAAAACCACTGGTCTATATGGATTGGATACACAGTCACAGCCGAGTCGACGACGGTATCACTGTTGGAAGCGCCAGGATCACCTGGTTGCTTTTTGCAGACGATTTGGTGCTGCTTGTAGCCTCTGAACAGGGTCTTCAACATGGACTTGATCGGTTTTCAACTGCGTGCAACCAAACGGGAATGCAAATTAGCACTAAAAAGACCGAGGTGTTGTGTCTCTCCAGACACCCAAGTGAGTGCCTACTGCAAGTGAACGTCAATAAGCAGCAGGTTGAGAAATTCAATATCTTGGTGTGGCATTGATGAGTTGCGAAAGGCGGAACAAAGAGAGTGGTGCACGGATTGGTAAACCAAATGGAGTTCTGCTTGAGCTTTATCGCTCTGTGGTCATAAAGGGGTGCTTTTATTCACCGCATAAGATTAGCTTCTAAATCGGTTTGGTTCCAATTGTCACCTTTGGTCATGAATCCTGCGTGATGACTAACAGTGCTAATTGAAATACAAGTGGTAGAGATGAGATATTTGCGAAGAGTTCACGGTGTTTCAATTCGCGACAAAGTGCGCAGCTGTGAAATTTACAAAGCCTTGAACGTCGAGTGACTTTTCCGAATCGAGAGATCTCAGGTGTGGTGGGATGGCCATGTGACCAGAATGTCCCAGGGAAGACCGACGAGACAAGCCTTACTGGCTACCCTTACGGCAAAATGGCCCAGAGGTCCAACCTGGACCACGTAGCGTACTTCCTTATCCGACCTTGCTTGGGTGCATCTTGTTGAGGAATCAGCAGAACTACCTGAAGTTGCTGTTGAGCTAAAAGGTATTTCGAGTCCTCCTGTGGCTGCTGACCCCACGAACTTCCCAGAGGAAAAGCAGATTAAAATGAATGAAATTTTTGTAACGGCAGTTGGTGACAGGCCGAAGCTTGAATTTTACTTCTTGCGCGGGCAGAGGAGCTTATCGATCTATTCTAGGGAGAGGATCAATATACGACGATTGACACAATCACGCAGTGGCCGTGAATCAAACACCCAACAACTTCACAGACGGCGGACACCCACCCTACCACTGTAGCGGACCTCGTCTCGGCCCGCAGTCTTGTCATGCGCTAATCATTTCTCGAACGCAACTCGCGCGGTGTCGCGACGCGCCGTCTTAAAGGCATTATTGGACCTGCGCGCGGACACAGGATGAGATCAGCAAGCATGACAGCTAATGTGAGCAGGCCAACGAGACGGTTGGTGTCTGACCGATGTACTTTTGTGTGAGAGCCTGTTAGAAGAAGGCCTAGATCAGTGTTTCTCAAACTTTTTTATCACAACGCCCCCTTTTCACTCTCGACACGTCGTTTTCGCCCCCCAAACCTGATGAAGCAAACACAAGGTAGCCAATTAAGGAATCTTATTTAAAGTACGCATTACATAGCTGATCCAAGCCATTAAATAGCTGAACTAAGCACTTTTATTACGACGCTAATATTTCGTTCAGAATTCTTGTGAAAATACCTCGAAATCCAGAGTTACGGAGCCGGAGCGTCGGAGCAAGGCATTTTGCCCGGAGCCGGAGTTCAAAATGAAAATCAGGAGCCGGAGCTCAGTTTAAAATTTAGGACCGGGGCTGGAGCTATGGCCATTTGAGAGGTAGCTCCTGCTCGGGGTCCTTTCCTAGATATTAACGGTTTTGCCAAATAGAGTCACGTGTGCTCTTTATAGCATACTAAACGCGATTGTTACGAGTTACGACACCAGACCGAAACAATGGATCTGCAAGCCTTTGATGTTTATTTGGTTTTATTGGTTGAACAATGGTTCTCAAACACTGTTCTAAGAGCCGCATGCAGCTCCCAAACATCTTTTGTGCGGCTTTAGCAATCTTTCTGTAACAGATTCTATTTGAATAAGAGCTGATGACGCCTACTTCGCAGGCGAAATATATACTCTGTAAGATCTTGGTGTCTGATTCCTTGCTGGGAAAGGATTCCTTGCGTTAGGCAGTGTCTTTCAGTAACATCTCTAATATTTTGTGTAACAGGCTTCGTTAGTGCAAAAACACAAAACGTATCAATTGACTTGTGGAAAAAAATTTTAGTGCGGTCCTCTAACAAAATTGTAGGTCTAGGTTTGGTTCCCTTCAGCGAAATCGTTGTGAACCGCTGTTGCAGAAGTAAAAATAAACGTAACTACCGCAGCATCTTACTTTCTAGTCAGAATCATCAAACCGGGTCTGTCGATCTTAAAAGAACTGAGCTGTAATGAGTAGGTAGGCTATATAATAAAATACCCAAAGCTTTTGTAGCTGTGTAGTCATGCTGTTAGTAGGGAGTATGATTAAGATGTGATACCATTGCAGATTTAAGCGTAAAATGCACGACACACCATTGTAAAGTAGGAATTTTTATTAGATACCATTGGGCTTACTAGCAAGGTTTCCCAGATTATTGGCAAAGTTCACCGGAAAACATTACGTTTATAAGCAGTAGCGTAACATGAAAGTTATAAATAAATTGGTAGCAAACTAATATTACTTTGCATAGCAGTGCATTATCAGGAGGGTATAAAAATCAATGTGGACTTTTCTTGAAGTTTTCATCTTTGGAAAAAAATCTGTTTTCAGTACGGTAAGCATCACTTTTATTTTCTCCTTAAGCTTTGCGTGTTAAAATGTGCTTTACTTACGATTCATCACTGCTTATTTTGAGTGCAAAAGGTAAGAAATGAGATGTTTTCAGCTATTTTTAAAAGGTCCAATGTGAATTTTTTCTCATACTATTTCTATGAAGAAAGCGCTTTTAAACACATCTTCGCATTTGTGTTGATGCAAATGTGCGTGTGTTTGAAAAAGCAGATGAGAGTCGACCATGTGGTTTGTGCTCTTTGCATAATTTGCCCGGGCAAGGCTGTTAGCTGGAATAGTCACGACTGCAACAGGCAAAGCATGCAACGAGTGCAAACACTTGGTCAGTTGGGACTGGTCTGCTTTTAAATGCTCTGACACAAATGCAGTTTTCCAAACAGCCATTTTCTTGATTCTGGTTGTAAGAAATAACAAAAGGTCCTCCGGCATTCCGGTACCTATCATAAGACCGGGCACGTTAGACCGGCGATCAAAAGACCGGGCACGTTTGACCGGCAATTCGAAAGACCGGCGCAACGTTGGACCGGCGAT
>JGI24159J19872_10003805_pt1 | contig 19034 bp, 9 predicted proteins | sample Ectturendosymbi4_FD_19872 | JGI IMG/M metagenome (IMG submission 19872) | reverse complement strand
AATTTTAAGACTTCCTGTGAAGTAGTATTGCACATTTGAAGGTTATGTTATAACATGCTTTGTAAAAAACAATCTGCAATAATAATAATNAATAATAAACAAAGAAACCTCCTATTAAAAAACTGACTCCGGCTCCACTCCGGCCCTTCCTTAAAAAGATCAACNCCGGCTCCACTCCGGCCCTTCGTTAAAAAGATCAACTCCGGCTCCACNCTATTTTCGAAAATCGTTAAGACTCCGGCCGGAGTCCACTCCGGCACTCCNGNACACCTCTGCAGGATACTTGCGATTTTTTCAGATCAGGGTTGGATTTGGACAATTATTTTTGAAAAAAAAAATGGATCAGGACAGGATCAGGATATTTGTTTGATTTCTATGACGAAATTTCCCTGGGATTGATTCAAGATGTCACAAATGAGGGTGGCAGTATTTTCTTTGCTATGGTTTCTATATCCACAAAAAATCAAAATGATTTTGTCAGTATGTACAGCACTGATCACCATCAATGATAATATTTCGTGTTACTTTATCATAAAGTTTTTTTTGCGACGACGTGGACATAGTAAGCTGCTCTTAAATTGCTGGTATGCTGCTTTGTTTGTTGTGCTGAGTTGCATGTGTGTGTGTTGTGTAGGCTAATAAATAGTCTATTTCATGGATGGCCAACTGGGATCGACTACAAAATATTTCAAATGTTGCCAACTGGGATATAAAATTTATTGATAATTCGTGATCGACCGGTCGGTAACAAAGTCACAAACACAATATCCCAAAGTTGTGTATCACATGTGCAAATGCAAATAGAGTGTACCATCGCCTTTGATACACAAACAGAAAGCAAAGTGTCTGTACGCGTAAATCATGATTGCCATGCAATAACAGAAAAACATCACAATGCCTTCGCGGCATCTACCGAGCTCGCCTATGGTCAGCCATTGCAAGAGGCACCAAAGAATAATACCTAACATACGTGTCCAACCAAGAATAATACCTAACATATGTGTCCAACCAACTCACTTCGCAAGAATCTAACATCACGCGTCGCACTCCTGAGGCGGCTTGCTGGCTCTGGCTGGGGTGTTGGAGCAACAACGTTGCGAACAGCCACCCTAGCCATGGTCCATAGGACTGCAGAGTACTGCGCTCCTGTTTGGTGCCGCAGTGCTCATACCCGGCTTATTGACCCCACCATCAACGACGATTTCCACCCCTGGCTCAAACTTCTATTATGCAACTGGTTTGTTGCCTCCACATACGTCTCAGTCAACAATTAAATGGGATTTTTTATATTTCCGGTACTTAATCCCTACAGATTGGTAATTTCGTTTTATGCCTTCATTCATATCGTATGTTGTCTGAAAATATACTTACGTGAAACCTTACAAATGGGTTTTTGTTTTCTTTCTGAAATTGTTTCAAGACAAATATAATCGCGATTGTAATCGTGATTACTTTCAATGTAATCGTAATCGTAATCGATTGCATTGTTATTTTGTTTATTCATAATCGTAATCGTAATCGAGCATGTGGCAAGTAATCGTAATCGTAATCGATTACATTTGTGATGTAGCCAAATCGCCCCATGTCTGCTACCGAGTATAATTGCCAAGATACACAATCCCAAAACAAAGTCAAAATCACAACTGGTCCTCAACAAAGTCCGACTATCAGTGTAAATCTTCACATTTCTGTTACTCGCTAGTTGCTTTTGACATACTTCACATCTGACACGATGACGGAATGGTCGTTTTCTGGATCCTAGACTTGTCATGGTTATAATTACGAATAGCCTACCACAAGTCGGGAAAGAAACAACGAACGTTTTCAACATTTTTGTAATAGACATGTACATGCATGTTTGAGGCTACCACTTCTCCTGCAGCAGTGATAGTTAGTGAATCAACTGAGAACACCATTATTGACAGACAAAAATATTTTAGTTAATATCTGAACATATTTAGATTGTCCGAAAGAGGCCTGAAACCTCTGCCAAATCTGTTTTATAGTTGCCTTGCTTGTTAATTGTTTGGACAAAGAATTGATAGCCCATAAAACACTTTCCAAGTACTTCATACAACTACTGTCATTTGTGCCACTGGTCCATATTACACAAACTGCCACCAGGGTTACTCCAAATTACACACTGCATTCACAAAACTAACTTCAACATTTTCCTACCTCATCCAGTCAGCTAAAATGATGTTAAGATCAATGATGCAACAGAACTGAAGAGTTTTAATATAAGCACGAAAAACCTGGCATTAAAACTCCTGTTACTGAAAAAAAAATCTATCATCTTAACACCCTGCACCTCTAACCAGCGCAAACTCGAAAACGAACAAAGAAAGAGTTACCGAATTCTTACAACAAGCTGTTGATCCACCGACATCCGATTGTTCGATTTTAAAAAAAAATGAGGAGTGCTTGTTCCAGATCGAATTCAGTATAACCAGTCACAACTTTAGTCCAGATTAGACACTGCACTAGCCTAAATTACACGGATCACCCCCCAAGAAAATATACACTGAATACACCGTATTGAAAATTTTTTCACCGTTCAGGATTTTTGAGCAACTTGCGCTTGCCCGGAAAAACAGACTGTTGACTGAATTCGCTGTGTTGAATATATATTTTTTATTATTCAGGATTTGAGCAATTTGCGCTTGCCCTTATTGTGGACACATTAGTGCTTTAATGTTTTGTGCATTCTTACTGCGTAATTCCCAGTAATATTCCATTCGTGATTCCACGCGATGTACCTGTTTGCGAACAGTGCGACCGTCGACACGATAGCCTGCAAACCTACATAACCGCAGTCGGTCGCTGATTCCTGTGGCGCATTCGAACGCCTTAACGCTTTTGTTCGTCGTCATTCTAATTCCAACTCTACATTGAACCGTTACGTGTTTCTGACTTCACGCTCAAGTCTATCGGAGTTTGTTATATATCTGAATATAATCGAAAGAAGCAGTCAACTTAGTGTACTACTGGAGAGTTATTAGCGGACAAAGTGGTGAGAGCCTTTTAATTTGCCTTGCTTTGGCTTGGGAACTTCAAGACGTCAGGTTGCTTAGTTGGGAGACCGACCTGTGCTCCTGCAACAACTAGGTTGACCCCTCAAGTAGGGATCTCTACAATAACCGACAACCTCAGACCCCACACCCTGAAAACAGATTTTGCCCTGAAATTTTTCAAGCGGGGGGCTGCAACACCCCGCCTCGTGCGCCTATGACTGCAAGCTCGTCGCTGCATGACACCAGAACAGTGAATCCGGCTCTTGCGCAATGCGAGTGTCATGCCGGAAAATAAAATGTCATTGCAAGAATTAATCATTTAATCGAAATTAAGCTGCTGACTTAAGATATTCTAAAATTTTTAGTTCTTTCTCCGAATTTCCAATTTCCACGGGGGCAAATGCCCGTTTCTGCCCACCCTGCGGACGCCCATGGATGACGATTGATTTTGACCACTATAAAGGTTATAAAAAAGCTGGAACCGTTGAGCTTCGCGTGATTGCACCTACTTACTGGTGTCCGCCTCAAAAACTTAAGGTAGTATTGCGAAATTTGAATATAATGTAGACCTGGGCTTGCGGATTTAACTCATTGGGGTATCACAATGAATTGTTGTTACGATTAAACCTACTTTTTCTGCAAATGAACAAGCAGAAATGTGAGAAATAAATATATTTGAAACGACAACAAAATAAGTGTAAAACAGAAAATAAAGAGCTTGTCGTTTTGTTAAGCGTCTTGTAACTCATGCAAAGTTTTAATCACCCTTGAAATGGAGCGGGAGCGCATGAAACAGAATAATGCCGCTAAAACTTTAAGTATTGCCTGATAAGACAGCAACAAAACAGACAGTACGCAATAATGAGATCGGAAACTGATCGCCCCGTTAAGAATTTTAAAACTTAATGCGATGCTTTCAATATAATATATGCGTACTAATGAGCAGGCCGGTTACTTTCACAGCATAATTGCATGTACCGCAAAGAACTAAGGTTAAAGAACTTGAAGATGAAACGCAAATCGCGACGCAAGTACAATCCTGATCAACGTGAAGTAGCGGAAATTCTTCACCGGTGAGGCCCGCTTCGTCAAATCAACTTTTAACTGGAGGTGGCGATTCGCACATCCCGTTCCACCATCGTTTATCGAAAGGGTCGACCACTTCCTCCACCGCACGAAAATCCGTACCGACAATACAGGCAAGCCACTGGAGTAAGAAAAGAACTTATTACAGAGTGGCTGATTGGCCTTTTTCACATTTGAATCCCATTCGACAAAAGATACACAGCACTGCGTTAAAGAAAAAAACATGTTTAAACAATATCTTGGCAAGACCGACGGTTAAAAAAACTGACAACCTCTTGCGTTGATTTTTTAGAAAACGTGTAGTTGCAAATAAGCTTTTTAAGCGGCATGCAATAAATTGCGATTTGGTCTATTTACAGTAGAATATTTTAACAAATATTTCAGTTGCGGTTTAACTTCTTCAAAATTGCAGTTTGTTATCCATTTTTCTCCCACTGTGTCACCTTATGACGATGAGCGAATCTAATAGTCGCCGATGTGTTACTTAAGTTTCTGTATGTCAACAGCACTGCCTGCATTTTCCAAATAATTAAAATTCAGTTTCTGTGTTCTTTTCACTAATCTTTTTTACACCATGCTTTAACCAACCAAACACGTAAATATTCTATTCTATTTCGTGAGCCCTCATAATACTTGTTTGACGGCCCTTACCGATATTTGTGTGCCTTTGACACCTTTTGCATCCGGGTTCATTCCAGTTTATAAATAGTATTTGAAACAATAAAGCTAACAGCTGGAAGTGTTTTGAATTTCGGACAGAGCTCTTTTGCTTTAGGAGTTCCACATAAAAACTTCAAGATATGTATGGCTATGTTTAGTATGTAACGCCTTCCTATAATTTTGCACTGCTTTAAAATAAGGAACAATTTTTGTTGGGAGCTATATAAATTTTAGAAGTGAAGTGACTGTCCTCAAACAATGTCGATCCAAAAGAGCTTATTTGAAGGTCGTCATAGTTTATGATCAGTATGTGTGCAAATAAAAGCATGGAGAAATGTAATCACCGGTTGATTTTTATATGCAAGTAAAACAGAGACGATGTTGCATTTGGTTAGTCCTGGAAACAAGTATCCATATAATTGCAGACATTTTCTAAAATTCTGGCAACGGACAATCGCTTCAGTTTATTGAAACGTCTGTGCGTCTTATTTGGCGAAAAGAATAATTGTCAATTTGAGCAGAAAAAAAAACGATGCGAATTTATTTTAGAGGTTTCCATATCAGCCACATTAATTTTTTTGGTGGGTTTTTTAAAACTGAAGCATATGCTTTCATTATGCTATCCGAACAAGAGAAACCGATATTTTGTAGAGATCTTCACTACTCCGCTGTCATTCCCAATTCTTGCACCCGATCTGTTACAACCAGTGCTTGCACCCCACCAATGTGTGATTCAGCGGTGCCTTACCTACGCTACCAGGCAATTACTCTGAAAAACATGAACGGTGTTGTGTACTGTATGCTGGTGGATCATGAGTGAGGCGAGCTCAAAAACCAACGGCAACGAATCATTCTGGACCAGAACTAAGTAAGCTGTAGTTACAAGTGTCGTAATGATTGCCTCAAGTTTCATTTGTAAGTTTTTTAAAATTAACCCGTTCCTGGTATTTAATGTAGTGAAAATTGCATTCGATACGTCCTTTGATTTAGCTACCTTTTAGAAACACACAATCGGACAAAAATCTGAATCCCCGGATATTCTTCGCCCCCACGTCAATAGTTTCAGGTGCTTGTTGTTTCAACCGCTTCCTTCCGGCAGTTAAAATGACGATAAGCTATAAAGTAATACTTTTCTAGTTTCCAGTATCCAAACGTCTAAAACTGAACACTTACATTTCCGTCGATAACTGAAGCAGGAACCTTTGTAGTTTTTGCTGGTTGAATCAAGGCGACAGAACCACCAACAGTTCACATTCACCTGCACAGCAATGCGAAAATAGACGGTATTGCCTTTGAAGCGCATGCCACTGTCTGTCCACCGGGATAACGACTTCCGAACACAGAAACACTGACGTATAGCGGTAGCAGATAACTAAAGTTGAGTAAGTTCTTGAACGGGTTTGGACACGTGCAACCTTTCTTTGAATGTTTCACCCACACCAACACTTCGGTCAATTAATGCTGCGATACAAAGTATTAAATAATTCATTATAAATAATAAAAAACTTTGATATCAAAGTCCATTTTGTCTTTGATATATGCATTACAATTTCTAAATCTTTCTGCAACAAGCCTGCTAGTGTGCCATTAATAAAATAGTAATTTCATGCGTCACTCACTTCCATTAATTTCGATTTCTGTGTGGTCCCTTTTATCTTCATGGTGGTGAATGCAACTGCGGTAGTTGCTGTGGTTTTACTGTTTGTTGTAATGGCAGTGGTGGCTGGCAACGACGAAGTCATAGCATCTACAGGTTTCCCGTTTCTGTTGTTTGAAACTGAAAAAAATTTATTAGTTCTGAAATCAACGTGACAAGACTAGAATCACTTATGCTTTAGAAGTTCATTTCCACATGTTTGTACTCAAATGGTCAAAATCACGAAGAGCACATATTAAAATTCTTCACTTGGACCGTTCCTGTGTTGGATAAGCCACGATTTTATGCAATGTGCTCATGCAGTTACATAAAATAATTCGGGTGTTTTAGAAAACCTGGCCCTATTGTGAAAACAGTAAACCAGCATACATTATTTAATGTATAGCGATTTATTCCTACAGTATGTGGCCCACTCGAAAACTGCACTATGGTCCACTGGTTGAGAAACCGAACTGCGCTGCAAACAGTGCAATTCAGCTTAAATGTTTGAGTGCTGAAATACACAATTGGGTAAGTCTTTTTTAACACTACATCGAGCTAAGATGACCCACTGCTCTATCCAAGGATGCACACATAATATTGAGATCGAGTACGAACGTTACCCGCTACATTAGGCGAAAAATAATCCTCCTCACGGCAGTGACCAGCTCAGGTCACCTCATGTTACGCAAATTTTATCAAGTTCCAACTGCTTGCTAATTAAATTACGGTCCCGGCTGATGAAGCACACCAACAAAACGCTGATTTATATTATAACGCAAACATGAAATACTGTAAGCGACTCCTTATAGACTATAGCAGGGGTGGCCAAACTGCGGCTCGCGAGCCGCATGCGGCTCTTGGACTTTCCGGAAAATTGCATATTTATTTTTTATATCTACTGCATTGCAAAGTGTAGAAATATTATAAAATGGTACGGTGGTAACTAGCGTGCCGTACACGGTGGTAACTAGCGTGCCGTACAGTATTACTTTTACAAGTCATTCCAAAAAGAATTGTCACAGAAGCGTAGGTTGCAAATAAATTCGTGTTTAGATTTTTCTGTTGCGACTCTTTGTTACTTGGGTTTTACGTTATGCGGCGCATGCATAGAGCAGATTTGGCCACCCCTGGACTAAGGTGTGTGACAACTTATTGTTTACTTCTGCCAAATATACCACCGACTAAGCGAACACATATTTTATGGAACTAACTGAGTTTGGCTGTGGCTGTGCAAGAACGTAGTACAAAAGTCGATACCCGAGCCACAATAGAACCAGAGCTTACATAAGGAGAATCCACCACAGAGGTTAGCGTGTGCTGAAAAAAATGGCGATGCATAGCAGATCAACAAACTGTGCCTGGAGGCCCGATGACGTACCGATCCGGAATTCACGACAACTTTTCGGAACATTGCTATCGTAGCAACGTGCTGAGGAGACTTCAAGTGCTTTAAGAGCTCTGCGGAATTCCTCCTTAATAAAATCTACGCTTTGTTTTCGCGACACCATCATCAATATTCGAGACGATAAACGTTTGTACTTTCGTTAATGCGAGAACCTTACATAAAGTTATTAACCGCTTTGCAACCGTTACTTGGTTTTTAATAAGACTGTTCCACTACTTTGTCTGTCGGCTTTAAGTAGGAACTACTGTGTAATAGATGGTAGTTACGTAGAGCGTACAGCGAGCTTGTTTATATTCTTCCTGATAGAGAAAAACCGTTGAGCTCAACTAGGTGGTCAGGGCCCTTATTGCTTTTTAGCGTATAAACCTCACAACTGTAAAAAAATATTAATCGAAATTCAATAAGACGCTTATTTTGTACAACATTAGTACAAAACAGTAAACTATTGCTCCTGTACTCCCGACGTTTAGGCACATACCTGACAGACGTTCGTGTGAACTGAACAAGCGATGTATTAATTCTAAGAAATTCGGTTGAAACGTATGAGCAGTTGGAAAACTGATTAGACATAATGCAAAACTCAAGCGTGGACGGGAAGTCGGATTTGAAAAACACCGTATAAGAGATGCTGAAGAGACAAAGTGCTTCACCAAGCGGATGGATATTTGAACTACAAACACCTATACTCCTGGCACAGCAGCGGTGTTGCCCGGAGTCTTCAAGCAAATCCACCTACAGCTCGATTGAAATACACCCCTAACACGCGTGCTTAACTCAATAATATAATTGTAGAATCTCAACTAATTGATTGTGTTTGAATGGGATCGAAGACTGTCAGCGCACTATCTCTACCTTTACAAAATACATGAAAATGATGTTTCATACCTTGCGGTCTGACAATGGCAGCCATCATCAATAAAATCCCGAGACTCTCTGCTCTCATCCTTGGTTGTGTACTGTAGCCTCTCAGCTAATAGCTTTTACACAAGCTGGGTAGCAAGTGTTACAGTGAAATTCAAGAAAACAAAAATATTATGGGGAGACTACAGCAAGAATGAGGATCACGAAAGTTAAAAAACATTATATACCGCTGAGCCTGTAGCTCAGGATGTAAGTTCTTCGCCATTTTTTCACTTACGCCTGTGGCAATAACTATGCTTTTATTGTTAATCAACTAACCAAAGCTGGAGGTGCCGTCGTCCATTTACTCATTAACAGCTGGTATTACACGTGGAAATTAATAATACGTTCTAATGCATTGTGCCCAAACTGTCTTCTTATAATTAACCACGGCGTTTTGCCACACTATTGCGTCCATTGAAACTAGGGATGTCTACATACTATAGAAAATGTTCTACGTAATTTGTTGCAATCCTCCACTATAGCTTCTGTTGCAATTTTGAAAAATTCTGCAAATATCAACTGATCTGACAGTGTTTATCCTTGTAGAGTTCATTCATTCTCAACTGACCACCGCATACGCATAACAGACTGTATTCCCTTTTCGCCCACGTAGCGCCAATTACTGTAGCAAATTTTTCCGTTGATCTGCTTGCCTTCACAAACTTCCTGGATACAAAGCACAGGTGGCTGTGCGGGCTTCATTTACTTGTTACTGAAGTCATAATAAAAACTTAATTGCGGCGAGAATTCCGCAAATTGGTAGTGCTTCGAGCGGTTGATCAGAAATGCGAGTTTTGCCAGTCTGAGTCTGGATGGTTTTCAGCAACTCCTTGAAAAGTGGCCCCTGCTTTTCAACCCAATATCTTTTGAGACTTCGCATGACGATTAAAACATGTGAAAATCAAGTCATTTGCGATGCGTGTGATGCTTTGCCGAACTGCACATTCTGTTTTAAACAAACGGTATTTATTGTTTCTTCGTTTTCGTTTTTTGTTTAATTATTTCACTACATTAACTTGTGTAAAAGTTAGCGAGGAACGTAAAACTTACACCCAAGATGAACCCGCGGAATAAAACTGTCTAACGTTCTCTTTTAGAAAGACTCAACTTGGAAAATTAATTTTGTGGCGAGGGAAGGCGCCAAATTATCAGAATGACTTAGTTGAGTAGGCATCAATCAGTACCCAAATGGTGTCATATGAACGTTTACAGCCAAACATTAGAATCAAAGTTTGATCATGCCTCTTTTCACAAATATACATCGTTCTGCCTCATCCAGAAATTGTTTTCATTCGATACTGACAAACAAACGTCATGAGGTGGTGAGCAAGATTAGATGTATTTCCTTCAAAATTGAATTCTTAACGATGTTTCTTTAATTTTGAAACCCCCTAGAATGAGCATTTGGTGCTTCAATTGTTCAAACATAAGTCAGTTCACACAAGGCTGGAGTAGACGTGACTGAATAGGCTTCAATTCTTTTTTCAATGCTCTCAAAACCTTGTTATATTTATTTACGAACTTGAAATAAACACCAAAGTGCAGAATAAGTGGTATCACTCAAAAAGTAAAAAAATAAAGTGCGCTTCGTTTATTAAGCTACTAACCGGTAGACGTTTGCCTTAAAATAAGCGATCTTTCAGAAATCCTGTGACTTAAAGCTTCTTTTGAGCAAGTAGGAAAGAGCATAACAAATTTCCTGACGTTTTACTTAAGAATCTTGACTTGCTTGCTGGGCGTCCCTGTGGCGGTAATGGTCCGCGTTTATTTATTTATTTTTTTTGGTGACGCTGCAAGTAATGCATCGAAACTTGAATTGGAAACCTTTCAAGATGCTTGCGGCAAGCAACAAACTTGTAGTTTTTGTTGCCGATTATTTCTAGTGTACACGGACGTCGGTCAGTCACGGCGTCACTTTGCCCCAGGCTGTTGGATGTGCCTGATAGCGACATCACCACAAAGCAAATCAAAATACTTTGCTTCATTCTGGATGATGACTGAGTTTACTGTTGACTTTGGCGCTGGATTTTTGGTGATAACGACTTCGGTTACGAAACGGGAAACTGCAGAGTAAGACTGACACCAGCCTGTGGCTTGGTGTTTAATGCGCAGGGTTGTCCATGGGACATATTTATCTGTCCCATTCCCATCCCATAGCAATTCAGCCTATGCCTGTCCCATCCCACCCCATGGGACGTTTCCCATGGGATTCCCATAGGAATCTCATTCCCATGGACAAGCCTGTTAATGCGTCCGCTTCCTTGCTGGTAGGACTGGAAAGCGACACTAGGCCGGGTCTCACCAAGACCTTGTAAATGGGTACTGTACCCTTCCTGCCAGGCGCACGCTGTCCAGAAGAGCTGCGGGGATAATCTCTTCCGGGAAGTAGTCATTTCGTACAAGACCTTGTAAAACCAGTCGTGGCGCCTCAAGACCGCCGTTGTCAGAAAGTGCCATCAAAACTCTTAGCACTATCTTCTTTGATATTTCAAGGAAAACGAATTGCGGAGTTTGATGCTGACATTCAACTTTACACTTTATTTATCATGTTTTTGTCACTGAATATGCTCGATCCGAACTGCACGTTAAAAAGCCAAAACGATATTTTAACGGTGGTGTACAACAAAAAAAAGTATATTTTAATCAGAAAACATTTGTAATTTCTGCAGCCTTTTTTGTTTTCCCTATCTGGACATATGTAAATGCAGGTCTAATCACGTCCTTTCAACTTTATGTGTAACGGCCTTAGTTGAAAGGTGTTTCACCACCTATGTTCAACATAAGGTACGTTACGTGAGTTTTATTGACTCATAGGCTGTTTGCATGGAATATAATTCAAAAACCATGTAGCATCTTAGCTTACGTATCTTAGATGCATAAAATGCTGACCTCTTTCAAAGGTAGCAATGCAAGGAAGCGATGTCATGCACTCTTTCAAGGGTACTCAAGACTTTTAAATGTCTTTCTTTAGCAGTACTCTTTCTTGTTGAGTGGATGACATCGCTTCTTTGCATTGCTACCTTTGAAAGAGGTCAGCATGTTATGCATCTGAGGTACGTAAGCCAAGATGCTCTTTCTTTCTTGTTGGTCACCGTATGTTGTTGTGGGAGCGCGGAACGATCTTCCAAATAAGCGGCTTCACATATTCAAGTTGTCAAGCCAAAGCAAGACAGTATAAAGGCTCTTACCACCTTTGTCCGTAACCGCAGGATTGTTTCCCTTGGTTATATTCAGATATAGAGCAAATTCTCACCAATACGTGAAAGTGAAGCCAAAGCAACTTAATAAAAGGTTCAATGGAGAATAACGTCAAACAACAGCATTGTTCTTTGACAGGAGAGACCCGCAGCAGCGACCAAAAACCGGGACGTTGGCTAGCACGTTGCCATGTCAACTGTATTAGGCTGTTCGTAAACAAGTAGGCCTACATTTCATCGAATCGCAAATAAAACATACCTTAAATCACATATTATAACCACTCAACATGTTATGGGNCTTATGCAACTGCTACACAGGCAAGAACTTTTCTTATGAGGATTTGTTAGAGTAACGCCACACGACCAGTCNCTGAAATCGAATCTCAAATATCGTAAAATTCTCCAATAAAATTAGCGACGTTTGGGCCTGACTCATAAATCGCATACGTCATTTGCACGCACAAGTCAACTTCTGGTCATTGATAAATTGAAGAATAATTGTTCTTGATAAGTTCGAACTATGGCGGTTTCATCAAAACGATCACTCCAGTGACTTCGTTCCAGGAAACAAAGTTTATTTGAATACCTCTCCAGTTAACACACCGGAGTAGGGCTGGGTCCGATGTCGAAGCTCAATCTAACTCTCACGATAGTTTAATTATATTCCAAAACGAAGATTTCTCGCGACTACAGCAAGGAATCATTGCTATGACCTGCAAATGACTTTGCTTCTGATTATAAAATCAAATGCAGAAAATCGGCAGCCTCTTGTTACGCTATGTGGCCTTATCCATCTTTCGTGATGTTTTATTATTACTAAGTGGCGAACGGTTTCAATACCAACGCAAAGTGTAGATGTCAATTCTTTTGTACTGAGACGCAGGAGTGTTTTTCTGAAAAACAACCAGCACTGCAGAAAAAAACACAGTTTCTCCAACTACAAGAAGGCCACAATAATGGACGCTCAGCTGTTATTGACAAGCTACGGTAGTGTGACAGTAACAATTCGACAAATTCTTTATTGGCGAAGAACAGCGTCTCAAAGTACCTTTATGAAAAGCTACAGTGCTTGCTGACATCGTTTCTCACTGTTTAGTAAAACGAGAGCATGTTTGTTTTTAAGAAGAGCAAACAATACTTGCGCAGTGAAACTATCATAAGTCATTATAATAATGACACGATTTGTTAATACTGCTCCTAGCTTTTCAAGATAAAGACAAGAGCAATGATTCCCAACCTTTTTTATGCCGTGGCCCACGTGTCGCTTTCAGCAGAGCGTCGTGGCCCACCATCACAGAACAATAGAAAAATCTACTCTCAGTCCTCATCTAACTACAAATATGAACAAACAAAACATGCGCTTTTACGATAGCACATCGATTTTTATTTAATTTTAGCATTAGCAACACTAAGCAGACTGCGAGATAAACTTCAATGTGATTTTTGCTCTTGTGTGTGACGCTTTCGACCAGATTGTCAATTCTTGGCTGCGTTGTGGAAAGAGCGCATCTAAAATCGTCTTCTAAATCGTCTAAGTCTTCTAGAGCAAAGTCGAGTATAGGTTTGGATTTTTTGTTTTCACGTGCAGAAGGGGTAGAATCCAGGTTCACATAAATATGTGCTGGGGAAGAGAAGTAACATTTTGAGAGGTTCTTTGCCAATATTTGAATAACTATCAGACACTTTCAGCCTAAAATTGCAAATTGTGTTAGTTTCGAAAACGTATTGAATCGTTCCGAAGGTCGATCATCATCTTGCATGCATACCGCAACATTCTCAACTGGGACAACAAAAATATTTTTCACCAAATCCAGTGGTTTTGATGATTTCGGAAAAGTACAGCACAAATTCCTCACAAATCCCTCTGAGGTGTTGAACAAATTTGGATGCTATATCAACATTCACTACATCAACCAGCCGCCGTGGCACAGTCTCGAACATAGATAAATTTCCTGCTTGAGCTTTTCGCTTCCACTTGTCAAGTTTTCCACGAATGCGCTGAGGGTGTCAATGAAATTGAAGGTAGTCCTTCCCTTTCCTTGCTTCAGATTAACTTCATTGAGTTGTTGAAATATTTCAGCAAGATATGCCAAGCAGAAAAAAATGGTTATTTTCGAGACTGGATACTATTCCGTTTTCTCCTTGATCGCTGAGTATTGATTTCAATTGTTACATACTGCTCGATGCGTGCATACAAGTTGCATACTGCTCGATGCGTGCATCTGAGCTTACGATCACACATTCTGAATCTAGCGTAATATGTTGGGCAATTCAAAACACACAGATAGATGGAAAGCTTGACAGAAACCCGGCTTAACGATATTGCGTCGGCAGCGATGTTTCAGGTTCACGAGAGGTGCTTCAAACCCCAACTCAGTGAATTTGAACATATCAAAATGCGAAATGGCGCCATGGCCCACCTAAAAACTGCCTGTGGCCCACCGGTTGGGAACCACTGGGCAAGAGTAAATTGATTGAAAGCATTGTTCTTCACCATGGAAAATTCGAGGTTCTGCCCTTGAAAAAGTGGTTGTTTAGATACCATTCCAAGCAAAGTTGTAACGTATGCTTAAGTGCTCGCTTAAGTTTAAAGCAACATTTAGGTTGATATACACACTTTAAACCACTATTATTTTGTTTCGGTATATACACTGTGATTTAGTCACAGCTAATAGCTCTCTCGGCCTCACGGTTTATGTCGTGGATGCGGTGTTTTAAATGGGGTTCTAAACTTATGTCCACGAAAGAGAAAAATTGGTTTGCGCACTAAAAGGATTAACATTCTACTTAAAACAAAAAAAAACGTTTTCGCTTGAAATGCCCAACCAGTCAACTAATCCCAATAGAAAATGTGCTCGAGGCAGTAGCATTCCGGCAGATCATAGATTTAGTTATAAATTTAGCTTCTACTGAGTCACATTTGCTGCAAAAGATTTTCATTACCGAAAATGTATGCGATTGTCGTATGTAACAACATTACGCTACAACGAGATTTGCTAAAACATTTTTGATAGGCTTTTTTTGTATCGTGTTTTCTTTCGAAACTGTTCAAAAAGTGACTGTTCAAAAGTGCGCTCAAGATTGCTTGAAAATATTTGTGTCTTTTCTTTAAGGAGATAGAAAATTTCGAATCCAGCAAACAGATGCCGAAGTTGCTTGTCAGGATTTTTATTGACTGAAGAAATAAAATAGCAACAGTAGTTTCATATGGGTTATCTTGACATAAATAGAGAATCCTGATCCAACCTGCAAAACACGAAGCACAAAGCAATCTGGAGAAGCAATTTAGCAAAGCTAATGCAGCAAAAGTTTAAAAACATCTACAAGAGGTTAGGTCTATGAACATGGGATTCCGACTGCTTCTAACATTCACAGCCTGTAAGTAAAAAGTTATTTATTTATTTATTTGTCGCAGACTCATGGTCCACAAGAGAAATCGAGTAACACAAGAACTCAAAAATGTTTAGTCATAGCGCATGACAAAGAAGGTGGTAGTTGATAAACACAATCAACACTGAGGTAGGAGCAAAATACTTAAATCGCACTCCAACTACAACTTCATTCAATATGTGCAGGACTTTTGCTTAAGCCACTGATATGACCGCAATAAGGGTTTGTAAAATTAATGATGCACAATGAATGAATTTTAGCAGAATGTTACCACTCTACAAAGAGACCACACGTAATTTTGTTTTCAATTTACCGCAAGCACGTGAAAACGGACAGCTCTGACCCTAAAAAGTAAAGAGCGATTGCAAAAGTACTACCCTCAAGTTGAGGGAGAAAACCTTTGTAGTTGGTGAAGATATATTCTTAATTTTTGTTGTAGAGTAGTATTCTTGAACGACATTTTATTTAAAAAATAAAAATCTTGCCGAAATTTGGAAACAAAGTTTTGTGTAATAACGTTTTAATTCAAGAAAAAGAAATCACCCATAGGTTTCACCTAAAAACGCCTGTAGCTTGCACAAAATCTGCTTTACCATTTTGCGCAGCATACGTCGGCAACCAACCAATCCATAGTAGTGCCGGGACTGTACAAAAAATTTGACCCTACACGGGAAACATCACAAAAATTTGACCCCACACTGGAAACACCACAGTGCAAAAACGAAGCACTTCCTCTGGCAGTCGAAGTTGCACTGTAAAAGACTAGAGATAGTTTTCGAAAGTCCGTCACTCACTTGTGCATGATCGGAGCTGTTGGCATTTTAAAAACATAGAGGTAGCGGCTAGTGCAGGACATGCCAGTTCAGATAACAATGAATAAGGAGGCGTTTTCAATTATAGTTGGACAGAATATTTTTGCTATAAGATGCAACTACTTGGATTTTGTGCAGCTATTGTTTCAAGCGATTTTTCTGCACATTTGTGGCATGTTTGCAGGTGTCTTTTTGAATATTTTACGAAATCTCGATTGGTCACTCATACAGTAGTACGGCTGCTTGGATAATCTTTGAAACAATTTGGACAATTGATTGGCAGGGTGCCTTTCTTCAAATGCAAGAGAGGAATATTACAAATGCCGATTGAAGTTCCTCAAATTGGAAAACGTTTTCTACACTCCTGGAAGTCCAACCTTGATTCCAACTCGTGATGTTCACTTGTTTCAAACTGAAAGTCGTCGTCGCTCGCATGTCTTACAAAAGATATCAAACACGAACTTGTTACTGCAACATGAAGATATTGCATTTCTTGACCGACTAAATTGCAACCCATCCAGATTTGTTCCACTGTCATGGAAATGTCACCAGCATTACCCTTCCAAAAGCACGGATATACCTGCTGCATTCGTAACTATCTATTGTCCAAGATGTGATTGCATTATGTATGTTTGGACACTCTCGGCTACACTGATAGGAAGATGACGCAACAGCTTCTGTTGACGATGTTTACCATTTACATTGCAAGAGATTCCTCTGTGCATTACACAAAAGCTGCTGTAGAGTGTGGACTGGGACGAAGGCGCCTTTAATAAAAAAGAAAAAGGTTTGCACTGAGAAAAGACAAATAACTATTTATTTTTAAAATGACGTCTTCCGGCGTTTGGGAGCCAAAACAACCAAGGGTCCAAACTACTTTTATTTCTGTGTGTCTATTGGGGAGAAAACGTCTGCTTTCAAAAGATCTTTGAAATATTTTTCTCTACCTGACAAGTGTGTCCTTCTCGTCTTTGATAGACATGGCAGTATTAGACTTTTTGCTGCAGAGGCGCCGGGTGGTTTGTCAAAATACTTCCTTGACTTGCCAGCCACTGGAGTTTGGTTTAGCCCGATAAACACCCAAGGTTGCCGTTTATATTTATTTACTGCTAGAGCTCCCGCGTATTTTCGCGTTTCTCCGCATTGCAATTGCAGACAAGATTCGGCTTTGTTGTGATACCAGGCCTTTACACTTTTTCCTTTGTTTTTTCTTCCAGTCGCCAAGTCGAGTTGAAAATCTCCTAAAATCCTTACTCTAGTCTAATTTCCACACACGGCCAAGCTCCACAATGTTTGATCCGCTCGACGCACATTCGATGGATGACAATTAGGTCTAGGTGAGATCGCTTAATTTCTCCACCCTGCAGAGCCGGATTATAGGATGGGGGGCCCAGGGCAATTTTCACTGTTGGGCCCCTATGACGTATCTCATGACGTCATATTTTGTAAAAAATTACGTTTTCGCTGATTTGCAAAGTTCTCCTTTGCTTTTTCCGGTAGTCGAGAATATACTTGCTCAACTGTACATACAGTTAGCTGCGAGAAGAGAATTTAAACACTGGAGTGTATTCTTACTATAAAAACATTTCACAGGCTAGAAACTGACTCGGAAAGAAACAACATTCACCAGAACAGTAAGCAGAAACTAGAAATACAAAAAAAAACACAGGAAAACTAACATGTCATTATGGCCAGTCAAACTGAGCGTGAACGGTGCTTCTAAGCTTATTTCGTGATTTTCACCTACATTTTCAGGTGCTCTGGTTAACGTCGCACTGGTCTAATGTTGCTGCTTGAAAGTTTTAGCTAACACTGGCAGATTGTTGCGCATTTTCTTCTTAGAAACTTTGCATTTTATAGCTCCTGAAGGCGTTACAAATTTCGGCACCGCGCTAGCTAAACCCTGCAATCATGTTTTCTGCTCTTTCGTTCTACAAATCGACTGATTAAAACGTTTTCTGATGGACTACGCAATAGCATTTGGTGTAAATGACTTGGCAGCTTCATATGGTTTTGACGTAACACAGCGATAGTAGCTATCGGAAGAAAAGTGCGTTTCCACCATACGTTACCCTTAATGACGAAACAAAGTTCGCTGCTCGTCTGGGCTACCGCTAGACCAGGGGTGGACGGTTAATTTTTCTGGGGGGCCACTTTGAGAAGGCTGCGTTAACGGAGGGCCATTCCTTCTTATGGAAGTAGAAGCAAGTTTCGATTTATAGCTTTACTATGAGAACTTGGAGGAAATTTCAGATTTAACGATTTTCCTGAATGCTTGTGTGGGCCACTGAAAACGTTGTGGCGGGCCACATTAGGCCCGCCGGCCGCTATTTGCCCACCTCTGTTCTAGACCAATGCTCCACAACCGGCGTGACGCGGCACACCGGTGTGCCTCGAGACGGTGCTAAGTGTGCCGCGGAATAACTTGTCTGAAATTATGAGCACCACTGTTCGCTAACTTAAACCCTAGCTAAACTTCCACTGAACATTTATGTTGGTTTTGTGATGTCAGAATCGAAGTTTTCACAAACAATAAATTTACGAAATGTATTTTTTGCATTGTGGTCGAGGCAGAACCGTCGCCAGAAAGTTTTCAATACGGGGGCTTTGCAGTTCTGCGGCGGGGCTTTTCGTTTGTGCGGAGGCTTGACATTATAAAATTAACCAAAATTCCACTTATTTATAGTGTTTCACTTTTCAATTTTGGGGGGGCTTGGAGCTTTGCTTGGGGGTCCTAGCCCACCAAAGCCCCCCCGTGGCGACGGGACTGGGTCGATGTGTGCCGCAAAATTCTGGAAAGTTGTTTAGTGCAGGGGTCGGCAGCCTCACTCGAGCTATGGACCGGTTTAAGCCTGGCATTATTTCACGGACCGCCCTCAATAAAATACCGAATGTTTGGCGCATGCAAATTTGTTACAACTCGCACAT
>JGI24159J19872_10003804_pt1 | contig 19034 bp, 5 predicted proteins | sample Ectturendosymbi4_FD_19872 | JGI IMG/M metagenome (IMG submission 19872) | reverse complement strand
TTCTACAACATCTTCAGTTATAGAAGTGACAATTTTGTATTACCGCTTGCTTAACACTTGTCAAAATAAAATCGATCTTTTTGTAAATACCCTGTTGATTTGCAGGTACGAAAGAATATTACCCGGTGTAACACCTAAAACGTGCTGTTTTTAGTCAACAAGCCTGGAATATTTGGAATTCACCTAATTGACAGGGATACTTCAAACCTNCAGGCTAGAAATAGTTGATGGTTCAAGCACGGCCTACTTAAGATACCGCCGGGTANATCACATTTCGCAGGCGATCGCTAACAGGCCGATTTGGTTTCTTTCTAAATGCAAGTAACCTCGATCACGTACCTTTAGTTCATGACTGCAACACTAATTTTAATGGCACTAGCAGTTTATGGGACTTTTTGAAAATCTTTGCCGTGTTTTTGTTTATTAATCATGCATAGTCTGAAAAATAATCCATAGCTGAAGTCATGGGCGCAATTTGGTGGAGGACACGGGGAGGTGTCCCCTCCCACTTTTTCAGGTGGGTGGGATATAATATGCCACGTCCGCCACTTTTTGTCTTCAGGTTTTGTATTTGGAGAAGCTCCAAAAATAAAAGTGACGTTTGCCACGTTTTGCGTGAAGTGCTTTTCATGTTAGGTGTTACACATAGCCAAGTTGACGTTGAAACAGAGTTTAGTGTGGTACCACTGGATTCTGTTAGTTCATCAATTTTTGCTTCAATAAAATGATATTTAGCATTTTTCAAGTTTCTAGAGACCGCGAAAGATGGTTTACTGATTCTGTCCGACATTTTACCCTCTGTAGTATACTGCTAGAAAGGTTATTTTCTTGAAACAGTGATAGTTTTACAGCTGCACATGTGAAAGACCAGAGTATAGCATGGATTTGGTTCGCGTAGAATGTATCTGGTTTTGCTGCAACGTTGGTTGTCACGTATTCAGAAACAGACGGCGTAAAATTTAATGATGCTAGTGTATATAGGCATACCATATTTTTGTGATTGAAAACCGGGACGCTTCAGAATAAGCCTTAGAAGGAAATCAAACAAGTTCCGGTACGGAATAAATCCTTTCAATGACCTATAATTGCAAAAAGAAAACCCCCTCCTACTAGCCAACTTTACTGAACTAGCCAATGCGCTAACAATCAACCCATTACTGGACCAGTTACCCACTACAATGACGTATCAATTAACTTTACATGTAAAACAACGCAACAAGATCACTCATCATTCTTCAGCAAGTTGATTATAAACAGACTAATCATAGCATGTGTGTGTAGGACTATGCTGCCTGACTGAATGCCTAGCCTGGACTTTTTGTTTGACCAAGCGGGACAAGGGACAAAGCCTTTCAATCGGATCTGTCCTGGTTAAAACAGGACGTCTGGTAAACCTAAGTGCAGATAATGTTCGAAAGTTACATTTTCAGGCAAATATCTGCGAAGCTTTTGCTGAAGACAAAAGCAGCACTATTGTGGAGACTTAGTTTTGTGATGGGCAGTTTTGCAAAAGCCTGTCTTCAACCATTAGTAAATAGGATTTCAATCAAAACGTTGGAGAACTAGTTTCCTAGCTATATATTGACCTATAGCTCAAATCATAAGGACTTGACTAGGAATCAAAGATAAAATATACATTTATCCTCACTTCTTGTAATGTCGCGACAATGGTGACCAACAAAAAAAAATATATTTTTTTGTGACTCTTACACTTTGTGCTTGTGCTGAATGCATCGGTTCGTAAGTCATTTGATTTACTTGAATTTAACCAAAAACGTAATGCAGAAATATTTTCATCCAAGTGCGGAACTTTTGCTTTACAGGCAGGCCCGTATCCAAGGGGGGCATTCGGGGCAGTGCTCCCCAATTTTATTGTGCCCAGAAAAATTTGTTTTAAACATATAGTAAAAACTAAAATCTTGCCCCGTAAAAATGTTTTCCCCCAAAAACTTAATACCTGATCACACGTAGTTTTGCTGGACATTCTTTTCGTGTTAATCAGGTGAAACTTGCACATTTTTACCAATTCACCGTTGTGCGTTTTTATTTCTGTTTAATCTCAAATTTATTTTCGTGTCGTTAAGCAAGTGGAACTCTTAGAATTGAACTTTTAACATTAATTTCATCCATTAAAATCTGATGTTCAACCTGAAAAATTGACTGTGGAAAGACTGAGCTAAGTTGCATCACATAAAAAAGTCACAAGGCAACAGTCACCAAACGATCAGGTATGCAGAAATTACACTGTAGACTAGATGGGTATGTATGCAAAGGCCAACAAGGGGAGATTGAAAGGATGCATCCACCACCTGGTAAGAGGATATCATTGGAGGTTTTGGTAGGGGTGGGATTGCAGGCATGATGCGCAGTAGCTTTGAAAATATTTGCAGCTTTCACAAAGAGCGTAAATGTGCAAGAAAAATATTTATCGTCTTTGCAACGTTAAGCAACATGATAAAGACTTCAAATCGCGCTGTAAACCACACCTCTTATAAAATGTATGAAAACTGATGCTTTCTACAATAAGAGTGATATGCACGTGCGACCAATGCGATCCAGCATTTTGTGCACTCCAACTGACTGCTCGGATAAAACCAAATTTATGTATTAGCGTGATTAGTCTTGCTTTTAAAACACCTCTGTAAACAAGATTGGAAATCTGTTCGACCCGATGACTTCATTGGTTTCACACTAAACTGTCCCCCACACATTTTACAACAAAATTGCGCCCATGCCTGAAGTATGTAAGGATTCCGGAAAATCTTGACCACACTATATAAAACTAATTAAACTATACCTAACAAATCACACTGCTCAGTTTCTAAGTTAAATACGGACACTTTCGCGATCTTTAGCAAGCAAAATGCAATACATCCCTGTGCAAAAGTGCAAAATTTTTGCTATCAATGTGCCCAAATTTGTTTTAAAATATACCACAATGTCAGCACAAAATTACAAATCGTTTAGCTTCACAATATTTGAAACAGCTAGAATATTTCATGCTGCAATGTTCGTAAAACTTCTTTGCCGAACAAGTCAGTTTACCAACAACAGAGCCAAAACCACAATAGCTTGTTTTGCCTACATGCTTAGTCACATAATTCTTAAAGTATGAACGAAATTTTCTAACATGTTGCATCACGTTATTTCTGCATTTCTACCATCAGCAAACCATAATGGAAATAGAACTGGGTAACTGAAAAACTGAAGTTGCACTTGCAAATGTTCATCAACTTCCATGGTTTCTTGCACTAACGGAAAACCAGTCTTTTTATTACACACAATAGGCTATTGTAAAATACTATCCATGTATTTGTTTTCTTGCGCAAGTAACCACATGGTGAGTTCAAGCAGCTGAAATGACTTCATCAAATGCCCATCTTCAAAACTTTCCTTTTGATCACCCTGATAAATTTAATGCTTAGGAGCCTTTCTTGACAAGCTATCAGTAGGTAATGTTGAAGGTCGTTTCAAAAGTTTTCTGTATGAATTTTTGGAATTGGTTGCATTTGCAATTTTTGTTTCATTATTTTACCACATTTTATGAATTTATCTTTCAAATGTCGGTTGGCTTCCAGTCAGATCGGTTGACAAACTTGATCCACTTTGCTAATAAATCAGGTTTGTTGAAAGGAAAAAATCCATGCACTTTTTCATGTTTCGTGTTATATCCAGGAGTTACAAGCATAACCAACACACTTATCAACCATTTTACCATGTACAACTGTCAAAACATATGAAGTACACTGTTAAACATTAACGATTCACATTGCTCCAGGGGCAGATCCAGCAAGTAACGTTCAAGGAGGTCGGTTTCGAAAAGATGTGGTAGTCAAGTCTCACAACTGCTTCTTTACTGTAAGAGAGAGGAAGTATGCATCACAACACTGCTGTGACAAAAAAATGGATGGCAAAATGGCCATATATCGCGAACAATGAGACTTTTTGAACAAGACGAAAAACTTATCGGCATTGGCTTTGATATGTTGTTTTCCCAATTGTACAAAATCATGGTGAATAAAGTTAATTTCGAAGATTTTAGGGGGTTCGATCACCCTCGCCCCGTGTATCCACCACTGCACTGCAGGTATTCTTTTTGCAACAATTTATACTGGTTGGTTATCATTTTACCATCAACACCATTCACTCATTAAACAGTAAAAAAGAGTTGCACTGTGGGCTGTATAAAAATACTTCTCACATTTTCTGAGGAGTCAGGACTGCCATGTTATGGCTATCACACTTAAAACAAGTTGCAGCACATTTTGCTTTTGTAAAGAGCACAAAACCAATCTTACACTACCCTATTTGCCAGGCATGTTTACTGAATGTACCATCTGTTTTTCCAGGGTGCTGGTTTGCCTGTGGGACTAACCAGTCAAACACACTCAGCATTTCAAATATGGATAGCCAAGTCCATGCATTAAGACCAACTATAAAATTGAGCTTCTAAGAAACTTTGGGCGGATGCATGGATTGCTCTATTGTGAAGTCTGTTTTTACGTGTATTGCGTCAGTCTGTTTTTACGCGGATAGTTGATCGTGCGACCAGACGTTGCTTTTATGCAAGAACCCGTCCGCATTTGAGCGAAAACGAGAAAGGCAATCAAATGATGTTAGCAGTTTTCTCCAAGTCAGTCGTTTTTCGAATGAAAATACCGTTCAACAAGAGTGAAGCAATTGTACAATAAGTTGAATTTGTTTGTCGGTTCGGTTTGATTGACGTAACTTTGCACTTGCATTCGCCGCTCGTATCTCTGTTGCAGGTCTTCGTTTACAAATTTCAGCTTAATTATGAGTACTAGCGGTATACTGTCTAATGTCCATCACATTAGCGTGCTGCTACTCATAAACGTAGCTTAGGGACATATGAGCTATGCACACGCCCCTCCAAAAAAAATTTAGTGATATATTGTACATTCAGATCCAATCCAATAATCAGCCGCCTTTTTTGATGTTGATATAGGTCATTTTGCTAAAACATCTTCAACAAAAGCGTCGTAGCACGGCTGACTAAGCACGAAGACGTCAAAAAAACACTTCTTAGAAGCAAGGGCGTAGCGACGGGGGTCAAGGGGTTACAATTCCCCGGGCGCCGAATCGCTATGAGGGCGCCGAATCACTGTGGAGGGCGCCGAAAAGTCCCAACAATGTCACAAGTGCTTTCCTCAATATAGCACATTCTCTTCCGAAAGACCTCACGTTCGAACATGGGTCGCTAATTCTGCTTCTTGCCCCTGGCGCCATCTAACCTCGTTACTTCCGTGCTCAGAAGTGCCACGCGCTTCGGCCTTGCACTGGATCTGGCATCTGCTAGGGCCGGCCCTGGATAGCACTGACACAATTTTGCATTCACTGCGAAATACTTGTAGCCTATTCACGCAGACTGCAATTCAGCAGTCTCCGAACTAATTTTCCACAAATACGCGTAACAAGCTCGTAGCTTGCAATTAGAAATTGTGTAACAATCTTATTGAATGGATTTAGGTTTGAAGCAAGGCCACTTAATTAACGGTGATTGCTTAGAGGTGTCGTGATGAACTGTAAACGACTAATTAATTGCAAGAAACCGGGTTCGAACTTTCCGTACAGTTATGACAACACTGTTGCTGCAGAAACAAATCTGAGGCCGGTCAAACTATGCACCGCGCCCTTTCGTCAGCGCAAGCTTACAACCTTTATCTTTCTATCAGTTGGAGTCAACTTTGCTTAAAATCTTGCACACAGGCCTTGTTATTGGTCGAAATACGCATGTTTAAGACTTTCTGGTATTGATTAGTCCAATAACTAGTCCCCAATTTAATCCTCTTCTGCAAGGCAGAAGTTCAGATTACTAACCTACCATAAATTTTGTATCGCACTCGCACGTATAAGCTATAAATATCAACAAATCTAGAAGAACGTAAATGTGGACGGAGCATGTCATCTGCAATTAACCAATGGATTACTCTGTCGGCATTAGCATTGCAATTATTGCTAAACAAGTTCAACCAACCGCGTTACACAGCTAACTCCACCTTGCTATCTGAACAGGAAGCTGTGCAATGTTAAAACTTCGGTCATAAGCATTAAACAAATCTTACTTTTGTGCAATACAAACTACGAGAAGACTATCTCTGCAACACATAAACTTTGCGCAAATCAATCCCTGCACTGATTACAGCGATAAAGTGCATGCCGCAGTTTTTTACGCCCACAACTATAGGCATGTCAGAAAGTTGACGTTGAACACTCTAAACTAGTGGTTCTCTAGTGGAATTTTTAATCTCTGGGCGGAAATTTGTTCCAGGGAGGAACTGGGGAGGAAAAGCTGTGGATGAAAGAACCTCAAGCTTTTATTGTTAGTTTATTCAACACATAAAAAACTGCACAGCAAGGTTGGTTTCGATGGGAATTTCTGTAGTACGCAAGCAGAAGCTGCTTTATCAGCATCGTTTGAGCCAGTTCTTTCAGTCCACTGCTTGGGCTCACTAGATCTCGGGGCAGATTTTGAGCAGCCAATCGATTGTCTCATCATCCAGAACCGTCCTGCAGTGCAATTCATGGGGAGGTTGATGGATTGGACATTGGAAGACTACATGATCAACGGTTTGGTCTTCTGCGCCACACTCACAATCTGCAGAAGCGGCAATACCCCATTTGTGCAAACAGGAACGGAAATGTCCGACGCCGGAGCGGAGGCTGTTGAGCCGGACACATGCTGTTCTTGGCAGGGCCATTCTAGGAGGTTGGGTCGGGGATGAAAGTACGGAATCTCATAATGCTCTCCAACCTTTCCACACTCCATCAGTGATCCGCCCAGAGCCCCACACTTCTGTTATTGTCGTCAGATAAACTGATGTGTTGTTGCGCAGCGGGTAGAAATGGGTGCATCGGCGCCGGAAGGATTTTTTCCAGGGGGGCACTAGGGGACTTTTCCAAAATTTTTCTAAGGGGGGGTAAAAGTGGTGAAATTGTTTTTTTCCCCCTTGAAATTAAGAAAACAGCCTTTTTGCTGGAATTTTAAAATTTCAAGGGGGGCCGAGGACCCTGCCCCCCTCCGACGCCCATGAATGGGTGACTCGATTCAAGATGCCGTGCATTCCCACTCGATGTACAGGTGAGCACTGAGTGTGGCAGATGACCAGTCTTCATGGCACGGCATGCTAGAGACAGTGTGGCGCCTAGGGCCCCAAAAATGAAAATTCGCATCTGCGTGGAGGGTCTGCAAACGTTTTCAAAGCGCCTCATTCGACATTCTTCCATGACTAGGTTTGCAACTACCGATGAAACGAGAGAATCCATCGCTGTTCCAAAAATTTGTTTGTAGTGTATTCCACGAGAAGTAAGATTTAATGAACTTTAAGCAAAATTCATGTCCTTTAGGTCGATAGTTGACAAATTGTACGTTGACTCTGTTCGGGATTGGATTGTAGATGTTGCTCAGCTATGCATTAATGCCAATTGAATTGGAACTTTGTAAATAAAGATACAACATCAAATGAGACCATTGCTGCATCAGTTTGCAGTAATTCTTGAGCAATAGATGATGCGAAGTCTGAACAATTTCCCACGTGACGTTTTGATTTTCGAATACCGTATTTTCCGCCGAATCTTCGAATAAGCCGAGGCCAATTTTTAGCTCTCAAAATGAGTTTTTTTTCATATTACCGCCTAATAAGCCGAGGCCGTGTTTAAAAATCTCAGAAATTTATTACAATCCATCAATTTAATCATCTTCATCGTACTTTCTCAGCTAATAACACCAGAAAATGACTTGTACGACGACCAGGTATCTGCCGATGATTTAAATCTATTCTTCGATTCAACTGACGATGAAGATGATTAAATTGATGGATTTTAATAAATTTCTGAGATTGAAGTCTATATATTTTTTTGGTACAATGCTGATGATCCCCCCAATAAGCCGACCCCCAAAAATCAGGTCCAAAAATTAGGTCCAGAAATTCCGCTTATTAGGCAGAAAATACGGCAAGTGGTTGCAGTAATGAGGATAATTTTTTAGCGAACCCGTAGGTAGGTGAGTCTGGGAAAAAAAATCGGTCGTAGGGGAATGTTGTTTTCTCTCAAGCATCTAGCAACCATGGTTTGTCGACTTATTCTGGACATTTTGCAACAGGTTTCAATTGGTTTTCTTCGGAGATGATCTAGAATTTTCGGGTGGCCATTTTGGGGGTGCCTGGTGGGGGTGTCCCACCACTTAAAATGTCTGCCATTTGTCATTTATTATTCCTGGGATTATACTGGACATATTTCAACAGGTTTCAAATGGCAACCTTTCGAACTGATCTATTTCAATTTTTGAGGTATCGTTAAGCACCATGACCACAGCCACCAGATGTGACACGGCAAACCATCAGTTCCTTGTACAGGAAGCTATACCACAGGACGTTATGAAATTTGAAATTGGTTACTTTTCCAGCTAACTTAGACCCTCTGGACTCCCGCTCTAATGCGACTGAACAACTAAAACTTCCAGACATGTCAAGCGTGGGTCCTGTGCAGTATGGTACCGTTCTGGAGATAAACAGCACAGGCTCCACCATGCACATCAGAGTTCAAAACGGGCCTCATTTTGAAGCACGAACCCGGCCCGATATTTGTTTTTGAAGCCCCGTTTAGGCCCGAAAACCAAATTTGCCGAGTTAGTCATGATATGCGCAACTGCAGGATATCAAAAAACGTAATGGACGGGTATAGCTGCAGGTGCGCGGTTTTGCCATACACAAAATAGCAACCACCTTGACCAACACATTAGCTTAAACAACAACAAACTTAGCTTGTTGGTCAACGATAATTCTGCGCCATATAATGTTTTTCAAGAAAAATAGAAACTAACCACGATGGCGCTATAGGCATAAAAGAAACTATCTAGGACAGCTCTATAGGCATGAAAAGTCGGTTTGTAGGCGATCGTTTCTTAAAACAAGTCAAGAATCTCGTAAGTGATTAGTCTTTTCGAAGCAACCCTTCGTGTGCTAATTTCCTTACAGCTGTCGCCTTCTCAAAAGGAGTGTGGGACAGCTACCAGCAGAGAACAAAGGAAAGCAGCTGTGTTTACATATAGAAGAAGCTGAAGAAAAGTCACAACCACTTCATTCACAGATGTCACCCTGGTGAGCGCAAAAATGTACGTCACGAAAGAAAAAAAATATCTGAATGTTATAAAAAGGTTTTGTATGCAGGCCCGAAATCGGCCAGAAATATTTTTGACAAACTTAACCCTGAACCCGGCCCGACCCGAAAAACCCGGCCCGACTTACAACTCGGATGCGCATGCTCCGGTAAGATAAAATAATTATTTTCTAAATAGAGCGGCTGGATTTGCGAACTAAGGCAATATAACCACTCAAACTTATGTAACTACCCACTTTTAAAGACACCGCACTTCCGCTCTCAGTCATATTTTGTAGGCCAGCGGCTGACAATCGGCCTGTTAGCAACGAGCGAGAAAATGTGACAAATACCGCCGTAACTTAAGCCGTGGTTCAAGTAACCAGTCTCCACATAGGTGACAAACGAGTGAATCAATCGGCAATTTTTTTTCATAGGAGGGCGATTTCAAGTAACACTACGCATCTTCAGTCCTAAAATCTGTTAGCAATGCTTACAGGTAAAACACTGAAAGTCTAACGCAAGAGCAAAGAAAGCAAACAAATTCAAGACTGAAGTGAATAAATCAGAACACAAGGTGTGACAAGCAAAAAACTGGAAAATACGCCTTTCCCATGTATTTGCTTTCACCGGAACTTCAAAACTAATCTGACGCCAGTACCGAGCAACGCAACAGATCAATTTATGCCCAGCAACACGCCGTTATGACTTTAACTCTAGAAAGCGTCTTTAAAAATAAATGCTGAACTCTGTGACGGAAGTTAATGACATTGCTGGCCCACTGGGTGGTGAAATAGGTCAAAACAAGTTGATGAGCAGCGCAAAAGGTTGCAAGAATTATTTTGCACGGGTTAGGATAATGTTTTCAATATTAATTTGTCTGTTCAGTTCATTCAAATCTTCAAAGGCATCCAGAGAGAGAAAACTGGGTTGTTCTACAAAAGTAACAGTGTAAGCTGCAAGGATATGGGTGGCTTATTAACGAAGCCATAGAACGCTGAATAGTGCCGCCATATGGCCATTTCATCTTTGTCATCTTCACAATCTGGTTTGTTTCAGTTACTGAGGGGCGATGACCATCTCGTGGAAAATTTGTTGGGAGTTTGGTCAACATACTGCTCATGGTACACAAGTCGCTACATACATATCACAGTTTGAGCAAGTCAAGTTTTGGTTCACTGATCTCAACACGTTAGTCACAAACTTATCAACCATTTTACCATGTACAACTATCAAAACATATGTAATACATTGTTAAACATTAGCGATTCACATTGAAGCAGGGACGGATCCAGCAGGTAACGATAGCGAGGCCGGTTTCGATAAAGTTTGGTATAAGTTAAGTCTCATTCCCTACTGTAAGAGAGATGATGATGCAATATGCTTCACAACACTGCTGTGACAAAACAATGGTTGTCAAAATGGCCTTATATCGCGAACAATGAGACATTTTGAACAAGACGATTTTGCAATTAGCAGTTAGGAAAAGATTTCTATTCTGTTGTTGTCTTCAATTCGATTTTTCAGGTTTTACCACTGGTAGACGTCTTGCACTAGCAGCTAACAAAAGATTTCTGTTCTGCAGTTGTCTTCAATGTGATTTGTCAAAGACAAGCAACCAACGATAGTCGCTGACGCCAGGTGCGCAACCAGAGGGGCGGCAATCGGGCAATTGGGCCCCCCAAAATTTTCACAAACGTATTTATTTGTTAGGTGCAGCAGCAAGTTACATCATTTTGCCCCCTCCCTCCGAAAATACCAGTTGGTTGCGGCCCTGACTGACGCATTACTTATTTTCAGCAGCAATAATTCAGTGCACAGCAATTTGTACCAACCTTGTAACCTACCACTAACAGCATTTCGGGTTCTCACTGAACCTAAGGGCCAATTACTTTGGTATTGTTTCCAAAACGTTCTTATCTAATGGGTGGGCTCTTCACAACGAATACTGTCCAGGCGTCCATTAGATGCATCAGCCTGACTCCAGTGCCGGAATAAGGTAGCCCGGGGCCTGTAGCATGTTAACAGCGCGGGGCCCTACGTTTAAAATACACTTAAACAAATGAACAACTGTTAAATATTGTGGTCATGTGACTACCATTAGGCATGTTGAACTTGTCAATACGAAAAATCTGGTCCTAAATAGCAACTGGTGGACATTATGGGGTGCACATACTTTAACAAAAATGTACATACGTATCTTATTGCCGAGAAGGAATACATTAGTGTACAGTGTACAGCTCACAAGCACAGCAACAAGACAACAATTAAAGCTTATAGATCAGGGGTTCCCAACCTTTGTCTGACCATGTACATCTTCAGAATTTCGACAGATGAGCATCTACCTCTAAAATTTCTTATGAGAAAATATTTTATCATGACTAATCATAGATATATTTAACAACAAGCATATAAAGATTTTTGAAAATTATATCCACTGATATATGTACAAATATTTCCAAATAAGCAATATATATGTATATTCCTCCCTTCTATTGTTAACCTTAAATGTACACTTCCGATAGGCACATGTACAGTAGGCTACCCCCGGTTGGGAACCCCTGTTATAGACTCATCAACAAATTTGATCACTAATATATCTAGAACAGTGGTTCTTAACCCATTATCTAAAACTTCCCCCTCAAGTAACAGTCCTTTGTTTCAAGACCCCTTGACATTTAAAGAAGTTGTGAAAACAAACGTATTTCTTAGCAAATTTATTAATCAAACTTTCCATGTTGTAAAGCGCGTAAAGGCTTATGCCCGCCGGCCGCCTGGAAATTTATTTATTGAAAACCACAGATCTGGGTGCAAAATCCCAGTGATAAAGTAAATCGTTTAATGAAAACAACGTTGCAGAATTTGGAAGTATTTTGTCGATATTATTTCTAACATATTATTTGCAATTTGGCAGTGAATTTGGCAGGATTTCGTAATTGTTTGGCAGAGTACACCGTGTACAGTCTGTCACCCTGCTATGGATCGCTTGCCGCATTGGTGTTGTTGAACGGTGTTGCCAGATGGTGTAACACAACACAATTTTTCACAAAAATGGTGTCATTTTACATGCTTGTGTGCATGGGCGTCGCAAGGAATTTTTCCAGGGGGAGCCACTAGTGGATTTTTCCAAACGTTTTTCTACGGGGGGCTAAAAGTGATGAAAGTTGTTTTTTGGCACTCGAAATTAAGAAAACAGCATTTTTACTGAAATTTTCAAATTCCTGCCCCTCTTCCGACATCCATATGCTTGTGTGTAGGAAACGTTCGTGCCACACCATTAAAAAATTGGGGAAATTTCAAGCGTTTTAACACCATTCCCAATAGTGAAATTTTACTGAATCTTGTACGCAAAATGAAATATTTGACAGATCAATTTCAATTGTGTATTTGTATTGGTAATGCTAAATAGCTATATTTTATTTCTGCATTGGCAACGCAATTGGCATCCTTACGGACAACTTGCTAGTTGCTACATATGCTTTGTTTTGTCTTTGCATTCCGGTATCTAATGCAGTTGTAGAATTAGCCTGCGGTCATGATACTTTTGTGTTCAATATGAAGAAAAGTTGTGATTTTGAATGTGTTTAAGACAGGTATCAATGCTATGTCATTTTTGCCTGTTTTTTAACCTGTGTTTTTGGTGTTTTTAACAGCCCAGTGGCTACTCCGGCATACGGACTCAGCTCGAGTTTTCGATTACGATTTATATCGGAGAGCGCAAGCAAGCATGCTTTGTATTTTTGTTCCACCACCCAAGGTCCCACTTCATTAAGTTGTTAACTCGGCCTCTTTTCTTTGGGCCTTGTCACTGTTCATATATTTTCGTTCCATGTCTGGCCTCAGGCCATTTTGCAGGTGACCTAAATAAAACAATATCGTTCGTAGTAGGCGTTCCCACGACTTCGTTGGCTCGTGCTTTACTCGGGCTCATCCATTAGAGTCCGAGCTGTCCTATGCAGCTAAGTATTTTTTGAAAAATAATTCGTAGCGGACTGAATCTTTTTTGAAGCAATGGATTTGTATAGAACATTGGATTTGAAGTTCCATCCAATGGACAGTTCCCATTTCGAGAGTAATTTCAAACGAACGACAAATTGTCCAACAACTCGGGTTAATATGAATGAGCCTAGTAAGTGGATGACTTACTGACGTTACAGTGGCAATCCTGGAATGAAAAAATTGAGGGCACTGCGGGGCCAAGGAAAAAAGCAGGGGGGCCAACACAAATATCTCTCCTGCATGGTGATTTTCCTTTGTAATGAAGATTGATTGGCTATGATTAACCCCTATTCAAACCCAACATAGGCTTGTGAATATCGTCAGAACCGTCGCCAGAAAGTCTTCAAACCGTTTAAAATTTTTCTGGCTGAAAGTTACCTGCTGTATATGTCAATCAAGCGAACTTGAACGTGAAATCAAGCAAAAAACTGGGGGGTCAAGCAGGGGTCAGCCAAAAATCTGGGAGGCGCCATGGCTCACCCAGGCATCGCGTTAGAACCGCCACTGTGGCGTTATCATTGCTCTGTGACGTACATTACTCGACAGTGGAGAAGTTATCATGAGAATTTCTCATTTATTATTACATAACATAACGTCACAGGGCAACAATAAAGCCAGCCTGAACGAAAACAAATGGAAACTTCAGTGACGCAAGCGTCGAACGGTTTTATTCAGTCAGAATAAATCGTATGATGAGCTCGAGTGGCGCTGATGACTTGGGTCGCGCCTGTAACAGCCTATTAGAATTTCAGGTCGTTCAGCGATACGTTTTCATAGTGGTGTAGTTTTGTCTAAAATAGTGCAATTTAGACCTTCATATGCTGTATACGTAATGACGTCATACTTCCATGCTTGTGACGTCACAGTTGCCAATTCAAACCACAAAATATCCTATAATTTCTTTTCAACGTACACTTGCGCCCCCCACTTTTGAAAAAGGTTCCGCCACCCATGGCCATAAGGGGCTCTTAAACACCTTTAATGTGTAGACAAAGAACAATTTAAAATTAAATGACTTCAAACAATTTACAATGTGAAATGTACTTTCACGACAAACTAAAAAATGTAAGTTTTTTCAGCGAAGAACGTTTCGGTATAGCACGTAGCACGTTTAAAATATAGGGTCCCCTTTGTGAGAGTTTCCTTCGAGACCCTAAATTCTAATATTGCCCTTTGCATATTATAAAGAACAAATTTAACACGGAACGGCGGGGCCCCCAAAAGTGCGGTGCCCGTAGCAATTGCTACATTTGCTACTATTGCTACTCCGGCACTGCCTGACTCTATCTGAATCAGTGATGCCGCTTGGTTCTATCATTTCAACATCAAACATTGCGGGCATAAACATAAAAAAGACGCATGGCCGTCTCTTGTCTTTTCAAAACGTTCTTTATATAAACTGCACCAGCAGAAAGAGACATGATTTTGTTTGATTTTAATAGAAATTAAGATATACAGATGTTACTGTAAAGTCCTTTTCCAAAATGTTTGTCATGAAAAGAATTCAATGAAACATTGTACTACTTTCTAGCTTAGGATACTTTTGCTTTCTCACAAAAATTGCACAAACGAACTTAAAATTTNATTCTTCTGGCAATGCAAATCAACATATGTGATTGTTCAAAAACATGATTCTCTTCACATTGNCTTTCACTAGGCTAGTTTTGACGCACTTCCCTCAAAATGTGGTATAACAGTGGTTTAACCTGGGGGATCAATAAATTTCCAGAGGGGTGCGAGCCCTTTCGCGCTCTACAACATGGAAATTTCGATCAATTAATTTACCAGTAAATATATTTGCTTTTACAACTTATTTAAAGTCAAGAGGGCTTCAAACAAAGCAACATTACTTAAGAGACGTGTGGTAGAGAAAAGGTTGAGAACCACTACAACGTCTCGTAAACACGGTGCAGCTTTTAGAAACACCACAAAATACACTTTTCGATCACACAGAAAACACTAGGCTAGCTTATAGGTTATGTCTTAAGTGGCTGTTTTGGTCACATTGTTTAAAAACTTGCTTGCCAAAGTATGTCTTTATTGTTATGTGTGAAACTACAAGACTTCCCAAATCCTTAGAGGATTTTAACAGCTGTCTAGCTCAATTGGCTGGCGAGTTACGGTGTTGCAAATTTCAGCAAAAAACGTGGGGCACGCGCAACTTAAACGATTAAAGCAGTTTAAGGTCCTACACATGATTTTAAAAATCTTTTTTGAAAAAAGTATCGTACGGTACATCACAAAGTTAACAAAGTTCGAGGTTGCCTAAAGAATAATGCTAAGAAGTATAAGTATTACTTTATCACACAACACCAAAATTCTTGTTTTGTATTTGAGCGTACTGTATTTTATCCTGTACGGATTTAGCCCCGCCCTACTTGTGTTACACTCTTACAAAAAGTTACCACAAACTGCCGTTTGTCGATTTGCTAATGGAAATCTCACAATTGTTCGTTGACGTAAGACTCACAGTTACGCTGCGGATAAAGGTTAATCGTGGTATAGATAAACATTAAGTAAAATCCTTGTGGATTTCGTTTAACTCTGAACAGTTTAAGCCAGGATAAGATAAGTTTTCTAGCCCCTTAAAACATTTACAGCAGATGAACACAAAAATGTGGGTCTCCGAACGCATTCACAGCTTCACATCATTTTAAATTTGTTTAAGTTGAACTATACTATGATGCTCCGCATCCAGGGTTGTAGGGAATCCGTGGGAACGGGGCTCCCACACTTTGTTCATGGTAGTGGTGTAGCGTGGGCGATTTGACTCCGCGTGCAATTTTTGGTTTGTGTCTCGATGACATCATCGTGCTCAGTTAACGGCGGTACGATCTGTTTGCAAAAGTTTCCAAGAAATTGTAATTCAAATACGATGCCTTATCTCTTAGAATTTCAGATCTTGCGCGCTTGCCACCTGGGATTTCCGATCGCAGCACGTGCTTGCACTAATTTTGTTTGACATGGTCATGCCATGAGTTCACTTGGGCTTAAAAAAGGTGCTTTTCATGTCATTCACTGTGGCAACCACACATTCAAGTAGCAGATTAATAACCACATTTTCAACTCTAGTTCCGGAGGTGTAGTGAGTCATTAACAAGGTCTTAAATATAATGTAACTAAATCTAGGTGCACCATGGCACTGAAACCATCGCGCTGAAACAGCCAAAATATACGCAACTAAATTTCTAGAAGAACAACAAGTTACCAGGAAGTAACAAGAACCGTCGCCAGGAAGTTTTCAATAATGGGGGCTTTACGTTTGTGCAGGGATTTTGACATTCTGAAAATGATAAACTCCACTGATTTGTAGTATTTCATATTTCAATTTGGAGGGGCTTGGAGCTTTGTTTTGGGGGGCTAAGCCCACCAAAGCCCCCCATGGCGGCGGGAGTGGAAGTAACCACCACATCGCTTGTTGAGCTAGCTAAACTGTATAAACGCAAATGGAAATGAACATTTTTCTATCTAAAAGACAAATTGTTCACACAGCAACATTCAGCACGAAGAGATCAAAACATAAGTGCAGTAGCATACAAAACACACAAACATCACAAGCAATTCAGATTTGTGTAAGCCTACATATGAAAGGCTAACAGCATAGTAACAGCACTTATTAAAAAACTGCGGCCAACTCTCTATCGAACATTTTGTCAGAATGGCGATCCTGAAAAAGGCTTCACATAAGGAATTTGTAACTAAACATCTGGTGCTGCTTGCAGCAAAGACAATCGTAGCAAACGTTTCTAAGCGGTTCCTGCTAACTTTTGCATTGCTTGAGTGCTTTGTGCTCACTCTAGATTTTTCTCCGATTGTTGTGAACATCGTTAAAAAGTTAATATTTGATGTCCACAGGACTACAGTAGGATTTCTACATTGCTCGAGTCAGCATTTTTGTGAAACCAAACGGTTACGCAAGGAAGATTTAAAGTGTTCTGTCGTTTTAATCTCGTTGTGCGCGTTAAAAAGTGTTTGTCATTTTTCTATTCTGCATCTACTTCCAGTCCGTAAAACGGCTTGTTGAAAACACGTTTACCTCTATCAAAATTTCAAATTTGCGATTAGACTGCAACAATAGTGATGTCCTTTGATGTAGACGAATAAAATTTTCTTGCCAAACATTTCAACTCTGCAGCGTTAGCTCAGTTCATTGCGAGTTGTTTTTAGTTCTAATCTGTCGAAACATCAAATCTCAACATCCTGTGAAACGGACACTTCCGTGCCAGACAAGCAAAGCACGATCATACGTTTGCATGAATTTCAGCGGCTGGGGCATCAATAAGGGGACACAGCCTTCTGCAGTGTAAGCGAATTGCATTACGTATCAGTTTGGGACAATAGAGAGCTTTCAAAAGTTAGGGCCAAACACTTATAGTGGTTTTGTGAAGAAACGTGCTATGGAATAAATCCAATTTTGCTCTGGAACTGGCAAAATATCTTCAGATTTCATAATTTGCACACGATGCTGCTGCCTTACACATCTCTTCGGAAGTCCTGAAAATGTTTATTCAGACGTAGGATTTGTTACAATTTTTTCTGATTTTGCTTGCAAAGCTATTAGATTTTGTTACATAATCTAAAAAATACATCGATATGACAAGTTTTACATTTTCGCCGGATGAAATCATTTTATTTCTGTGAGGAAATTTTTGGTTTTTCATTGAAACCAGCAGGATTTTCATGTACGTAGTATAAATGTACTTTTGGTATTTTTTCTACAAGGTTATCCTATTGCTATGCACAGAAGATGATAACAGTTGTTATCGAAACGTTTGCAAGATGTCAGTTGTTATCATTTTTAATCTTTAAACTTAATTACAGCTGCGCGGAAACTGCAAAGACATTTCGCATCGATTGCAAATTCGAAAAAGCTTGTTGTTGCTATGTTTGACAATGTTTTAGTTCAGCTGCTGTCAGGACTTCATCGCCCACACCAATCATGTCTGCCATTGACTGGTGATCAATTAATGATGGTAAACAGTAATCAAGTGCCTACCCTTTCGAAAGCTTTGTCGCACGGTGTCTGCAAGGTTTGTAGGAATCATGTTATTAACGCAAACAACCGACAAAGTGCATAAGCTGTATTCTCGCCGCAAAAATCTTTTCCTTACAAATATGGTTGCAGTTGAAGAGTAGTTTGTAGAAAACGCACAAAATATGTAGTACTGGCGAAAGAAACTCATCAGAAAATTATTGGGATTACTTTTTCTCCAGTACTTCATTACTATCGGTTTGCTTTGCTTGTAACATTTTAAAAAATATTTCCGTGTTTTCGAAACTGCTTGTTTCAATTAAACGCCATTCCGCAGAGAGGTTTATATTATTCTTTGGTTTTACTTGGTGTTGCAACCTCAAAGAATAAGTAAATTTTTTAATGTTAAAATAATTGCATTTGTTGAATTTTTTCTGAAAAACACATCTCTATGTTCTATCCAGGCGCCTCAACGTTCGTGTTGGAACAGTTATTCCCAAGGAAGGTGCCTGGATGGAACATATTATCAACTATTAAGGACAGGGCACTAAAACTGTTTCAACGTCTACCACAATTGGACGAACATAATTTTCCATCATTCATCTAATGTTTGGTGAAAAAATTTTCATAAAATTTCATTTGAGTAAAAGATGAGATCAAAAACAAAATAGGGCGATCATTTCGACTACCAAAAGATTAATATGAGCCTAAATGCACTAATGTTTTTAGGAAAATTTAGTGTAAAATTGTGTAGCTTCTTGGTAAACATTTGATAACTGCAATAGTCGGTTATCAAATATTTACCAAAGCAACGCAGCTGCACAGTTTTCTACAAAGTTTTGGTAACTTTCGAACCGTGCCTTGTTTGGAAAATTTGTGCATTTAGGCACATGCTAATGTTTCCTATATAGCTAGTTATACTGTACTTTACTGAGTTGAAAGTTTGAAT
>JGI24159J19872_10003798_pt1 | contig 19045 bp, 11 predicted proteins | sample Ectturendosymbi4_FD_19872 | JGI IMG/M metagenome (IMG submission 19872) | reverse complement strand
AATTGCAGTGTGGTCTCGAAACTAATGAGCCGGGAGGTTTTGCGCTACGACTGACAGTCTGAGGAGCAAACACAACGCACCATTTGCAAAAAGCTCCATTGCAAATATTACTGTACGCTAACCATGTAAATTCATTTAACCATTGCTTCTGGAAACTTCGATTTTTAGCACCAACTGTTACATATGGAAACGAGAAACCTGAAGGAGGGGTCCAGCAATTAAACATTACCTTTCGTCGATCAGCATCAGTCAGGGGAACTCCAATGAAGTTACCAATATCATTTTCACTACTGAATACTTGACTGCCTAGACTCTGAGCACGAGCTAGTGTCATTTCTATCTCTTTTGCAAAAGTCTTTCTCTTGACGAACTCCTTTTCCGCTTGTGTTGTACAACTACAAACTTATCCATTTTTCCTCGCACTCTTCTAACTATCACGGTACCCGAAAATCGAACTACAGGAGGAACAACTCCAATCGCAACGCATTACGCAACACGTGCAGAGTTTCTACGTCATAGCATGTATGAAGCGGTTTCTATCAATGTCATTATGACTCATGAATCGCAACGTCTTTATCGAAAAGCGACATTCAGTGAGAGTTTCCTATAGTCTTAGCACGATTTTCTTATTGAAATTGAAGTGAAACACTCGCAACGTATTAAGGTAACAGATCACTACATCACTAGTTATAATCAAAATCTTTGTATAGCTATGTATGCATGTACGGAATTGTTTTGTCTTTTAACAAATGTCAGCAACAAATTTGTGCTTAGGCGATTTCCGTTAAGGGGGGGCTGTATCCTCCTCATCCCCTCCTGCGTGCGCCCCTGGACTCGAGCTTGCAAACCAGTGATTCGAAATTACTCGACAGTTCCTGTGATTCGCTTCTGAATCGAAAAATATTTATGTGATTCCGACTCAAAGGGCTTTTTACTCTGACACGACAATGACTCGCCAAAAATGACTCGGTCACATCACTGGTATTCATGGGTATGTAATGCATAATTCGTTAGCCATTATGGTATGAAGCTCGCAAGCGCTTCATGTTAGCCTGTATGTATTTGCTCCACAATTTGGCAAGCATACATTGGCATGCATCAGGCACGATATAGAGTGTTTTGTACTGTGGGAAAGCAGTGATCGAAAGTGCCTCGGAACTTGTTTGCTGCATAGTATAGTGATATCACTTTCACTTGTCTCTGAATACCGTCATCATCCTTCAGTGTCGAATTTAGCAACACGCCAAGGTATTTCACTTGCTCAAAAAATTGTACACAAACACCGTTCAGAAAAACATTTGATGGAACATGATTTTTTATAATTTTGGGGGCAGATATGACACCAATTGTTTTGTTGCAGTTAAAGGCGAGTTTGTGTTCAGCAGTATAGTAACCACAAATATGCAGAAGACATTGAAGCCCACTAATACGGGGACTGAACAGACATATATCATCAGCAAACATTAGATAATTCAATCCACTGCTCCAAATTAACACACTCCATTGAACCAAACTTACAGTAATCTACAGTCACAAACGTGAAACTTACTCAAGAGTTGATAAGAAGTTGAAAACAATATTATCAAATGTGCTGAAGCAGAAATTATGAAATACAAATAATTTAAAATACTGTATGGACCACGAGTCTGAAATAAACTAATATTATTATTAGAAAACCGCAAGTTTTAAATCCAAATTCAAGTCCATGTTCTGCTCTGAACATTTTTTATGCATGTGAAGGACAAGGATATATATTTCTTGCATTAAGTTTGGGCTAGACTTTTGAAAAAGAGTGGAGAGAAGCAAAATGGAATTGCTTTAACCGAAAGCTTAGATCTAAGTATGTTGCTAATAAAAGTGCTGAGCCATGTTTTTAAACCTGGCGTCAATAAATTTCCAGGGGGCACGAGCCCTTGAGCGCTGTACAACATTGAAAATTTTATCAATATATTTATCCAACAATACTTTTGTTTTTTCTTCTTATTTACAACAAGGGCTTGAAACAAAAGACATTGACTTAAGCGAGGCATGGTGAAGAAAATGTTAAGAACCATTGTGCTAGATCAACATTAGGCACAATGTTTTAGCCAGTTGGGTGCCACTTTTTAGCTCATTGGACGCTGTTTTGTACCAGAAAATATATAGGAAAAACGTTAATTTTCATTTTATCGACATTGTCTCGAGTCTGCAAACCAATGCCTTGACAGTTCTTGTGATTTGACTTTGACTCGACCAAGTCAAGACTCGATTCTGACCCGACTCGAAAAAATTTAGGATGACTCTGACCCGTAGGACTTGTGACTGGACTCGACCATTAAAAGCTTCAGATTTTCTGTATGCTTTCAAGGAATTAGCCGACTCTTGCGTGTGCATTTAATTTACTATGACCAGTGATACAAGTCTAGCTGCAGTTGACTCTTACGTAGGCCTATCATGTCATCAAAGTTACGGAATTAGTGTGAATTTCATTAATCCAGTCCTTTGTTTTTATTCATGATTGTTTTATGTTCAGTACGGTCATACCTACTCCTCAGGAACATTTAGCAGAGTTCAACATTACTTGCACATGTAACTTAGTGCTAATGAGTCGCTTGTGTTGTGTATAGCCTACCTGCTAGTCACTGGTGGGATTTAAATTTTTAAAGAACAGGTTCTCTCATTATCACAGTCTCCAGAGGCAAATCATGACAACAATCGTTTCTCGGGAAATTTGAGCAGGTTCTTTCGAACCGGAGGGAATCTCATCACTGAGTGCTAATCTTTCTGGTTTGATATCTTATACACTATTGCGGAGCTTCTCATTACATTGCTCCCAATAGTGATTACCTTGAAAGTGCCTTTTGAGTTGCATTTCATAGAGCCTAACAACAGTGATGTAATTTTTGGATTTAAACAGGATTTGGATTTTGAAACTGTAAGTTTTCGGATTTGAATTTGATATAAGATAGGATAGTTGGTTTGGACTTGGATTTAAAAATCCTCCGTTCATCTCCATAGTACCGCTTGCCCTGATTCTAAAAAATATTTTGAAGTTTTTCCTGAAAAACGAACAGTGAAAGATTGGAACTGTAGTCGCATACAATTCTTCGCTTAAGCCCATATCTGCCTTTTGGCTCCAATATGAAAGTCGAACGATATTTTAGCGGAATTGAGTCACAGGTGTAATTCCTTCATTAGAACCGCTTGATATAGCTCATAAATAGGGGTTCAAGGAACTAATAAGGGAAAATTCCCGCACAGCTTCACTTCTTGAGGTTAAAATTCAAGCTTGTCCAGTATCTATCTCTGATTCTCTGCCCGCTGTACAGCAGCAGGTTTTCTTAACCTGTGGACCACGGAAGATTTTTTAAACAGGCCACCGCCTGACTGTGTTAAATTTGAGTAGGTTTTACAAGTTGAATGTTTCAAACGAAAACGTAGGTCACTGACTCTTCAACTGCAAACATCATAATAGTAAATTACTATTACTAAGTAATACGGCCTGTAGTCATTTATTACCGTGTTAGAAATTACTGCAACACGGAAATTTCTAATTACAGTAGCTTACCACGTTATGTACAACATGCAGTTACTGAAGGCATTTTGGCAGACAGGTGACTCTTGTTGCTATGAAAACGAAATCTGGAAGCTGGCCTAATGTGGGAGATGACTGAAGTGGATCTGTGCATTATATCCAGGCCTCTAATCTAATTAGAGGGGGTACATAAGGTACGTTATACCTGGGCCCAGTAGAGTAGGATGAAAGTACACTTACTATGTCTGTATGTGACCAAGTCCAAAATTCCTAGTGTAAGCCAGTTGCCAGTATTAACAATTAATCTATTTCAATATCTTGGCATGCTAGCTGTCCTATCCATATCTGGGTTTTCCAGAAAGCTGCCCAATCTTTAGTCTGCCCATGGACACATATTTTAGGTGGGCGTTTATATGGTGCTAATATTTGAGTTGAATACTACTGTACTAGTATTTGTACCTGTCACCTTACACTGTACATCCAACCTTACACTATACTGAGTTTGAATACTATTTGTAGACTAGTTGTCACCTTACACCAGTGGTCGGCAAACTTTTTATCATGGCCCAGATCACCTTTTCAATAGCTATTAAAGGCCCACTACATTTGAAACCACTAGAACAAAACGTGTGCACGTGTAGTTGTTCAGACACTAGTAATTATGCAACTGCCATATAACAGCCCGGGCAGTTATTTGGTTCACATCTTATTTTCCCAATTTGGCTTTTTTCTAAGTTACGGCCCAGCGTGGACTTCCGGTTCCAGAAAACACCAGTATTCTGATTGCTACACAAACAAGCTTTTATACAAGTTTCGACTACGGCCCCAGAAGCTAAGGGGTCTGGTATCAGTCTTGGTACCCCCTGGTAAAATTTCTCATGGAGGTCCTGACTGTCATGTTTTGAACCTCGAATATTAATTTTCATGCCCGCTTTTGCTCTGGGTAGGGTATCGTGGCCAGTAGCCATAGGACTCAGATACCTCATAGTCAACAGAAATCTCAGATAGTTCTGCTGGCCCAACATAAAGACGGGACCAAGCAAGGTCAGAGATGAGATGTAGTCACTCCACCTGGTCTTTGGGCGAACTCATAGCTGATTTTCCATGGGTGTAACCAGTAGGACTTGCCTCGCTAATCTTTCCTGGGACATTCTAGACACGTGGCCAAACCAACATAGCTGGGATCTCTTGATTCAGAAAAGTGGTTGACATGCAAAGATTTCATAACTGTGCATTTTGTTGCTAAGTGTCATAGATACTGTGAACTCTTCAAGGACCCAAGAGAATGAGGGAATTGCTTCCCTGACATTTCAAAAGAGTAGCAACAAGGAAAAAGTTCTTTTAGATAACAGTATCATATGTGCTTTCACAGTTTGTCAAGATCAACTTTAAACAATTTATTACAGCTATTCACCCACACAGAAAATTCAGAATGGTTTTCTATAATTTCTATTATTATATTAGAGGTCAACATTGTGGCTAAATAGAAAAAGCATAATTTGTAACAATTATTTTTGTTTTTTAAAAGTTCGTATTGTATTCAATTCTTTTATTTCCCTCTCCCTCCCTTGTCACGTTCTGGTGTTGGCAGTTTTCGCAAAATATCTATGTTTCTAGCTATGCAAAACACCTATGCTTTTGTCACAAACCCCTTAGCCTCAAATATCTACGCCTCCAACAAAAAGCAGGCTCAGCCTTCGTATTTGATTGCATTGAGAATCATGTAGTGCTAATCAGGAAATCATAGTCAGTGCCAACACATACACAGGAATATTACACAATCATGTTCCATGACAGTAAGTGATCTCTAGATTGGTGGAGTTGTCTGTGCACAAACTCTATGAGTTTGTCTTAGCAAATCAGGGCTGTGGAGCTGTCTTAAAGTGAAACTGCTTTGCACACAGAGCTTTTCTTTTCATGAACATGTTTCTGATTCCATGTCTGGAGCTGTTGGTTTACATAGCCATATCTCCAAGTCTGGAGCTCTCTTTTTTCATATCATGGCTCTGGCTCCAGCTTCTGTTTGCTTTTATACATTAGTAATTTCAATTGAATTGCCTTAGTGTGTTGTGTCTCATGTTGACTAGAAAATGAAATATATCTTGTACACAAAATGAAAATAATATATCACACTTATTTTAATAGGTTAATGTAGTAGTATTTTGCAATCAGTATTCTTAGCTTGAAAAATCTGTAAATTAGCAAAATCACAAGTTCAAACAATTCACCAAGCAGTTTAATAGCTCTGCCCAAGCAAACCATGCAAAAACTGGAGTGAATTGCTACTTTCATGTGTACTTTCTAATGTGCACATATTTGCATCAACACAAAAGACAAGAAGTGTTTAAACACCATTTGTTTGAAGAAATGCTATTATGGCTTATTATATACATACTGATTATAGCTTAGTTCTTTTCAGGTCGCTACACTACCGCAGATCCAGTATGATCATTCTAACTAAAATGTAAGATATTGTGATGGTTCACAACATTTCTCTGACTTCTACAAGTAATACCACACCTGTCCAGCTGTGATGCCACAGCCTTAATAATGATTAAATCACAGAAACATCAGAGATCCATTGTTGTAGTCTAGTGTCGTAACTTGTAACAACCACACTTAGTTGTGTTATAAAGAGCACGTAAATCTAGTTTCCACTAAATCTGGAAAACCAATAGAGTCTCTAATGATGGTAGCAGGAGTCAACCGAAATGTCTGCAAAAATGTTGTTTACATCATTTTCTTTGGCTGTTATTTTCATCATTAGTGTCTCATTACGAAGGACCTGGAGATACCTCTCAAACAGCCCTAGCTCCGGCTCTAAATTCAGAACTGAGCTCTGGCTCCTAAATTATGATCTGTGCTCTGTCTCCTTGCAAAACACCCAGCTCAGTGATCTGCAGCCCTGCTGTAAATAAAAATTTTTATTGCCAAGCATTTTCACACATTTGCTATATGGCTCCCATTATTTGAAGAAAATATAGCCTAGGGAAGGGGTAGGCAATTAGTGGCTCATGGGTGGTGTACCACTGCCTTTTCAGTGGCCTGTGAACACACTCAGCAAAAATCCTTAAATCTGAAGTTTTTTGAAAAGTGTGTGAGGTTAGCATACACAAATCAGTGAATAAACAAATCCAGTGGATTATCCTATGCGATCAAATAATTTGTTTGTTTAACTGACATGCATGGAACTGAGGTTGTCTGTATACATGTTATTGCTATTTGCTATATATGCTGATGTCTCAAAGAACTGTACCAAAATGGTAATGCACCAAACTTCTACCTCAAGCAAATTGTTGGACTTCCTTTGCAGTCACATTAGAAGAGCAAAGATTGTAAAATTCAAAGCTTTGATTGTCAAATTAAAAGCTTTGCAAAAGCATTTCCTGCTTCCAGCTGCCCAACATCCCATCGGTTCCAGGCTTTGGTTCCAACAAGTTGCAAGTATCACATAGGGCAGCACTGAAGCTTTGTTGAACTTTTGCTGAATTCAGCACAAAAATGCATTAAATATCTGAAAAGAATCTACTAGAATCTGATGAACTTGTGTCAAGCATCACTTCAGAACTGCCTAGTAGTAATGCACAAAGAACTACTGTACTTGTGATTTTATAATTTGTTAGATGTTACAGAACACACTGGTGGCTTGCTGTGTGTTGAGTTCATATATATCACAAACCAATTTGCAGTCTTGCTGGATTGGTATTTTTTGTCAGTCTGCAACTAGATGTTGAAATATTAAGAACAGTGTCCTTATGCATGTATTCTAGAAACAATGTTTATGCCTCAGGTGATAGGACTGTATGTTCATGATAACTGCAATGCTAAAACTCTTTTGCCTGTTGCTCAGTATTTGCTCAATTAAAGGCCAGCAAGCTGTAACTTGTGTATGCGACTTGACCTCTTCATCATGTGATGTAAACTGTTGCTGTGATGGTGATTGCTCACCAGATGATTTAAGTACTTTCAGTTTTTGCCTAGATACAGGATCGTCACCAGACAGAACTCGATGCATATATGATCAGGTTGTTTTTGTTAATAACATTGCAGAAATTTCCCAAGTCCGGCAAAATAACTTTTTTTGCATTCAAACTGACAATTTTGCAGAAAGAAACTTTTTTAGTGAACCAGCCTGTGTTGCAACCAACACTTGCTTTGATCAAATTCCAAGCACATACACATTTGAGGTCCAACAAGCATTTCCTGGTATCACTGGAAATGTTTACAGGTCTGGTGATCCCATTTACATTGTGTTTGATCCTTCTCAAACAAATTTCAGTACTGGCTATTTTTCAGTTTTTACAAATGGGATATCAAACTTCTGTCAAGCATCTCAAATTCAATATTTAAAGAATGTATTGTCGGCATGCACTCAGCTTGTACCTGATTCACTCCCTTGCTCAAGCAACCGTGCCTTGAATGGTAATTTCTACTTCAGCGGTTTCAAAGTTGCTCCAAATCCTGAGGCGTTTCGAAATGCTTTAAATACTACTGACCCATTTAATTTCCCAGATTTATTGTCTGTGAGAAACACATCTCAGGCTACCTGCAGTGACACAAGCAGTTCAGATTTGGTCACTGACGTTTCTTACACATTCATTGTTAATGGTACACAAGGTATTAAAGATGTATCTGTGGATATCCGTTTTACAAACACTACTGCTTCAAGTGTGACTCAGTCATTTACAGTTTTGTTTGAATTTGAAAGTGCCAATGCAAATTCTTCCCAACAAAGAAGCGGAAATCCAGGTTATCTTGTGGGCAGGCCCATTATATCTGGTACAAATGACAATGGTGTGGTTATGACAAATATCAATACCAATGCAGGGATAACTGTTGTGCAATCTAATGCGAATAATGAATGTTCAAATTCAGTCCCAATCTTGTTTGGACAGGATGTCAGAACAGGCTGCAAAGTTCCTATTTCTTCAACCTGTGAAGAACTGCAAAGAAAAATTAACCTCATTCTTGATAAAAACAATGCTAGCAGTGGAAATTTAGTTGTAGCCTCTTTTGGAAATACCAGTTCTACCAAGCAAGATTTAAACCAGTGGATTCCTGTTTTATTTGAAAACACAACCACAGCTTGCCCAACAATTGATCAAACTGCAACTGCTACCTGTCCAAGTGTGGTGGTAGGTGCACAATATCAATTTCTGTATGCATATAATGGCCCTATATCAAATCCCCAAGCTCAGATCATAGGAGCCAGATTGCAGTATGATTGTCCTCAAGCTGTAGGCTCTTTGTGTTTTAGCTCTACTTGCAATAATGCAGAGCAGTCTGTTGATGTTACATTGTCCGTTTCTTTTATTGATGTATCAGAAACCCCTGTAACTCAATTCAAAGCTGCCCCTGAATTTTCTGCAAAGTTGCCCAATGACTTTTTTTTCCCATTTCGAAGTAACTCAATGTGCCTTAAGTGCGGTACCAACATGTTGCTGTTACTAACAGTTATAAATACAGTGCTGCTGGCTTTACCAAAAGCAGTTGCATTTCTTCTGATGTGTGAATGATTCAAGTAGATTGTGCCTATAGTTTTTTTGCTGGAACTTGTTCATCGTTGAACACTGTTGGTGAAAATCTGAGCAGCTTGAACATACTCAGGTGGCATCCGTGTTTGTCTCCCTCTCATACCCGTATTTGCACACCATTCCTTTTGTCTTCATAAAATTTTTTACTTTTTGTGTGAACTTCTTATACATGTGTGGTATTAATCAGTAGCACAATTGTCCTTTACCTGAATATGTGTGACCCACAGCTACTTTCTCTAAAATAGCATGCTTATGGGACTTTTTTCCATTCTCGTTGCTTATGAGTGAATTGTTGCTGAAAACTCTTCATTTTTGACTAGCAATGACTGGCATGTCAAAGTAGTTGGCTTGGTAGTATGTGGTGAAATTATGTTGAAGTTCAAGCATTTGTGATGTGACAAATGTTTTGGGCAACAAAACACAGTTAAACTTTTGACTGCTAAATTAACTCAGGCTGCATATATATATATATAACTACATGTGTGTTATATAGTTGGTATGCCAAGATGCTTCTGAAAATAGGGTCCTGTAAGCTTCTTAATGGGGATAGTTATGACCACTGGAAGTGTGTAATTTAAGAGTTTATTTTGAATAAATTATTTACTTGCAAAAATATTCAGATGTTGCTCTTTTTGCTACTATGTGTTCAACGATACTCTGTTGTAGCATAACTGTAGGAAGTGAGAGGATTGTTAACAGTTAGAAAACAATGTGAATAATAAATAGAAAACAATGTGAACATCAATTGTAGTGTATTAATTTGTGATTTTTGCTGGATATCAAAGATATGTTGTATGCAAAAAAGTTTATATCAAACAAAAAATTTCTGGTGATTGGATAAAAATGAGGAGAAGGCATCTTTGCTTAGTTTCTCATCCACTTTCAGAAAAATCACAGGAAGCATTGACTAAATTCAAAAATTTTTTCACCCTCCCAAATAACCTGGCCTGGGTATAATTATATTAATTTGGCTCTCTAAAGCTATAAAGTGCAAATCCACAAACATGCTTCTGCTTTGGCTGAGGTTACAGGTGCATCACTAGGTTTCTGCTAGTAGGGGAATACAATTCAGAAAATGGGGTCCCACTCACGGATCTCATACAAACTGTGGCAGGAAGACATAAAACAATGGTGCACAACATAGGGACATATGTCCAATGATGCTTACCATACAGTTGATAATGGCATGCATGCGATTAGCCTTAGGAAAAGGATGATTTTTGTTTTTAGTGTAAATCACTATATTTTGCCTTTTTTTAACAATAGTCACAATAAATTGTGCTGTTATGCACAATGAGGATGCTTGTTTACCATACCAGCTTTTTGAAATCGGTTTTCAAGACCTTGAAAAAGTAGCCTATTGAATTTGGCAAAATGTACACAAGGTATTGAAAAAATATGGAAATTCTAAATTCAGCCATTTGTTTATTAAAATTTTGTTCTTTACCACTGATGACAGTTCTGCAGATGTTTTTTGCATTGTGTTCTATCAATAAAATTTTCAAAAAATGAAGCTAAATGATAGTATTAAAATATTTTAATGTGGCATTGAAGTACAGAAACTAGTTTCATTTTAACTTGTAGGAACCCTGTAAAGAGCACATTGCGTATCTCAGTGGTTCTGTCGAAAGTTGTTTGTGGCCACTGCAACAATCTAATTTTTTTAATTGATTCATGATTTTTAAATCCTGATAAAAGTGTGAAATGTTTGTTTCAACTTGCATCATGCCAGAATCATTTATACAGTAGAATTTGCCTAATTCGTCACCTCAAGGGGATTGGAAAATAATGACGAATTGGGCGAAGTAACGAATTATGCAAACAGGTGAAAACTTTATCATAAAATTGAAAACTTTATTATAGAAGCTTGTATACTTCATCATAGTAACTCGTATACATAGTGCTCTTATTTGCAGTAACTTATACTGTAATACAATTTTATGACGTTATGGTTGAATACAACAATTAATTCCTCTACTCTATCTGGACCCCTCCATTTAATCTAGCACATTATAAATCTTTAACACACTTTTCTGCGTTCTCTCAAAGGGGAGTCGGGTCGCGCTTCGAACCTCGTGTAGAAATTCGATAAACAAATTGCAAGGTGCAACAATTCTCAGATAAAGATCCTTACTTTGTTTGAATTCCGATACGTACTAGCTGCTTAGTGCTTAGACATCAAAAGCGAAACTGCAAACGACGAACAAGACGCTTATGGATAGAAAGAAGAGACGAATTAAGCAAATTGACGAATTAGACGAACAGAAATGTATACAAAAGATAGGGATTCTGCCGGGACCGACGAAAAGTAACGAATTAAGGTGCGTTTACACTAGAAATGCTTCTGAAGCGCGCGCAGAGCGTTCCGTCCTTCAACAGCATATAGCCGGCTACATTTGCAGTGCGTCTTCCGCATATACGAGACAAGGACGTTGTGACGATAAAGGCGTAGGTCAGTTGATGCAGGTGTAGTCCAAGCCAACGAGGATTTTCTGTAGACAGCAGTAGTGGCATCTCAACACGTGGATCATACCTTGCTTTAGCTTGAAGATGAACACATGCACCATTTATGCCCGAAAAGCTGACCTTATGATACACAGCAGCCTGTAGCAATCATGCTAGTTCTGCAGTCACACTGGCATGAAATCTTTCTGAAATAAATGCAACATCATGACCTGAAATCGTACTTCTAACATACCTTGATAGATAGTCTTGGCAGTAAAATCAACATTGTTTCACAGCACATGTATTGCATTTTGCATTACAAACAGAGCAAACGTAGGATCATAGCACACATGCTTTTTCACACTTACTATTTCAGTTACAGTATTATTTATGCTGAAACTTGCACGATTTTACACATAAATACAACTTCACCTTCAAGGTGAACTTTTATAAGCATTGCTGCACAACCAACATCGTAGTAATAGGCGGGTCAATAAATTATAACTGGTCCATATGATAAGCTGAACAGGGCAGTGACAGCCTAGCCTAAACTAAATACACTATGAGATAACCCAACATCTGCACTGCAATCTGTGACTTCATATGTCAAGGCTAGTCAGATTTGTGTAATGTATGCTACGCCATGGCATACAAGCTTGTGTAACAGAAATCATGCAGTTCTTCACTTTGCACAAGATAACCCAGACAAAGTTACTCTTCTGTGAGATGCTATTAAGTAGCAGGCAATAGGTGTAATAAAACAAGGAATCTCTTGGCTTTCCCATAGTGTAGCAACGAACTTATGATGAAAAAAAGTTTATGAAAAAAACCTTAATGCAAGAGTTCAGAAATGATTTTCAGCAGTTGGCACTTTATTATTATTGCTTTTCCTCAACTGTTTAGTTCAGACACAAGGTCCAGATCCTTCGTAAATCTATCATTAAGCGTAAATAATCCAAACAACCACAACCGATCATTTCACACGAAACGTATCTTTTATCAGTTGACTGAGACTGGCCTAGACCTACCTACACATCAAGCTCACCACAGCTTCCGTCGCTCACAACGCGCGTCAAGCGCTGCATGCGATCCGTTTTCCATGGATCCAGCTACGCAGCTGAAGCGCCTAGCGTCCCGTTTCCACAGCCACAATAAAACTAACAAACGCTTCGACGCTTGCAAAGCGCGAAAACCGCTAGTGTAAACGCACCTTTAAGCGAATTGACGAATTAAACGATGACGACTTGGACGAGTTCTACTGTATCTACTAAATTATCGTACACAGTTTACATCCACACTTAAAGGTTTTGTGATGTATGCATAAACTTCTATTGAAGTGTTCAGGTTGTATTTGTTAGTAATACAAGTGTTGGAATATGTCACGATGTTGTACAAGCATTTATGCATATTTGTTGCGATAACAGCCTAGTTTCAAGATGCAATGTGCTCAAAATAAATTTATTTTTGTAATTGTGCCTTGTTCGCAAAAACAACAGTGTTGTCTGTGGAGTAGGGTTGCCAGATCACTGAAATTTTTTCAAGGACATTTTGTTTTTCAAGAGATACGGCGGACTACTTTCATGGGTGTCTGCAGTGGGGGCAAAATGTGTTTTTTCCCCTGGAAATCGGGAAGAACTGAACCGTGTGCAACCCGGTTGTGTTCGCACACCTTCAGTGTGGGATTGATCCACGAACCTAGGGAAGGATGGATTGTGACGTCATCGATGTAACTCCGCGCCAGACGAATCGGCCAAAGAAAGCTCTTAATTCCATGTGCAAGGAAGTTACTTATAAATGTCGCTTGCTTGGTTTTTCCCTTCTCATTGCATTGGCCAACTTTGCTTACACGTAGCGGTTGCGCTAGCGTGGATGCTACAGAACCAAAAAATGTTAGAAAATCTGAAGTCAACACAGTGGCATGCAGAGGTCGGAGCGAATGGGACGGTGGCCTCGGGCATCCAAGGCAAGGGGGCATCCAAAGAGTGAAAATACAAAAATTTAAATGCTGTAACCAGATGAATTTCTCTCTTAGGTCCACTAATACATGCTGTATGGATTTAAGTTTTCGAAAGTTGTTTTGTTGTCAAAACTAATTTTTACGTGTTCAAATCCCAGGAATTCCCAGGTTCGTCATTGCCAGGGACCTACACTCTATAAGTGTGCGGCGCACACCCAAACAAATTGATAGTGACGTGACTTGTTCCAGATCGTGCGAACAAGGGAAAATCACAAAAGTGTTGGAAGACAATCAGGGTTGAGAAAAAAACGTTTTTTCAAAAAAAACAACCCACTTGTTTTTTTAAATCCCATTTTTTTGTTTTTTTCAAAACAAACAAGTTTTTGCTCTTTTTTTAAAAAAGCACAAAAACCCCATTCGGAATTGTTTTTATTGCATAATGCAATATCACCACTTTCAGAATTACACAATAATAACTTGTTATGCCTATTGTGACATTCAAATTTGAGGGTAAAGAAATATACCCCATCTTTGTTTTCGCGAAGTGTTGTTGGTCAATTCACTCCAAAGTGGTAAGGCTTGGCAAGAATGCGCACAGCAAACAGAGAAAAGCCACTCCCGCACAAACTCTGCAGTTTCACGTCGCCGTCAAGTTTATGTAGATGCCCTGCTAGTTCAACATCTTTATAGTGTATTTTTTCAACATGTGGTTTGGTATGATCCAACATCACAAACAGCTTCAATGCAGAGAAGGCAGAAAATTGGATGAAAAAATATCGATTTTACAGCGCTGAAGAAGATAACCAGTAGAATTTACTCGAACTGTTCGATATATTCTCTTTTTTTCAAGTCCTTCAAATTCCGTTGCTGTTCGTTTTGTTTCATTAAAAAATACAATTGACTGTACAAGTGAGCTACTTATTTTATTTTTCACTTCATAATACATTCTTCAAAGGAAAAGTAAAAAAGTGGGATGTTTGTTATTTTTAGGTGGGATTAAAAAAACTGGTTGTTTTTTTGGTTAGGTCCAATTACATCAACACTGAAGATAATTATGGATGTTTAGTTGAATTTCTGAGCCGAATTTCAAAACTGTCCTAACAACTCTCCCATTTGATTTTATGATGCATCACTAGTTTCCCGTTTCGTTTTGGTGCTGAAACAGTCGCACACCTGTGCTTGCATTATGTGCTTTGTTTCGAGTTTCGTCATTCATTGGAAGTTCAGGCGGATTGAAGATAATGGCTTAGACAAGCCGGAATCTTTCCTTCCCTTAGTAATTGTACGTATAACAGCCACATACTAAAAAAGCTATAATTTTCTTGCGTTCTTCAGGCGCATTCTCAATTCTTGTGTAGTTATCAAGTTTCAAACTGTAACTTTTTTAGTATGTGGCTGTTATACCCTGGGCAGAGGCGAATTTTCATTTTCGGGGCCCTAGGCTATTTTACACTGGGGGCCCTTCTGGAAGGTACGTGACGACTGATATCATACAAATTAGCACTACACGACATTCACTGAATAAGTTGTTCCAATTCATAAACATGTTACTTTATCCTGAATTCCCTCGATATCAAGAACAAAAACAGTCATAATGAAGCTAACGAAAAAGTCACCGGTGAAGTTATCTGACAACACTCCCATTACATATTTATTGCGATTTCCGTGTGCAATTGCATGGTTTGTAAGTGCCAAGAACTCGCTCTGAATAAAGCACTTGCCCTTCTTATGACACCTAACAGCCTGATATTGTACACAGTCAGCGATCGACGAAGACTTTTGGCTGCAAATCGCTGAAACGTTTGTCATATTTAATCTTTCTAGCTAAAGCGTGTTTAGCATACAGAATAGCAAGATGCACCCCCAGAAACAAACCTGCTAAGAATTGTATGTTAACTTTCAGCTGTTAGAAACTAATCGGAAGGAACAGTCGGACATAAAACGACGTAATTGACTGGCCCCTCCCAAACAAACTTCTTGGAGGCGCTAAAGGCAAACTGAGACTGGTCCTTTAATACCTCCATGCATCAACGACTAATAGTAAGTCAGGGCAGATTGTGTGCCCAGCCTTGATGAGGAAAGGAGCATTTTTGTGTAATTTAACTGGAAAAGGCTGCATGTATTAATGTTTCGATGGAATTCTGTTTTTCGAACACAAGTGATACATGACTTGCATTAAATTATTTATTGAATATCTGCAGCCTTAGCTGCAGTGCAGGCGGGCCAAATCCGACCCACAAAGCTACTCAACCGGCCTGTGAAGCCATTCTCCAAACTATGGACCGTGGGCCAAATCTGGCCTGCGAATAGATTTTGTAAATAATGAAAAATAAATTGACGAAAAACTGTTTGACTTGATAGAATGTAACATATCCCGAAACAATCACATTACGTAAGATGTCCGACCCTCGCACTGTTTTTGCAATACTGCAACTTATGTGGTCCTTGGCTGAAAAAGTTTAGAAACCCTGTCCTACAGATCTTTTGTTAGCGGCTTAGTAAAACAACATGCATTGAACTAAAATAAAAATACAAACACAATTGCTTACAAAAATTCTGAAAATCGTCCTTACTCTCGAAATTTTGGGGTCCCTAAATCGGGGGCCCTGGGCTTAAGCCTTTTTAGCCTAATGGTAAATCCACGCCTGACCCTGGGTGTCCGCCATCCCAGCCGCATACCTTCTGATCGACTGTTCTTCGACGAGACATTCGCGCAGCCTTGTATTTTTGCAGTTGTGAACTGTGCTGAAGTAGCACTGAGTTTGTTCTACTCCCCTGTTTTAACGCGTTTCCGGATATTTTTGCAGTCATGAAATGCTCCGTCTTAGGAGACCGTTGATAATTCGTTCATTGCGTTTGCACGCCTGCCTCCTACACCACTGATTGCAGTGACGCACCAACAACAACGGATAAAGAGAGTGCGTGTAGAATAATATGCACAGGGACGCCGGAGAATGGAGACATGGCGAGGTTATTTTCCTCTCTGCCCTTTTGAAAGAGGGGCAACGGGGTTGGAGGTGCCTTTTCATCATAGGTGTAGGAGGAGGCAAATGTAGGGGGTGCGAAAGATTTAACCCGAACTTCTCCAAACTTGCCCAAAAACTTTTTTGTGCAACTTTTGCTACACTGCCAAATTGCAAGCGTGTTAATGATTTACTTGCATTTGCACAAAGCAGGAACGCTGCGCAGTGCAAGTCCTTGTGTCTACAAAACGAACCGCTGCTGTTTGCGCCGTTGCCTTAAAAAGCAATTAGAACGTCGGTCGACAGGAACAGAGAGCACCAGTGCCGTATTTTGAGAAAGTGAAACGGTCTCTCAAATACAGCAGAAACTCAATTTGCGGTACCACCACAATCAAAATAATCTGAAACCTTTGTTTCCGACCATCTCTGTATTTAGATAAAATAGTTGTGGTTTCTTAAAATGTCTTTGCGCTCAGCAAGGTCAAACTGATATGAAAAGAGATCTGCATAACCTCAACCTAGGCTTTGTTCAGCTAAAACGTAACGTGCACTTCGACAGCACAGATCACAACTGTCCTAAAACACCACCACGATCAGAATGAGCACCAAATCACGCAAGGACACCAATCGCACAAGATTCCTCGAAGAGTAATCAATGCACACGCAGAAGTAAGCATTCCATGGACAGAATGTGGCGCACGCGCTCATCAGCTCATCACAAGAATTATCGCAGGCCATTCTACCCCGCTCAGTTGAGAACACAGGTTAAGAAACATGAAAACAAACAAATAATGGACAACATAAGCACTAACGTTACAAGCGTACGACGTGATCACATCAGTGATATCGAACAAGCCCATAGCGGTCAACTGGTCTCCTTTGACGTGTCGATCGCTGTAGTCCATTGGCACTGGCACCAGGTGATGCTGATCGGGCAATAGGCTCAACACATACAGCGTCGTCAACGCTCAGTGACGTATCGTGCGAAATGTCTTCACTCGGCAGAGTACCGCGGTCGTTCTTGTCCCTAACAGCGTTGTCACTAGTGTCCTCGCACGGTGCCTGCTGATCGTCAGCAGAAATAGCGTGATCGCTGCTCAAATTTTCCGGTTCGAGACTTGAACCTCCGGACAGTGCAACATCGCGATGATTTGCAGCATCGAATAACGGTGCAGGTGCTCTCCTCATTGGAGCAATGTCTCGTAACCCCACCGTTGTCTCTCTGCCAGTAGAAAGGCAAACGTGAACGTAGTTGGGTGTGGCATGCACCAGATCGACCTCTTCCACCAATGGTTCGTACTTAGAAGAACGTGCGTGCCGCCTCAAAAATACGGGACCTGGAGAACTCAACCAGCTAGATACAGAAACCCCAAAGGATGATCGCCTCTTGTAACTGAATAGTTGCTTATGTGGTGTTGCGTTTGTGGCAGTGCTGAGTAAAGAGCGAATTGAATGGAGCACAACAGTCAGAGCACGAGCATGTCAAATGGAGCACGGTAACACGCATTCCCACTGCATTATGGCTAATTTACGGGATGCCAATGCTAGTCGAACAGCTGATCAAATAATTCTGTTATACCGTTCACACTGCCCATTGCCAGGTGCATTATAAACCGATGTTTTGCTGCAGGTAACACCGTGACGGTGCAAATAAGACGTGAATGCATGCGACATGAAGGCAGTACCTCTATCAGAGTGGATGTAAGCGGGCATACCAAACAATGCAAACAAACGATTCAGACATGATATGACAGTTTTAAGCATCAACATTCAAGCAGGGGAAGGTGAAGGGGAAGCATGAAAATTCGTCGATTACAGTAAGCATGTGTCGGTTTTTGGTCGAAGACGGCAATGACCCTTAAAATCTAAACTTAATCGCTCAAACAGCTGGGTAGCTTTGACGAGTTGAGCAGTAGGGGGTTGTAAAAGTTTGGTTTGAGCTCCGAACATATGCTACAATCGCAAACTGTTTGGTGAACGTCTTCAACAGAATACGGTAAATTTTCACACGCACAAAGTGATGCAAACGTGTGATACCCGGGTGACACAGCAAGGCATGGATATATTATGAAATGCAGTCCCATGCATGCTTGCACAGTAAACTCTAGAAAACGCATCTGGAGCAGAGTTGAGCTTTCCAGAGCGATAAACAATATCGAAATCAAACTCATTAAGTTCCATGCGCCAACGCAACACTTTGTCGTTTTTAATTTTTCCACAGTTCTCCCCACTGTACATAAATGAAACTGACCGTTGGTCAGTCACAATTGTAAAATGACGTCCAGTCAGAAAGTGTGCCCATTTCCGGACAGCTTCGGTGATGGCCAAGGCTTCCTTCTCAACGCTAGAATAGTGCAACTCACGTTTGTTCAACATTCGCGAGAATAAGACTACCGGGCTCCTTGCTGGTTCAATGTCGCTGAAATGGCATTGTCCGACGCGTCGATGTAAACGGAAGATCTTCCAATGTAAACAGAAGATCTTCATCAATCACGCCAAGTGTGGCTGAAGAAAGATCTGTTTTTAAGTACCTTTCTATTTCGTGTGCAGTTATGATTCATGACAAATAAAAGTAGTAATAAAATACAATTCACAGGTGTGTATCTTTCGATATGAATCGTTTTAGGTATCA
>JGI24159J19872_10003796_pt1 | contig 19050 bp, 9 predicted proteins | sample Ectturendosymbi4_FD_19872 | JGI IMG/M metagenome (IMG submission 19872) | reverse complement strand
AATTGTTTTCTCCATCTCGCAAACAACATAACAACAAAGAAAGCTTAGCCACTGACCTCTTTGAACGGCTAAGTTTTGAACAATCATTTTTTAAAACCGTTGTTTTAAGGAACTCCTTCTTGCAAAACTTCATAAAAAATAACCTATGCAAAGTCTTGAGAGGAAGAGCTTGAGACCGAGACCAAAATCCTTCGAGACCGAGACGAAACCTGAGACCTTCGAAACCGAGACTTCAAAATACGGGTCTCTTGACGCGTCTCGAGACCTAGACCAAGTCTCGAGACTCCATCACCGCAAATCGTACAAAAAAATTAACAAGATGAACGTTTACATTGCACATAACTCACTCTACAATCCCTTGCAAATTTATCATAGTAGAGATGCAAAGAATAGGTGATCTTTAAAGCTGCAACTATCAGGGCAAACATCCACTTTTGTTCAGTATGGCTTCAAAATGTGAGCAGAGGTTGGCCTATGCAAGCGGTGGCTAGACTAGAAATCTGCACAATGCGAATAAACATTGCACTGTAGACCTACTACCGCTCATTACTTCTAACATCATCGTTAAATCCTGTCTTCTAGGCTTACAGTGTATAGGTCATTTCGGCACACTGTTACTTCTCTATAATCTGTTTTGTTAACCATTGTTTGTCATGTGTCTTGTGTTACTGCTCACATCATTAGTCCAACATTCTCATATTTACGGCATGGATTCCGAAATTATCGCACTGCATTGTCACTTACACACTGTATTTTGCATAGGCCATGACTTTGAAACCATCATCAGTGGTGAAATGCTCGGCACTCCCACCTACTGTCACAGTTTTGTAATATATGACAACACTGGTCAGAAAATACGTTTCAACTAATTCCATTCTGTTTGACAACAACAATCATCATTACAGAAATTAGGTCCCTTGAAACTTTTGATTGGCTCCTGCACAGACATTAATGTTGACTACAGCTCCTGCTCCGGCTCGTACCTGAAATATTGACTCCAGCTCCTGCTCCTGCTCCAGCCTAAAATGCAAACTCTGACCGGAGTCCACTCTGGCACCCCGGACCGTGATCTGGTCCTGATCCAGTCCGATGTAGTCCTGCCCGTGCTCATCTCTGCAAGGTATAGGTAGGCTATTCAAGCAACGTACTGTGTCACGTTCTCTGAAAGAGGTCGCATACGGTGATGCTGTCGTAAAAAACTTCCAGTGCCAGTGGTGCAGTACTGTCCATGCAATCAGAAAGAGTTACCAAAAAAAGGCTATTAAAAATGGAGGTGGTTACGGAACCGCCTTGCATGACGCCGTTTGAATAAAACGCTGAGTTTGCCACTTAAGCAGCACCATCGTGGTAGCTTAAAGGTAGGGTTTGCCTCTACTGTGCCAATGGTTTTCGGTTCAGCACTCAAGTTTGGTGACTTTCGACTTCGTTTTGGTAGTAGTGCTTACATGTTTCAATTCATGAGATCACTCTTTTCTTCTTTCAAAGGAAGTGGCTACGGAACCACCGTTGGATGCTTATTTCAAACACTAATTGACCGCAGCGCCTTGCGTTGCATGACACGGTTCGGATAAAGTAGTCAGTTTAGTCAGTTTGTCACTCAAGTGATGTCGTCCTTGTTGTAGGGTGGTAGGTTAGGTACGTTTCACTTTCAGGTCTGCTGTGCCAATGGTTTTCGGTACGTCTCTCACCTTAGCGACTTACGTTTTTGTAGTAGCAACTGCCTGTACGTTTCAATTCCTGGAGCCAGTTTTTCTTTACTTTTTTCAAAACTTTACAAACTTTCGGTTTAGGGGTTAGCACTAGTTCAGTTTTAGTAGGTTCGTGTTAAGTTAACCTTAGGTTAAGGGTTGGGGTTAGTTACGTTTTAGGTTTACCTTTTACGTTGTATGTTTCTACCAAGCCTAGCCTACTACATGCTATTCTTGTCATGCATTACTTACTGTCACATTATAGAAGGTGGTTGAAAGGTTACAAATTTAAAGATCGATGGGCAGTTCTGTAGCCACTGCTGTAAAGATTGTCTGACAATGAATGGTCTGCTTAATCTGAGTCTGAGATGTGTTTTTTGATAATACTGTATATAATCATACCAATCGATTCGATATCACTATTGTAGAGTGCTGTGTAGAGTACATGCCACTTCAAAATGATGTACCTCTCATAGGTGGCAGAACCTTTTAAAAAAGTGGGGGGTCAGAAGTGCATGTCAAAAGACTATAGAAAACTGTTGTGGTTTAAATTGGTAACTGTGACGTCACAAGCATTAAAATATGATGTCATTACCTACACACCATATGAGGGTCTAAATTATACTATTTTAGACAAAAGTACACAACTACTATGCAAACGTATCAGTGAACCACCTAAAATTCAAATAGGCTGTTATGAGGACGACCCAGGTCAACATAGTCATTTAGGCTCATCATATGATTTATTCTGACTGAATAAAACTGTTCGAGACCTGTGTCATTAAAATTCCCATTTGCTGGCATTTTAGCTGGCATTATTGTTGCTCTATGACGACTTAGATACGTAACAATAAATGAGAAGTTCTCATGATAACTTCTCCATTGTTGAATAATGTATGACGCAGAACAATGATATCGCCAGTAAGTCTTCTGCTTACTAGGCTCATTCATATTGGCCCGAGTTACTGGACAATTTATTATTCGTTTAAAATTATTATTAAATAGGGAACTGTCCATTGGATTGGACTTCAAATCCAATGTTCTATGCAAATCCATTGCTTCAAAAACATTCAGTCTAATACGAATTATATTTTAAAAAGGCAGTGTCTAGCCGTATGACACTGTATGGCTAGCTTCTGGGACTGGCTGTAAGGCACTCTCACCAAGGCGTCCTGTGATTGGTGGAAGCCGTTGTGCGCAGCAGTGTGACACGGTTAACATCGTGAAGAGCATCCTTGCGCTGAACCGCCTCATTGAGCAGTGAGAGTCAGGGTGGTGAAGGAGCATCTTTGCTGTGATGCACATAGATGATTTTTTTGAGGTCAACATTGTTGCTGCACAGAAGCAAGCATAATTGGTAAAGATTTTTTTGTTTTCATAAGCTTCAGTTGCCCTCAACTCTTGTACTGCCCCCGCCCTACCACTGTTTTGGCGTCCCTAAACTTGCTGATTGCTTACCTCAAAACAATTTTTTTATTTAAATTGGCTTATTTGTGTGATATCTTTGCTACATTGAATAAACTAATTATTTCTGTACAAGGGTCAGATAAAAATATGCTTGATGCATCAGATGAAATTGCAGTGTTCATTAAAAAGTTATCATTGTGAAAGGAAGATATAGCAAATGTGTCTAAAGGTTCTCATTGCTTCACTTTCTTGTCAAATTTGCTTGAAAAAATTTTGTGCCTTCAGAAAAAAGAAGACTATATTTACCTTACCTGTAATAATTTACCGAAAAGAAAATTCAATTCAAAAAATCCATCAAATTTTCTGATTTCATTGAATGACAAATACTTATCTTTTGCAAAAAAGTGCCATGGCTGGTTATCCCTATGTCGTATATATTTGTGCAAAGCAACATTTTCTGCCATGGCCTTGATTAAAACCAAATATCAATCACAAAGTTATCTTGAAGGAAAAAGGTGTGTCAGTTTCACAAATATTTTCAAGTTTCAACAAGCTTTGTAAAAACAAACAAATCACATTAAATGTTGCACATTTATTTTTGTTATTTGATCAGCAAACCTTTGATATGTGTGTTTATTAACATCTTATTGCTGATGCGTCGCAATTCCAGCAAACTTTTTCAAAGGCGTCGCAACAAAAAAGTTTGAGAACCACTGGCTTAGTAGCTGCGTCAGCCTTTTTAAGATACTGTACTATTTGATCAATAGCTGGAGCTGTGTAAAATGTGACCACTCTGAGCCAGAGGATACCTGAGAATAACATTGCGTAAAGTGTATTCATTCCAGTTTTCCAAGAACTATAGTCTCAACAGTGTGTAACACAGTGTGAGTGTTTCTGAGTAGTTCAATACGATTTAGCCTTGTAGCATGTCTGAGTCTTGATTTGACAGTGCTGTATTTCACAATTTTTTGTATGTAGGAAATGTTCCTAGTTTGTTGATGTTCTTCACGCTGTTGATCAATAAACCATCAACATTATAAAAAAAACTAGTACTTTACTCAAACTTCATCTATACATCATAGAGTCATAGATTGTCACAAAATGCAACAATCTATGACTCCATGTATGATGGCATAATGGAATATAAACACAAATTACCAATAACATGAAGTTTGATCACCATGATAGCCAAGCTCAGGAAAATCATGAGAAACAATTTGGAAAGATCAACTTAGCTTACTTCTGTTCATCACAGAAACAATTTAGGGAGAAAAAAATGCATACAACAAGAGAGACTTCTCTTGACTTACTGTTTCAGTATCTGCTTATTCTTGGAATTTCCTTTGAANGTAATGGTGTGTTCTTATCTAGATAACAAGACTTTTGATGTGAGCCACTTTCAATAATCATGCAGGCCACAAATTTCTCACCTCTACCCTACAGGACTACATACCCCAGGTAGAGAACCTATGGTCTACACTACAGTAATAGGGTTCATGCATATAGCTTTGCTACAGTGATACCCTCTCTTTACTACCTTTCCTGAGTTTAGCTTACAGCTCACTTTTTGCCTTTGAAGTGGTAACACTTCCAAAAAACGTATATACTTTTTCCATTTTTGCTGGAATTTTTGCCTTCACTGGCACTGGCTGATTTTACTTGGACTCATTTTGAGTTGCTTCTCCCAAAAAGTATTTTCAGGCCAACTATGCCATCTCTCAATGGTTGTTTTCTTTAACTTTGAAAAAGTCAAAAGAATCCTGAGTTTTAGGTCTTGTCTTAATAGACATTACAATTAACGTCTTGCTCTAGATCTCATTTGTCATTTGCATGATTATGTACATCATCACATGAGCAATAATAGTAAAGTCACAGCAGTGACCCACACCAAGCGAATCAATCGCTATTTATTGCAATAAGGAAACTAGTTCTGTGTGTGACGCATTATCAGTCCTGCGCAAAAGTCGACGTAGAAACAAACAGAAAACTACGTACTGTTGCATAGATCAAAACTCATGTTTACAAAATTGAGCCCAATTAGAACTCCTCCACTAAACCCAGTTACAAGACTGTTTAACAACCCAGTTACAAGACTGTTTAACAAACCCAAATTGTAAACGGCCATTCGGCTCACTGGTTGACAAAAAAATCTCTCTGCTTTTGCATGGTTTTTGTCTCAGATGGTCACGTGATTTACAACAGACTGTAACAGGCAGTGGAAAAAGTCTAGGAAGCCAACTTAAGTTTAGTTTTGGCGGTAATGCAAAACGGAATAAAACGGTTATAAAGTTTATACTATAATACAGTTATAAAGTTCTATAATACGGTTACAAAGTATAATATGGTTATAAAGTTTCATGCTAGAGACGGCATAGTTGGCCTGAAAATACTTTTTGGGAGCAGCAACTCGATCACATGAGGTTAACATTGATTTAAATAAATCCTCTGGTTGGGATGGGACTGATGCATATTATGCAGTATTACTAGCAGATTTTCTTGTTAGTGATATTTCCAGCATACTACCCACAACATGTTAAAAAACTACTGGTATTCAAGTAACTTGTCTCCACAAATATAATGGAGTTGAATCAGTCAGAATATTTGTTTAACACATTTATGTTTCATAAACATTTTTTACCATGTTTATGTTTCAGCCATTAAGGTTATTTGTTAAAATGAGCCACACCTTTGAAATCTACCGGTAGTTACAATAAATGTGCAACATCTCCACTGTAAATTGCTTTTTGTATGGATTAACAGTTTTGGTTGTGTGTATCAGGGTTGCCAAATGAAAATTTCAATAAAAAGCCAAGCAAAAAAAATGGTTCAACCAATTATTGAAAGGGCAGAAAAAAGCCTAACTTTCTTGTGGTGATGATAACCTTCTTGTGGTACTTCCTTTGTTGTAATGAAGTGCTTGAATTACAAGAATATCACTAAAACCTTTCTTCAGATTGAGATTAATCTTGCTTGTCCTTGTGCTAGAACTCTTTCCCTCATGTTCCTTTGACTTTCCATGGTTTTTGACATTACAGATGATACACTTTGGGTGCAATGATGTCGCAGTGTGCAGACTTTGATCCATAGGCTGGTTTTTACACCCTATGAAAGACTTATTCCAGTCATTCCTGTACTTATGACCAGAATCATAAGTCTTTCCACTTCCTTGACATCATTGTTGCATTTCCATCGCAGATCTGTCTGCCAGCCTCAAGTCTTGCTTAGTGCTTACAATGCTCTACACAGCATGCATTTCCAATATTTAAGCAAAATTCTAATCTTGCAAATCGTGCAAACACCAGAATGTGGGCATTGGTCTAATATAACATATATCACAAATATTTTGCAGAAGTGGTGCCGAAAAAATGGATTTATAACTGTTTTTCTAATAAAATCCAAAAGACCAAATTAATTTTTTAAGGCCAAGCAACTTGAAAAAGGGCTAGATTTTTGAAATTTCTTTTAGGCCAACCTAACAACCTGTGCATATAGCTCATTTTCTTCAATGTGTTTAAAATACATTTTTACTCTACCTCAGGGTTTTTTGTAAGGAAAATGTTAGGTACCCGATATGGACCTGTAGGGACCCGATTTCTCTCAATTCTAGGGACCCGATTTTCTCTAATTCTAGGTACCCGATGATAATTTTCTTTCATTTTAGGGACCTGAATCGGGTCCCTAAAATACCTTGAAAAAACGCTGCTCTACCTCTTAAAAGTGCTAACAATAAGTTGCTGGGCATCTTTATGTGCATTGTGTTGCCACCAGACAAGTTTCTACTTACCAGCATTTTTCATATAAGCATTTTTGCTCTTGCAATTCAGTTCAAATTAATTGGCCAAAAGGTAATGTTCCACTTAGAGATTGACCGATATGGCTTTTATTTTAGTACCAATGTATCGGCCATTCATGGCTGATACCAATAACCGATATTTACAAAATTTTTAAATCTTGTTTTCTGCTTCATTATCAAAAATATAATTTATTCTATGCCTTACCTTTTTTCCAAAAACTTAAAAAATCAGGATATATGAGCTAATTTTTTACAAATTGCAGCAATTTCAACATTTTTCTATGATTTTTTATTAATCTGAGTAATGATGATACTTTTGTTTCGACTGCGACGGCCTGTGTGTGCTTCATGGTTCATCTTGTCTGCTTGTTTATGAAAACGTACCTGCTAGCATTGCTGCAAGATAACTGTCATGGCTTGGTTCATTGTGCTTTCTTGCGCAAGTTGACTGGATGCATGAGGAATACAACAGTGTTTTGTCAACACCTACTGAGGCTGATACCAATATATCAGTGAAACTCAAATATCGGTCTATCTCTTGTTCTGCCTGTATAAATGTGAATGCTGACACTGAACACCCTATATTGCTTAGCTGAGTTCCTTTTGACAGTTGATTAGTGCAGAAATGTTGGGTGGATAGTTGCATTTAAGCTGATTTTGGGCAGTGTGATGTGGTTGCATGTAAGAAGGTTGACACCATGCATTGAAGTTGGCTGAATGATTCATGCAGATATTGCTGGTTTGCAACTATTTTCCATGGTTTGTGTGCTCAGATCTGCAAGGATCTTGTGTCTGAGAAAGTGTAAACATTGCTCAAAGGAAACACGGTCTAGTTTGGCATAATATTTTCTTATTCAACAAAACTGTAAAGTCCTCTGCACCAGTTTATAGCAAGATGTGGAAATAATACTGGCCACCTGCCATAGGCCTGTAGGGTGAGCAGTTCTCCAAGATATTTAGGTGATGACAAGTGTTGTTTTGTCAAGACCAACCATTTAAATAGGTCACATTTGCAATTACAATAATGTCACAGTGCTGGATTACTTGAAAGCAAAAGGCTGTGGAGCTGGAACTCAAATTCCAGGCTTTGGCTCCAGCTCCAGGCATATAAAGTTTTTGGTTTTTGTCTCCAACTTCAAATCATTCGGTCCATTAAAAACTGAAAATCATTGTATTATTTTTGCGATGTAAAACTTGCTTGCCCCATAAACTATGGTTGAGGAACCAGAAAGCAAATCTCAGGCTCCAACTCCAATTATCCAAAATTGCTCGGGGTCTGGCCCCACAGCTTGCTCGGGGTCTGGCCCCACAGCCCGCTTTAAAGTCGTTGAGGTTATTTGTTAAAATATGCCTTTTTCTTTTAGTGTAGTTCACTCATTCATGCTTTACATAAAATCATAAAAGGACATTACATAAAAGTAATTGGCAGACTGTCACTCTGTAACATTGTATATAAGGCAGAAGAATGCTATCTTGAGCTTGCTAGCATATCCAGCTGCCATTTGCCAAAGGGTTCAATGCATGCAGAAAGCATGAGACGCTCATCCAGCCACCACCTTCCATAGTTTTCATGTTGTTTGAAAAATTGTTCTGTACATATAGATATGTATGGCTACTTAACTTGTTTGCAGAAAAACAATTGAAAATTGTGCACAAGATGGTACACCATATCTCATTTTTTGTTGGTGTTCACCTTATTAGGTGCTACATAACAGCTGTATAGGTTGATTACTCTATGTTCAAACAACAGTTGACTGCGTTTCACTGATTCACCTGTTTCCTGAGATGGATAAAAAAAAGTGTGTTTATTGCTGGAAATGTAGCATTTTGTAACCATTCAACAAATATTAACGTTTCAGTTGATTTTCAGCTCTAGCTTAAATAGTTTTTGACTGTGTATCTGTTGTAGTAGAGCTTTCATCATGGAGGATGCATGCAGCGATACAGAAGAGATGGAACATGAAAATCAAACTCAAGATGAAGAAGATACCAAAGATGACAAGGTGGTGAACAAGGTTTACTTACCTGGACAAGCAATACAAGAAGGCGAACGTCTCGTCCAGGATGAATCAACATATTTAATGTATCACCAAGCACAAACTGGTTCTCCGTGCCTCAGCTTTGATGTTATCAAGGATGATCTGGGTGAAAATCGCCAATCGTTTCCTCATTCCATGTACATCGTTGCTGCCACTCAGGCTGAGCAAGGTCGTTCAAATCACATGATCGTCATGAAAATGTCAAATCTTCATCCCGTGAAACATCAAAGTGAAAAGGACGGTGTAAGCAGTGATGAAGAAGATGATGATGATGAGAGTGATGTACAGGGCACAAAGCCTGAGATGGAAACAGCCATGGTTAAGCACAGTGGAGGTGCGAATCGTATCCGTTGCACAAAAATGGGCCAAACTCACTTGGCAGCAACTTGGTCTGAGCGCCGAGCCGTTCACATCTGGAACCTAACGACACAGCTTGTCGCTGTAGAAAGCCCAACAACTATGGCAGAGTTTCTTAGCAACCGCCAGTTACGGTCTGCCGCGCCGCTGTTCACCTTTGCCGGACACATGGCCGAAGGTTTTGCAATGGACTGGTCGGGAACTGTGGAGGGCCAGCTGTTGACTGGCGACTGCAAGCACAATATACATTTGTGGAAACCGCGTGAAGGAGGCTCCTGGCACGTAGATCAGCGACCGTATGTTGGTCACACAGATTCAGTTGAAGATCTGCAGTGGTCACCTAATGAACAAACTGTGTTTGCTTCCTGTTCCGTCGATCAGACTGTTCGCATATGGGACATACGTGCCAACCCCTCGAAAGCGTGCATGTTGACGAAAAAGGCACACGATACTGACGTAAACGTGCTGAACTGGAACAGAAACGACTCGTTTATAGCAACTGGTGACGACAGCGGCGTTATCAGCATTTGGGATCTCAGACAGTTTGAAAAAGGGGACGCGATTGCCAAGTTTAAGCATCACACTGGTCCTATCACGTCCATTGAGTGGCATCCATCAGACAAAAGTGTCTTTGCCGCATCTGGTGCTGACGACCAACTGACCTTGTGGGACTTGGCTGTGGAGGTTGATGGTGATGATGAAGAGTCGGTGCTTCGTGACGTACCTGCACAGCTTTTATTTATACATCAGGGCCAGAAAGACATTAAGGAACTTCATTGGCACCCGCAGGTTCCTGGCGCAATTATCAGTACAGCATCCGACGGTTTTAACATATTTCGTACCATCAGTGTGTAGCATGGATCGTTGTGGGTTTGTTAAAAGTTTGCCTATCCCTCACAATGATCCGTGTTTTTAAGACTTTGTTTGTGCAGACATGGTGCATATGTGATGTTGAGCGCATACTGCCTCGCTAGGATAAAATCAGGGTTCCCAGGCTGTATTGAAAGTATTGAAAAAATATGGAAATTCTAAATTCAACCATTTGTTTATTCAACTTTTGCTCTTTATTACCCTTGCTGACAGTTTTGTAGATGTTTTTTATATTGTCTTTCATGAATAAAATTTTGGAAAAATGAAGATAAGTAATGGTATTAAAGTTACTTCATTTAGTATTGAAAAAGTATGGAAAATGTTTTTAAAAATGTGTGGGAACCCTGGATAATGTACTTTATGCCCACAGGGTACTAGAGTAAATGCTTGTGTCGAAAAACTGTTTACTCAGTGAACAAAAAGCAAACGCTAGCGTCAATGGCTGATGAGTTGGCTGCCCGCTTGGCAAGACGGCAAAAGATTGCCGAAGGTGAGGAACCCGGACCTGCGGAAAACATTGGCCCGAAGTACAGCGAACCGCAAGGCGATGAAAAGGACACGTTAGACGCGGCCGACAATGAGCTTGCGAGTAAGCTTAAAAGGTTAGTGGACAATGCACTTAACGTCAAGTTACGATTTGAAGGTTTTTGCGTATATCGTTGTAAACGCTGTTCTAAGCGATACCACCACCTCCATTCTGGTGAAAACACGGACCGATCGAATCATTGATGACCTTATTGTTTGATATGCAAGTATGTTGAAACACCCTTTGATTGTATTAGTGCTCTGATGTATTGTCCGTTGCTGATTTTCTCAACCTGCTGCTAACAATTATTGTGTGAACACTTTTCAGGCAAGGCAACATCAACGACGGGCTGGAAAAGTCAGCCAGTCCTTCCAAACAACATTTCAATGCATATTCAGAATTTAAAGAATTCAGTATACAACAAATCAAAGGCTTTGAAAAAATGTTCAAAAAGTATGTTCAATTGTTCAGTGCTGTCAAATGTATTTTTTTAGCATCATTCAGCTGCAAACCGCGTTGACCACAGCACGTTGAACTTGGAGATGATAAAAAGGCTAAGAACGTTTCAAGCCATCGTTGTAGCAAGGGGCCCAAAGAGGCCATGCACCCCAAAATTTTTAGCATATCTCGTCGTTTTGTGCTTCGAGAGGCGGTGTTCGAAACCAAATATTTTTGCTCCATTAAAGGCAAAATATTTGGCCCGTCTCAAAATTTTGGGCTGGCTGCGCCATTGTTTCGGGCCACAGCTTACCGTATTCTTGCGTTATCCTATTCGTCGTTTTTGCTAAAACTTTGGTTTCAGTCTTTTATGACAACTACAGGTACGACACTGGGAGAGACGGTTTCATCGATTTTCAAGAGTTGAAGTACATGATGGAAAAGCTGGAGGCCCCGCAGACGCACCTAGCGCTTAAAGGGATGATAAAAGAAGTTGACGAGGACTTTGACGGGAAGATCAGTTTTCGTGAGGTTAGGATTTGACCGCGTTTGTCGTTGCACTTTATTGCGCCGTTGTCCTGTTACAAATGTCTGGAACTTGGAGTGGTCAGATATTTCATGGTGCAGAAGATGCATGTGCACTGGGCTACAACATTCCTTTTTTGTCCCTTGACTGACATCGTGCATTTGTAAAAAGTAAGATGATGTGATTTTTTTGTTGGGGCTAAATTCCATTTGCCGAAGAGCTAACAAGAGACAAAAGAGTCGGGATCATGCCAAGCATCTGTGGTGAAAATGAGAAGCGGGAATGGTTCAGTCAGTTGAGATTAAATAAATGAAAGCGCTGCTGGATTTCAGACAAAAGCTGTTTTTTTTCGCTGAAATATTTCGGTCATTTTTAGCTGAGACATTTTGGTCACTGAAATATTTCGGTCATTCGTCTCACAGTTGTATTTAAACTCGCCATAAAAGTGTCTTTTAGCCTATATTTTGAAACATTCTGACCGAAATCACTTAATCTTTCCCGGTCATTTTAAAAACGTTTCGGTCTGTGACCGAACAAAACCCAGGGCAAGAGAAGCACGGCAAAGTTTATAATGTTCTTTGCAAATTGTGGAGTGCTCGCGGGAGCAACCGAGTGATGGATTAGCGAGGCAGTCATTTAAGTGAAGACGATAACGTCTTTTACGCCGAAATCTACAAAAAGGAAATGTCATAGCATCAGGTGATAAAAAACCGGAGTAGGCCACAAGCTGCTGACACAAACAGTGCGTTTAAACTTCGAAACTTATTTGGGCGACCGCGTGTGTCGCATTTACGTGTCATCGAGCAGAGCACGTTCCTCGCCAGTCTTTCGAGATAAGGTCAGCAATTTGTTTTATGGGCGAAAGTGAAAGGTAAAAAAGGTTCGTTGAGAAATTGTTTAGACCGCTGCTTATTGTCTTCTTGCGTCAGCTTATTCGCTATTTTTGACATATTTTGGTAAAAACTTATCATTGATGGACGTCATGAACTAAAAAACAATACTGTTTGAAAGTTACTGTGCCATCTCCCAGCATCTCCTATTTATAAGTGTAGGTTTTCGTGTTTGCATTTGGCTTAGTCAGCGTATCGAAGACTGTATGTGTGCAAAGGTTCCATCGCTGTGCGCATATCTAGCACGCTTGCACACGCCAGGTGAAAACTAATACGCTTGCACACACCAGGTCAAAACTAACACGCGTTCACACGCCAGGTGAAAGTCGCAACTGAGATTGATCGGCGCGAGTTCAGCCAGTTTGCCATGTTTATTTGTAACAGTTGCGTTATGAGCAGGGGGGCGTGCTCGGAAGTGACATCCAGGCTTGTGCGCGCTGAACGTCAAGCCTCTTCCGCCCGCCACCCTTTTCACAGTACGCTGTGGCCACCATTAGTGAATCCAGCCCACGCCAAGGTCTACGAATACTCGACGAATGTATTTTAACGTAGTGAGCAGTTGTTTTGCCACATTTCGAAAGTATGTCATGGGTTCGCTCACTGATTTTTGCGTGAAACACTCTAGAAGAAAGTGCCCTCCAGAAGAACTCTGAAAGTCTTAGAACAGGGGTTCAACCTGGGTTTGGTGAACCTTTTAGTGGTCTATAAATATGTTTCAGGGCGTCCTTGAACCAAAATCCAATCAGAAAATCCGCCAGTTTTCATCCGCCCAGTTGGGCCATTATTCAGCATAATCGCACCACAACTGCAGCATAATCGCACGTTCGTGTTGCAAGTCGACTGACTTTTTTCGTATTTGGAAAGTGACAGTAATTGGCGAACTGAAATTTAACTCTTGCCCGGGCGGTTGAGGCGCCCACGATAAGGAGCCACCAAATCTACCTTCTCATTCAAAAAACGTCGACAAAATCAAGGGGTCCGCAGCGGATTTGGGTGCAGTGAAAGGAGGGGACCACAGCGGATTTGGGTAAACAACACCCTTAGAAGAAAGCCCATCATCTCCGGCTTTATCTACAACAGCGTGACGCTGACGCGAATGCTTGCCGTGTGTGCGAAGATGGTTTTCCTTGGAACATTATCTTTCCACATCCTTTCTTGATGGCAGGTAACAAAGTGTATTTAGCAGATGGCACGCATGAGTTCTTGTTCAAAGATAAAGTTCAGGTGATCTGATGTCAAAGCAACTTAAAGTTGTGCTGAAGTCAGCGTCACATCTTGACGAGCCCTGAAGTCTCATTAATTGAAAGAAAGATAGCACTTTGAAACTCAAGGGCGTAGATTCAGCTTCCGTATATTTTAAAGCAAAGGAATGCTGCTGGTTTGTCCAACGTTGGGGAAGCGCGAAAGATGCTTGATACAAAGGAAATAACGCCAAGGACTGAAACTAGTGCACACTTTTTTGCGACGTAGTTACTCGCTTCAAGTCTCCTACCGTATGGTTTGCCCACTGAACTTCGTGTTTGTCCCACTATTTGTTTTGCGATGCTTTTACTTTCAGTTTCTCCTGATATTCCGGAAAGCAGCCCTGGGCGAGCTCCAAATGGACGGTCTGATCGCTTTGGCCGAATTGTCCGAAATAAACGTGTCCGAGGAAGGCGTGTCCGGGGCGAAGAACTTCTTCGAAGCGAAGGTTAGTTGCTTAGCCTGGCACGAGCACTATCGCCCCCCTAGTCGTACCCCAAAATACGCCCTAAGGCGATTCGGCAACCAACGAGATCTGCAAGTGCATGCCAGTTAGAACAGTTAGTTGCAAATGCTTGTTCGTTTGGCCTTTTGTTCGTTTAAAACCGATCTGGTTAGTGCTTCATAGTCTCGCCGGTGATTGATGTCACTGAACGCATGCGTTCTAGCATTGTTCCAAAACAATCGCTTCTGTTTCCTGGATTTTGAGTGCATTGAAGTAGCTGCAGGCGATACATTTCGATACATTGCATCAACGTATCGCACCGCTGCATATTCGTGTACTCGTGTACTTCTTGCATGGCACTGCAGCATTTGCTCAAACGAAACGTACCGGAGTTACCTGTTTGGTCTGTTTACCGCTTTACGTCAACAACACGCAAGGCAAGCGATAAATGTATAGCGCGTCTCAGCAAACAGTGGTTCGATGAAGTGGACGAGACGCAGCTCACCTTGCGCGTCTGCCTGCTACACACGCTGTTCCTGTTTTAGCGCCTCTACGTTCACACTGTTCAGGTGAATAAGCTCGCGTCAGCGAATAAGTTTGAAGAGGAAATAAAGAAGGAGCAGGAGGAAAAGAAGAAACAAGCGGAGGAGAAAAAACAAAGAAGAGAAGCGTTCAAAGCGAAAGCCCAGATGTTTAAGTGACCCAAGTGAACAAGTGAATGAATCAAGCCGCACGCAGCTTTTCTTTACTTCGTTTTTACTCTTTACTGTGTTATTCAGATGTTTTGTTAATATGCTTGTTATTAGTATTATTATATATCATCCTAACCTTTTGCTGCTAGTAACAAACGGCTCGACCTGTCAACGTGCAGTAAAGCAGGGTTGTGTTCCAAATATACTTTTTACTAATAATTAAATGCTGTGTTACAAGTGTATTACTTTTTTACTATTGCCAGTGAATTTCTACTTCGACAAGTGCGTGGAAATGTAGTTTTTGTTATAATTGCTATGATCCAATCAAGTGTTTCGTTTTACGGTGTTTTTCTTACAAACTGCGCGACTCGTTGCATGGCATTGCTCGCTAGGTCCTATCTTTCACCAAAATCGACCAGTGTTCCGGTATTCCGCCAGAGAGTTCTCAAAAGGGGGGGCTTTACGTAAGTTCAAAGGGGTCTTGACATTCCTAAATTTGGTAAAAACTCCAGCGATTTATGATGCTTCATAATTAAATTTGGGGTAGCTTGGAGCTTTGTTTGCGGGGGGATTAGCCCCCAAAAGGCCCCCTGTGGCGACGGGACTGCATTCCGCCGCACCTTGCTGCAGTCGGCAAGGCAGAGTAACTGGGACGATGCACTCGTGCGATGGCCGAACTTTCCAAGACCAGAAACGCTCATCGCTATACTTTGTTTTGGTGTTTGCGTCAAAAGCGTGGGTTCGTGTGGCGGAAAGAAAACACAGTCACGCCTTCGCATCAAAGCACCCGCCCTCTGTAACGTCACAAGGCAGATTGTCGTAGCAAAGAAACTTCAGGTAAGCAGTTGTGAAATCACAACGTCCCCATATTGTCTAGATCAGTGGTTTTCAACCTGCGTTGCACCGCGCCCCACCGCACCAACCCACTGTAACCCAACGACCCCATCTAAAACTCGAATAAAGCGCGCGCAATACAGCTGAGTACATCGCGACCCCCCCAAAATGGTTCACAACCCCCTTTGGGATCGCGACGCCAGGTTGAAAACCACTGCTCCAATCACGCGATTCGTCATCGTTTAGCGCAGTTGCGCAGCGGGTACTTTCCCCTTTACTGATCTCACGCAACCAGGCGTCCTTGCCAGCGCGGCCACACTGGCTCTCTGGCAAGAGACTCACGACCGCAGTAAGACTTTCTACGACGCTTATATATGCACTGCACTGCTGCTTGCTTCTGCTGTTGTATGGACGTGACTTGCTCACAATACGCTGCTCGCGATTTGGTTAAAAGCCGTTTTCTACTTTCGTTCTGTACCTGCCTACGTCATCGGCCACCATGTATGAAGAGCAGGGACGCGATCGGTCGATTTAGTCCTAGGGCGTGATCGCCGAAAAATCGTCAATTCTTTTTCGCGCAAACGAAGTTCTGTCATTGATGCGCTTTTTTAACAGTTTGTTANCGCTTCGTGTTTGTTGCATAGCAAGACCCACGGGGTAATGTAATGGGGTGTGGGGCGAGAAGTGGGTATTGTGGAAATCAACTCCGAATCGATTCTGCGTCTGCGGTAGAATCGACTGCAGTGAACGCAACTAATAAAACCTGAAGAGAGCAGGAATGGTCAACCGCGATAAAAGTTTCCGCAGTCGCATGTCGGACAATTGCCGGACACTTACTCTCTTTTGCTTTGGCTGCAAGCGCTTGCCAGTTTGAAAGCTGCTGACTGCTGCAGTGTGTTGGTTCCGGATGTTGCGTCGTTGTTGATTGTGACGTGTTCCTAATACGCGGAAGAGAAAAACCCTTCGTTTTGCGCAAAGTGTCTGACGTCACAAACATGCAATCGGCGCAACACTGTGCGCGGTGAGAGTTGAGACAATATTGCGTTGTGGAACCGAGCTTATTGTTTTAATTTACAAGTAGATGCAAAATTAAGCAGTTTCAATCTAGCTGAACTTTTCAACCAGTAATTGACCAGAGGTGGTCACGGATCCGGAGTGCCGGACTCGACTCCGGCAGGATTCTGCGTTTTTCTTTCGGATCCGGAGTCACTTTTCAATTTTGGCAGTAGTAGGAGTCCGCGTGGTCATTTCTTGAGCAAAAACAGGAGTAAATTGCCAGTTGGATCGATAGTAGCCGGAGTCTGAACAGGTGTCGGATTCTCAAATTTGAAAAACTTCCGGATCCGGATTCCCAAAGTTTGGAANAGGAGCGGAGTCGAGTCTGAAATACTGACTCCGGCCGCCTCTGTTNTTGACCCATCGCTGACCCGCACAAAGGTCAAANCACGCCTNTGACCCGCGACCTCCGAATATTGTTTGTTGTTGACAGTTGAAGCGCTTGATNTAAATTGCTTCTGCAACTCATGATGGCCGGTTACTCGCATTGAGGACTCGTTCACGTGTCATATACTACACTCACTCATTAAACTCGCCCGCGGACAGTCTTTAAGCCTTTCCGAGTTTTCTCCGCTGGATTTTCACAAGCCTGAAAAACGGAAAACGAAACTACGTCGTGGTCGACGAGTCAAAGTCTCGTCTTTCCATTGCAGTTGGTTGAAGTATTTGCTTGATGCACTTTCGTCGTCTGGTACGTTCTGCACCGCTTCGACCCTGCGGTGAAAGCCACTGTCAAACAACTTTGCAGCTTATCGTTTCCTGTGTTTTTTTCTTCTCAACAATGTCAACCACGGTATGAACCAAACAACACTCCTGCCTCTATCGTAGAATGTCAATCTGTGTTAACAACACCTCTTCCGTTTGGATATGCTGGAGGCGTTCGGTGCAGTCGTGCTCTTTTACTTGCTTTATTATATTTTCGCCTTGCCTTATGTGTCGTTGTTCGTACAGAGCAGACAAAGGCATACCTTAAAGAAATAGCGCGCAACCCAACCCTGAAGCGAAGACATGAAAAAAAAAACAGAAGTCCTCCAGGCCTTAATCCACCAGTCGCTAGTACTTGGGCACAGCTACCAGTGGTTAGTNCGTGCTTGCATGCTTGTGGATAGACGCACCACCCATGAAATGTGAGCGCCGAACCACCGACGAAAATATAATTAGAAAAGTCCAGGCAAACACGCCTCGTGAGATCACCGGTTTGGATCGCAGTACTTATTTACCAGGATTTTAATTTCCAGCAAAACTTTGCACGGAGATAAGAGAGATTGGATGCAAGACAGTGTTGTTTTTGTATTTCGCAGATGTCTTTACTAATTTTCATTATAGTGTGAAGGGTCCGACGGCCAAAAAAAAGCCTCCCTGGACCTGTAAGTGAAGAGACTCTCCAAACAGCTTAGACAGTTTCAGATACGCTGGACGCACAAAGCCTAATTTCATAACATGTAAACAGACCCTCGGGCGTCGTGGTTTAAGTGATGATTAAGCGGCTGACAACATGCATCGCGCGCAGTTCGTCAGGCGACCTTCCTTGACGGTTGCAACAGTGGCAACTTCCCAGGTTCCGGGAAGAGGCGAGCGCCAACTGCAAAAGTAGCTGCGCTTATCGCTGAAATAGCAAATTCCATTTTTAGGGCAAATTTTTATTGATCTGAAAACTCAAAAGAACGGGCTTCGAAATACTAAAATTTTGTGCTCGACTGTTGTGAAACTCAAAAACTACGCTGACGTTTCAGTCTGCTGACGACAGGTTTTTATCAGGGCAGCAAAGCAGAAGTCACCAAACGCTGTTACGTTGAAGTTACGACATCGAAAATATGCAAGGGAGATAACGAAAGTAATTTGTAAAACAGAGGAGAGTAAGAACGGTGGAGCTGGTGAACTTAACTAGAAACTGAAGAAAAAGTAATTAATGCACCATTAAAGTCACGTATAACCAAACGCTGGTTTATACACTTTTGGAAAAAGATCTGATTATTTGCCATTGACAAACGTTGGGTGTCGAATGGTTAAAAAAGGATTCGGTAAACCGTCGATTTCTAAAATCATTTTCGATTGTAACCACCGGCGTCGGAGGGGACCTTGGCCCCCCTCTGGATTTAGAAATGTTTAGCAAAAAAGGTTGTTTTCTTAGTTTTCAGTGGGAAAAAACAAATTTCACCATTTCCTGCCCCCCCTGGAAAAATTTTGGAAAAATCCCCCAGTGCCCCCCCCCTGGAAAAAATCCTTCCGACTCCCATGATTGCAACA
>JGI24159J19872_10003795_pt1 | contig 19050 bp, 21 predicted proteins | sample Ectturendosymbi4_FD_19872 | JGI IMG/M metagenome (IMG submission 19872) | reverse complement strand
CTTCGACTGTCAGCGCCGTACCTGCTCAGCTTCACCGAGAGGCGGGCTTGCAGCTGCCGGCGCCGTCGGCGCTCCACCACGGCTCCGGTCCGGCAGCCCGCGGCGGCGGGAAGCGTTACAAGCGCTACGCGAAGCCCCCGTACTCGTACGTGTCGCTCATCACGCTGGCGATCTTATCTTCGCCCGAGAAGAAGCTGCGACTGGCGCAGATCTTGAAGCGGATCGCCGAGATGTTTCCCTTTTTCAACGGCTCTTATCAGGGCTGGCGCGACTCGGTGCGTCACAACCTTTCTCAGAACGAATGCTTCGTGAAGGTGAGCCGTCGATCCTTATCTGTGCGGAGCCTGTTCTGTTCTCGTCAATCTCGTTTTGTTTGGGTTTGCAATTATCGAGTCGGTGAATTATGCAAATTTGAAAGCCACCGTCGACGGCGCGCCAAGTTCGCCCTAGAACTATTCGGTGGTGCCTGCTGCTTCTGATCAACTCTCAATAATTAATGGCCCTCCCTGTCTTTATGTTGTGCAGGTGCTGAAAAATCCTTACCGGCCGACAGCAAAAGGCAACTACTGGACTGTGAACGTGTCGGCGATCGCTCCCGACCTGCTGCAGCGGCAGAACACCTTGGTGTCGCGCTACGCCCAGGACTCGGGCTTCCGTTACCGGAAAGACCTCACGGAGGTCTTCGACCTCAGTAACGGCAACTTGAAGATCGGGATCCCGCGCCGACTGTTCAAAAGCGGCCTTCTGATCGAGGATCCGGCCGCCATAATGGAAGCACTCCTGCTCGAAGACGCGGCCAGCGAAGACGGCACCAACGTTTGTCCTGTCAAGGGGCGACTTTTTTCGCTCGAGGACTTGTTCAATCAGGACGACTTCGTCGATGACGACGTGTTGCGTCACCAACAGTGCAGCAACCGCTGGTCTGGACGCGCCCCTCGAGGCCGCGTCGGATCCACATCTGCTGCTTCCAGTCAACAGGTACCAGGCGGCGCCGCACCGGAGCCCTGTTCACCCATGACAGCGGCGTTCAGGCCGTACATGAACAGCGTCGAATCTCAGAAACTCGCTCTGCTGATGCAGAACGCGAACGCGGTCGCCAGTATGGCGAATGGACCCGGGATCGGACAGTCGGCTGCGCGTTCCACAGCGCTTGCAGCCTCCGGCTCCAACCTGAGCAGCTATTTACCTCTGCTGCAAAATTTCTACGCGATGGCGCAGTGCCAAGCGCAGGGGGGGTTGAACGGCGGGATTCAATTGGATCAGAAATCCGCCCCACCGTCGAGCCTTGTTTCGTCGCCGTCTCCGACTGGACCGCCACCCCTTGTCCAAGTCCGCGCCGGCCCGATTTGCAAGCACGAAGCACAGCCGAACGACGCCCTGGCTGGTGTAGCCGCATATCGCTTGCCTGCGGCCAAGTCGGAACTTGTCGCGGACCCGGGCCCGGGCCTCGCGACCGATTCGGTGAAAGTGGAACCGCCCCCTGTTCCCCCGCGCTCGTCCAGTGCCGGAGACAGCGGCATTGCCGGGTCCATTTCCCCGCAATCCCCAGTACGCTTCTTCTGTTCCGGCGATCACGACGCCGCCGCGACCTCAGGCTGCCACGCGTCACCGGTTTCATCTCATTCTGACGTGGCGGTGAAACCGCTCGCCTCCTCCCCGCGTCAGGATTGTGACGACGCGATGGTGGCGTCATAGCCGAACTTCTCGTCTGCCTCTTTAGGCGTTCCTGCGGATGCTTCAGGAAAGACCGTCCTGCACGATTGGGCCTCGAACCGGCCTCCTGTGTGTCTTTTTCCCGGTTGTTTACTGAAGTATCTCAAACTGAAGCGAACTCGACGCTGCATACTATTCTCAGGGACTTCGCTGTTAACTGTTCTCAGCAGGGATTGTAGACTGTCGCCAAGCTGCCGCTTTACAGTATCGCGTGTGCTGATGCAGTTTGTGTTGTGCCTCGTTTTTCCTAACACTGCTTTCCGTAGCAACAGCGTTCTATTTCGGCGGTTCGGTTCTCGTCATCCTCACCATTCATTGCATGTTGTACAAAAAAATCCGCGCGACGTCTCAGTTTTTTGTTCTTCGCCCGATTGCAGTTTGTATCGCTTGCGACGCGTATGCATTTGTATGAGATTAATGTTACTGCTTGCATCACCTCCCTGACACTCCAGACCGCGCGCTGTTTCATTGTCTTTCCGGCTGCTCTCTCCTGTGACGACTATGACCCAACGCGAGCGAAAGAGTCGACTTTCGATGTTGAGTTTCGACAGTTTGAAGCGGCGCAGGAGCCAATCAAAGTCGTTTCATCGCTTGTGCAGCTGATGGCTGGAGGCGCGTCGCCATGGATTTCCCCTGTGAAGCTAAACCGTGGGGTTGCACGATCTGTTGTTCACGTTTCAATTTCGTCCAATGCCCAAAGAGTCTGTAAACTAATTTCTTTCCCAGCGGTCATGCACACATTGAAAAGTTCTATTGAAAAGATTTTAATTTTGTAAACCAGCCAAGGCATTGCGTTTTTTTTCTGACAATTTTCACACTATTTTTTCCCCAGCATTATGCATACCTCAGAATGTTAAGAAAACGCGCTGTGGTCTTCGTTGTTTCCATCAGTACATGATAGTCGTAATGCCAGACGAGCAACCCTACTTCGAGTAGCCTATGAAATCCTTGGCAATTTTCTCTCCTGTGCAGGTCGGAATTTTTGTTAAATTTTTGACGCCTCAACACACCTTTCTTAACACCTCAAACGCACTCTAACCTCCAGCCCGATGTGCGCCCGCGTGACTTTGGACCGTGCTCATTGTGAAGTTGTGCCCCCGTCCCATGTTCTGTGTTCTGGAACGCTCGTCAGGGATAGCGCGTCGGTCTCTGCTCTGCCGCTCCCCGGCCAGTGATTTCGAAGCGTTATTACCTCTTCAATCTAATCATTGCCAAGTGCGTTTCTTCGTCTTCAGTTTTCCCGCGATACCTCAATCCCCAGACACGGTAACTATCCTTATGACTCGAGTTGACACAGGGGCGATCGACCGAACGACGGTAGTTTGAACTTCGCCATATTCTGAATAGATTGAACAGCAGCAGTTATTGTTTGTTCGCTTACCTCAAAGCTTTTCGTTACTTACTTCAGCGCTGAAAAGCCGCAAAGTTGTGGCCAAACGATCTCCGGTGACCAGCTTGGTTTCGTTAAACCAATCTTGCCATGTTGGTACACTGGTTTGGTTTTAGTCCTTGTGTCGAGTAGGAAGCGGTTAAGCTTATGTCGTCTGCAATCACCCATGTGTTGTTTCACATCACACACAAACTCTTCTACGGCCACTGTGTGTGACGTGAAAACATGAGCAAACGCGACTGTAACGTACCTTACAATTGCCTGCGGTTGATGTTCTGAACATTGTCGACAGAGCACTTTGAAGATCCTGTTAAGTCCTGTTAGCGTTCAGAAAATCAAGTTTGCGGAAGCGAGAGTTTCCAATCAGTCCTTTAGTCTGCGACATTATCTGAACGTCGGCGTCATGATCGCGAGGAAACTTTTTGCTATCAAGAATCGTGTTGCTGTTTGTGGAGTGTTTCACTTTTTTCAAGTATTGACTCAGTCCTCGATCAACCAGTTACACAACATCAGTGGCAGTCGTGTCGCCGAAAAACCTTACCTCAATGTGCTGCAGGCGTCCGTTGCGTTGAACGACGCCTTTTTCTTTCGGCCATTTTCCTTGCATCAAGCGCAATACCTCAGCTGCGTTGTAGTAGTTTGTCGTCCACTTACCTGCGCCGTCCGCTGTTTCTCTTTTCTCGTGTGTTCGGCTTGTTCGGTAAAAATGCATCGCTTGTAAGCAGCAGGCGACTCCAGGCGATCCTCCGATTTCCGGACACTGACGAGCAAAAGCTCTCAAAGTTTCGTCTCGCTGCACGTTGAACAGAATGCACGCCAAACATGCTTTCATTTGCAGTCGCATGTCGCTTACTTGCGGTGTATTTTTACCTCGATTGTTATTGCACGAAACTTCGGCAGTTGTCACGCTGCGTGCGGCGATGCAATGTTCGGCAGGCTCTGATGTAATAAACGATTGACTGTCAACAGTGTTTTGCGTCCCGTGGTCGCTGCCATGACGTAGTTCATGTCTGCATATCAAGCGCAGTTGATCACAGCATGTGATAAGGCACGCCGAAGCGCTTCTGTCAGCAGGTCAAATGCAAGTTTGAAATTCCTGTTTCGCAGCGTGTCGTACAGTCTATGGGTGAGAAACAATCTCAACAGTGGTCTGATTTTCTGGCGTTTTTTTGTGTAGGATCTTGCTGGGGTAACGTAGTAGAATGATCACATTTACTAGGAATGCACACTTCAAGACTGTAAATATCTTCACCAATGAAAGGCATTTCTTGCATCGATTTCCCCGACACGACAGGTGGTCCACTAGACGCAAGTGAGAGGTCTCTGGTTGTGTTCTATCAAAGTGAACGAAACTGATGAACCATCCACGCTTTTTCCTACGCGGGTACTCGTGAACGATTATGGTTGTGTCCGGACCAAGTCGGTGGACACGAATGCGCCGTTAAGCACAAACGGTTGCGATCTTAATGCGTCTTAGCACCTGTGCGTAGTAGTTCTTGGAACCAAAGTTACTATAAAGACTTTGTAGTAACTTTGCTTGAAACAAACGAAGATATTCCCCCAGAAATTGATCTTGGCGTGTCATTTCAGTTTTTATCCAACATGGAGTCTCCCCGATTATTGTCAGTTTGTCTTCAGCAATTTTCATTTGCTTTCAGCGTCAACTCTAGCTCGGGGCCAGGTTGTCTCGCAACCAAGTCACCCTTTACTCGCCTCCACAACCTTGTTCTCGAAGTTAGCAAGCCCTGTCGAATTCAGACGTCCTGCAAATGTTGTGTGTAGTCAAAAGAAAAGTTTCGCCATTTAATTTCAAAACGTAACGTCATCTATCCCGAGACAGTTTGATATCTTGTGCTTCGTTTGGCAATGTAATTTTCATTCCGTAGAAGTCTGAGGAACAGAAAGCCGTCGTTTTTGCTTTTAAATTTAAGGTCGGGCTTCCCTGCTTGTGGGCCTCAGGCCGTGCCCGGGCCACAGGCCGTGCTCAGAGCGTGCCCGAATTCATACAAACGCGGTGTGTTTCAGTGTTTTTACTGTTCTTGCGTGACAAAGTAGTTCAGTGGATCCCTAGATATACCCACTGGGCCCCTAAGCCGATGGCCTAACAAGCTGGTAGATCCCGCCCTGTGAACGGCGCAAAGACAGTAACTCTTCGAATGGCGTTGCGCTGCTGCCCTGGCGCGCACTACAGACACTTGAAATATCGTAACAATTGCCAGCATGACGTCTTCATGCCTCAGGATTTCGGCATGGGTATTTTGCTTGATTGGCGTGATCTTGATTGCACGGGCCGCGCAAGATAGCAATTAACTTCGCCCAGTAATGTAATTTGGCGTTCTCGTCTCTTAGTACATATCTGCAAATACAAAATTCGCCTCGCGGGGATGTATTTTTCTCAACTGTCAGTTTATCATAACCTTACAGCAGAAATGTGATAATTAAAATGTAAAACGCGCAGGCAAACAGGGACGGAATGCTTGAAATCACCACCAGCTTGTCGCTTGTATCGTTTTCGTTTCGTGAGAGACGTCTGCAAAGCTGGGTAAGTGCTAAACTTCCAATGTCTTGTTTCAAAATGCGAAACATCTGCTCTTTGCGGTCGTGGAAAACTGGAAAGCTTTAGAACGCTGATCAGGTCTAGAACGTCGGTAGACTTTTCAGTGGAACTGACGTCAACACGAGGCGTGGTCCTTCGGCCAATCATCGCTGTTATATTGCGTTGTTTATATGCTATGGTCGATGCAGAACATAGCCGCCTATTGGTTGCATTAGTTCGCTCAACAATCAACCTTTGTGACGTGCGTTGTGAAGCAAAAAAATGTTTGCAAGGTGAGATCACTAATGCAGTCAGTCTCCCGAAATAATGCTGATGCTTTGCCGAACGAACCGTTTTCCCTCTACAACTGTTTTTTTACAGTTCATTTTGCTGGTACCGTTTTTCATCCGAGGAATAGTTAGGCCCCGTCATAAGGGCGTGGCTGTCGGGGATTTTCTTTTTATTTTTAGCGGGAGCAATGCCTGGTTACTGGTTGGTCATTATTGTCATCTTAGAAAGTAACTGCCCACTGGGTATGCAATTGTATCGTGATTTTAGCCTCACTTTAAAATTAGTGATCATTCGCGATGCTTATGAAACCTTCACATTTTCAAATAAAATGCAGAAGACTACATTTTGCGAACATTTTTACGTTTTCACTCGAATTTTCACAAAATTTTTCCTTCAGTTTGCTAAAAGCAGCCTTAGATTTACATGTCGAAATGCTTGTTTTGTGCAGAGGTATACATTTCGATATCACGCCTTGGACCACGCCCCGCGATGTGTCATCTGTACTGTGGGCCATAATTTCAATTACGGCCAACCTGCTCGTAATTTATTGACTCTCATCGCACGTTGCAGCCGTATTGGCTGCTTCAGTCCATTCATCAGCGAAAACCCAATAAGTGTTGTGCGGTTTCTCGACGCAACAAGTCAAAACTTCGACAATTTAAGGGAGGAAGTAGATTGCTGTTGCCCGGAGCAACCGCATCGCGCAACTCTTGATGGTGTCGCTTTCGTCCTGCGTGTTGATTGGAGGAGCATCGTGTAACGGCGTAAGCGCCCTGGCCGTCCATACATTTCTGCTGCGAAGCGCTCGCGTGCCGTAGATTTTTGTCAGGTGCAAGTTTCTTTCGGCGGTCGAGCGTGAAAGAACGACAGGTTCAATTAGATTTCCTGGATACAGTTGTCTTACAAACATATCTGGCAACGAAAGTTTCCGCACCCAGCTGCCTTGGCTGGCGATCGCCGGCAACCCTGGCGCCACGTGCAATTAACCTTCGTAATACGCGCCATTTCGCGGCTTTGATGCCACGCCGCGTGCCCTTGTCGCAAATTGCGCCGCGTGAGACGGTCGCCTTGACTCACGTGCACCTGACACGATGAATGGCCGTGAACCCAGATGCCCTACGAACCGATTTCAACTTACGATCTCTTATCGCCACGCCTACGTCAGTTGTTATTGCGCTTAGTTCAACAATATAATGTGTCTTCGTGACTTGTATAAACAGCGAGGTGAGTCGTCGCGCTGCTACTGAAGCGACCGAGACCATGGGACGTGTGTGCACGCCCCGCCCTCAGGGATTCGTCCTTCCGCTTTCTGCATAACCTCTGTACCTTAACGAGCGCTAATGTAGATTTGCAATCGACGAGGTTTTCTTTATAAGGAAGAAACAGCGGTTCCCCCCTTGGCCTCGGTCCTGGGAAGCAGACGGCGAATGCGTGGTTTGTCACGTAACGAATCGAGCCTTCAACCCATCAGACAGGATTTGCCATTAAAATCTCCTCGTTAAGTAGTTGCGTCATGATAACTCGTTCCCTTTGCGTTAAACATTCTTCGGAACTTCAGCCCAAGTTCTTTCGGGTTCGTGAGAAGGAAGTGGATCAAACTATTACAGGCAACTAGTGGCAAAGAAGAAAAAAGGAGCTGCGCGGTTCGTTTTACGGGAGCCTCGTATCGCGCTGCACGGCAAAGCGAGCCATAAGGCTGCAGCCATCTTCAATACCTCTTTGTGAATATGCGCCGTGTGTGCAGCGCCCGCGGCGTACTCGCTTGCAATGTTTACGCTTGCAGCGCCGTGCCGCCATTTTGCAACCTACAAGACGGCGCCAACTTATTGCGTGTGTGCGCGTCAGGCTGAGTACAAATAAGCGATTTTTCCGCTTTCGTTAAGTTTTTCGCTGATGAGTCGCTCCTTTCGAATTGCTATAAACTGCGGTGATCGCGTTCGCCTCTTGATCTGTAAACTACTTGTACGCCGGTCGTTCAGTGCTTGTTTTTCTGCTGTCACGGTCAATTTCCGCTTTTTAATTTGATTTTATGTGCCAGGACCGCCATGTTCCTTATTTTGTGTGAGGTCCGCCATGTTTCTTGTGCTGCCTGAAGCGCAAGGCGGTTTGCGGAAGACCGTAGTTCGGCTTCGTCTCCCTTTTTGTATTGGTCTCATCTTTGATGCTATACTAGAGATGGCACGGGCCACTAACAGTCCAGTCTTCGGGCACTCCGCTAAAGGTTTTGAAACAGTCCGCTAACAATTTTTTTAGCGGTGACGGCATTCCGGGTCGCTGCGGTCTGCTCGCCAATTAGGCGAAAATTTGCAAAGTTTCAAAATCTAACAAGGAAATGTTTTGCTACTGTTCTCTCCCTTTTACCGTTCTGTTGATGATCTGTTTCACTTGTTTCCACGCAAACCAGTGAACCATGTTATGAATCAATCAAAACAACAAATACTTTCATTTATAGTCTTTGGCTGTCGCCGAGGTTTAGGTAGAACCATCGCCAGAAATTTTTCAATAGGGGGGCTTTGCGTTTGTGCGGGGTGGCTTGACATTCTAAAAATTGACAAAACTCCACTTATTTATAGTGTTTCATGTTTCAATTTAGGGGGCTTGGAGCTTTGTTTGGGAATCTAAGCCCACCAAAGGTCCCCCGTGGCGACGAGACTGGGTTTAGGTTTGGGGCAGGTGTTATCAAACTTTCTCTGGCCATGTACCCCTTCAGCATTTCGATAGATGAGCATGTACTCAAAATTTCTTATGACAAAAAGGCTGTGGAAAATAACAAGAATGCATTTACCAATAAGCATATAATGATTTTGAAAATAATATTCACTGATGTATGTATAAATATTTCGAAAAGAATAATATATAAACATGTTTTTCCCCTTCTATTGCAAACCTCGAATGTACCCCTCCAGATAGGCAAATTCACCCCTACTAGCCTAGGGGTACATGTACCCCAGTGTGGGAACCCCTAGTTTAGGATTAGATGTTAAGTTTAGGTTAGTGTTTAAAGTTTAGGTTCAGTATGTCACTAGCAAGTGTGGTGCAGCCTAGCAAACACTTGTGTGTTAGTGTCACGTTACAGGCGGCGGACGAATAAGTTTTCAAAAGGGCTCTGGTGGACCTATAGCCATTAAGACTACATAGTTTTATTGTCCAAAGGACAATGAACTGAAAACTTGTGTGTTGTTACTTTGCTTTTGAGGTTACGGTATATTACGGGCCACGGGCCGGTCCAGGCCAGAAAATAAGTTGTGGTTTAGCATGGACGGGCCAGGCCGGGCATTCTTCTTAGCTCCGGGCGGGCTGGGCTGCAAAAGTGCTGGCCCGTGTCATCTCTATCCTATACCGATTGCACAATTCGTATTTTGCAATATCATAATGCTCTACGCTGGATGCTCCACTCCACCCGGCTGGCTGATTCGTGTGTCCCCAATATTAGAAAGATGAAAATAAAACCAGTGTTGCCAGCTTTCTTTATTCAGCAGTTGGTATCCGGTTTCTGAGCTCGCCAGAAGTTCAACATAAAACCTGATGACAAAGCACTGACCATTAAACTATTAAACTGTACCACCCTGACGACAACGACAACAACAGCCATTGGTTTAGAGACGTGCGTTGACATGAAGTACTCCGCGCGGTACAAACTACCGTCAGCATCGTGGCGTGTTCCCATTACATTGCGAAACAGTTGACATCGAAAGAAAAAAGCATAATGTCTGATACCTGACGATGTAATGGCAAAGCATTTACATATAAACCATTTACCTTTGCATTCGGAAACCCGAGTAGTTTGTCAAACTTGGGTGCCGTTCACTGAAACGTAACGTAGTGCAGCACTTAGCCGCCTGAACCATGAGCATCGGAAAGGGGACAAGGCCCCCCTGGATTTTGAAATTTGATATTTTCCTATTAACTTTGTAGTAGATGAATGTTTTTCTCTTAGAGTTGGTAAAATTATATTTCACCACTGCTACCCCCCTGGAAAAAATCCTTTAGCTCCCGCTAAAAAATCCATCCTTACGACACCTCTGGTCTGAACACAGCCACATCCTCTTGGAAAACACTGAAAGCAAAAATTTAATACGATCATGACAAGGCTTTGAGCTAATTTTGTCTGGTAGAAACTGTTTCTTACTACGAGAATCTGATAAAGAATTATATGTGACTTATTCTATTGACGCCATATCGCAGAAGGCATAATGCTAAAAATTGTTTGGTGATAGGGGATGTTCCAAAGAGTTTTGAATTAGGGCACCACTGAAGCTTCATTGGATGCAAAAGTTCCACAATAACTTCTACATCGTAGGTGTAGGAGCAGGCAATTTTTTGGTGGGATGAAAAGGATATTTTGTCCAAATTTCCCCACATTTTCCCGAAAACTTTTATACAACAAACTTTCTTCCCTAGAAGTTTTCTGTTGCTGTTATGGCACGTATATTTCCCTCTCCCATGTTGCCATAGACTTGAAAATAGAAAATTTGGTACTGAAATTCGGTTTTTAATAATCCAACTGAAAAAAGTACACTAGGCTGTGCAAGAACATCGTCAGAAGTCAGCTGGTTCGGTATTCGGAGCATCTGCATCGCAGTTCTGAGGTTTTCTAATCACATTCCAGCTGTTGCTGTCAGCAAGGAACCTCACACCTGGCTGAGGTAGGCCTGAAGCTGCTTCGTCTGAAGACATATTTTTCTGATTTATCATATTATTTATATTATGACTATGCCGTGAGTCTCAAGATTGTCTGTGCAAGTGCACATATATGCAACATGCAACAAACTGTATGGGAAAATGTGTTCATCCAAACATTTTAAACAACAAAAGCATCTCTGTACTTGACTGGCATAGACTCTAGTAATATGAAGTAGGTGCCCTGCAATATACACGGTAGACCCGATATAACGCGGTTTGAGTATGGACCCCGATTTCATAACTGATTTGCTGCGATACAGTACTTTTAGGTAAATAATTTTAAACATGGGGGGGGGGGCAAAAATAGGTGATGCCATAGCAGCGATGGATACAGCCTTGCAGTGGCTAGAGTGTCAGAACGTGGACAAGATTCACGTCCTACACTTGAAAGAAATACGAGAGACCGCAAGGAAAAATAATAGACAAGCATTGAAACAGTCAACCCTGGATTCGTTTTTAGTATAAACATCACATTGTCATGGAAATATACGTACTTGGTCATGACTCTATACCATTTGTTACGTAATAAAATACCTCGGTGTAACGCTACTCACTTATAACGCGGTCTGATGTTGTGGATCCCGACATCCGCATATATCGGGTCTGCAGTGCACTCTATTCCCTCAGCATACAATTACTAAGCACAAGCACATAAATTAAACGCCTTCTTTTGCCAAAACTTTCAAGTTAGTCACTTACTCATCGACTCTCACAAACTAAAACACGAAGTTCCTAGAAATATTTTTAATGATTTTATATATACCTAATGTGTTTTCTATGACACAATAAAGCTTTGTTTATACATTCAAGAACAAATAGGTATAATTTCATCAATAGTCTTAGCATTTTCGAAGCTTCTTTGCCCAATTTTTTTGAGATTTTGCCCAAAATTTTGAGAAATCAAGACTTTTGGGGGTGCGCTTGCACGCCAGCTCGTACACTACTGTTCTACATGAACTCAATATAACCTATTATTGAAAAACTGATTCTTTTGGAAGAATGATTTGGGGGGTAGAATTTCTGGAAAGCAACGTTTTGTGAACTTTCTGCTTGAGTTTAAACACCGTCTTCGATTAAGGTTTCGAAGTCACCGAAATTTCTCACGTTGGATGGTACTGAACGTTCCAGAAAACGTCATCTCATTATGCAATCTATTAACTTGACCAATTTCTTTTCAAGAAAATCTCAGATTTTAATCAGCAATTGCAAAGACAATTCAATTTTTTCATGTTGCATGCATTTACCTTTTCAGGTATAGAAATGGCATTCATTTCATTAGAAAAGGCGTTTTTTGTTAGGGTATGTTGAATGCCGACGAACACTAATGCACAGTGTGCATTGGTAAGAGAATTTCATAAAAATCACCAACTGCAGTCAAGATTTGAAAATTTGCACAAAAAATTCGAAGAAGGCATTTGTTTGGATGTGGACATCTACCAGCATCTTGTGAAACCATTTGGGAAATCCACATGCGCTGGAATGCCTAAGTTTAATTTTTATCAATATATCTTGTTATACTAATCACTAAGCCTGTTTCATTCCATACGCCTATAGTTTGTAGCTGTTCAGATGCATACGTCTCAAATGATAATACGTTTACTGGAACGCCATGTAGAATTGTTTCATCAGTCGCAGAAGACATGGTCACAGAAGAGCTATGGGAAATGGGAAGCAGTTCGTTTTGATCGGTCCTACTTGATAACCGTGCCGGGGTGGGCTTAGTCTAATAAGATTTCACCCCGGAGCAAGGCTGTCCGAGCTTTGCTTGGTTTGGAATTGGAACAGTGACTGGCATACGTTTTTACTCCAGATTTTGCGTGAAACTGTTTTTTTTCCACGGTGTTCATTTTTCTCGGACAGAGCGATCCTAGCTCCTTGATTTTCAGGTATCTCAACACCAGCACCGCGGATGAATACGAGAGACTGCAAAAGGAATCGCCTAAAAAGAAATCGAGAGCACCGAAGAGAGCTGCGCCATCAACGGTTTCACTATCCGCTTTGAAGCGACCCCATCGACGGGAGTGCACAAGGTCGGAGGCTGGAATGGTGCTGTAAACACATGATGCGTTTTCGGTTAATAACCTGTGCGAGAAACATTTGGTGTTGGTGACGTACGGGAATACCGGTAAGAACTGAAAGAAAACGACTATCCTTTGTCAAAACGTGAACTTGATAAACGGAAAGCTGTGTTGCCAGGGCCTTGCGTTTAAAGGTTTGCTGCGTCAGCTGGTTTACGCACAGTGCGCACGAGATTTTTTCCCAAAACGACTTTGTCATCACAGATTTCGTCCAGATTTAGAAACGTTTTGTTATTATAAGCTGGTTTTCATGAACAGTATTGGGTGTTGAATGGGCAGAAGTGGATTTCCACTGAACGTTAATGGAGTTGTGCTAGCTGCCTGTGTAGGTTTCACTGGAAATGATGGTTGCTTATTAATTTTCCTGCGGAAGGGGTTTGCTTTGCAGTTCAAATGTCAAATGTTTATTTGTTTCATGCGAAGTGTGAAGCCCTTCTACGGAAAGCTTTTGCGGGGATATAGAAAGTATGTTAACATGTCGAAAATTTCCCGACTCTGTAGCGCGTGGTGACCAGCAGCAAAAAGAAAAATATATATATGGTGCTAAGGGCGGACTGGGAATGTGTGGAACGGCGCGCAAATGTGGCTGAGCTCTGCGACTCCTCGCATACCCCAGCTTTGATATTGGCGCCCTTACTGTCATCCAAGTGACAATCATCAAGTGTTCGAATGAATGACGACCAAAAAGAATGCTGAGTGCATTAACAGCGTTGAACTGAACTGGCTGTCGCGCAAACGACCTGTTCGACGCCCGCGTTGCCCTTGAGAGGAAAAGAACTTCACACGCCGCGTCTGATATCTTCAGAATCGAGCTGGAAAAGTGCGAAAAAAAAGAAATCGACAAATCGCTTTGCCGCGGAGCGAGTCTTTCACAACGCGTCCACCAAATCCGCATGGCCTATTTGCCCGGAACTGATCATCCAGATACCTGCGGCCGCGTTTGCTTCAAGGTTGCAATTAACTGTTAAAATTGGCACGCGGAAAAATGCGGCCGCGAACAAACTCATTTGCAGAGCCTCTTGTCCACGGTGTCCGTTCGCGACAGACTGTCTGAAAGGCCCAGAACAGCGTCTGTTGCGGTCAGTTCTGAAGCGAGGCAAAGTGAAACCCTGTTTTGCAGCGCTTGCCCGGAGTTGTGCGGTTCGTGCCGTAATTGGCCAGTGCAGGAATTAGATCCGTGCGCACGAGTGTGAGCGCGCGATCAGTATGTTGATTTCACTGGGCTTTTGAACTTGATTAAAAATGTGTTTACACTGCTGGTGAAGTCCTACGGTCACGCCCTCCACGATCCGCGCCATGCTCGCCTGTTTACGACTGTCTGTAGTCGTGTCAGTGCCAAAGAATCGGCGAAGTGCGTTTCTACGAAATACTGACAATAAGCATTTCTGTTTCAACGGCGATCTTCGCTTTAATACCTTTTCTGTTTATTACGGCACACGTTTTCAACACGTCCGACAAGTAATTTTAGCGTTTATCTGCTCGACGTTACATTTTCAGCGACAAACGTGACGTCTCCACAGACACCTGAGTTATACTATGAAGCGAAACTCGGTCGCAGGTGAAGAAATAGCTTCCTCTCAAGAGTGGTCGTCTTTCCATTAATTCCTCATTCGCTGTGGCTTGTGTTGTTCCGATGATTCCAACTCAAAGTTGCATTTGGCTGGGGTTGACATAGAGAAGAAAGCCAAGTTGTAGGTCGCAGGATAAATCTCTTTGGTAATTGGTGGTTCGTGGAAAACCCCTGGTTAGAGTGCTCCGTACTTACCAGCAGTGGCGTAACTGACGGGGGAGCATGGGGAGGCCCCATGGCAAGGTGAATGAAAAAACTGGACCCCTTTAGCTTACATTTTGATATTTAGTATTCGTTTGATTTCAGCAGGTTGTTGTGTTTTTGCGTTTTTGGGTTGTTTTCGTTTTTTTAGCTACTAGAGACATCCACGTGACATCCCCATTCACCATCATTTTTTAACTTTTTTTCGGAATGTTGACCCTTCAACTATGTTTTGGCCCCCTGGTTCAAACCTCTAGTTACGCCACTGCTTATCAGCACAGTAGAACTTAACTGACAGTTGCTCCGACTTTTCGATGTTTACAATGTCACTGAAGTAATGTAAGTACCTTTTTTGATGGTGAAGGAATGTCATCGACATACTTTGTTGGAAAGTACCACCCGAAATGCACTTAGTAACATCCGGCGAAACGTTCGGAAATTTTTTAGCAGACATCAGGACACACTGTCTAAAACTGTCTACCATGGATGGCATACGTTTTGTGGCGTACCAAGTTTATGTTCAATGAGCTGTTGCGTTGTAAGAAACCTGGCGCGCCATAACGTTTGTTGCACACTTGTTTGCTTAATTCAGTGGTTTCTAACCTCGGTTCGATCGAAACCCAGGGTTACTTTGAGTGAGTCTTTGGTGTTCGGCGGAAGTCTGTTTCATGTTTACTTTTGTGCGCTAAAATGTACATCTACGTTTTGAGGAAATCGTATTTTATTTTTCCAACACTAAAGTCACCAGTAAAAATTGAAATTTGCACCAGAAGATTGCTTTTTTGCTCAAATTTATGTGATGCAAGCGGAATGATCTAAACCAGTTGTCACCAAACTATGGCTCGCGGGCCAAATCCAGCCTGCGAAGACATTTTGTTGAAATAATGAAAATATAACATATTTACGAAAAACTTGATTTGGTAGAATGTAACATATTCAGAAAAGCAAATGCATTACGTAAGATGCCCGGCCCTGGAACTAATGTGTGACAGCTTGTGTGGTTTCGGACAAAAAAGTTTGGAGACCCCTGTTCTCACCAACAAGGTATGCTTCTTGCTGTCGGTTGCAGATTTCCCTAACCATGCGAAATTTGTCTTTTCGTGGTCAGCGTGAGCCGTCTATGGGTTTGCAATTGCAACAAAAGGATCAAAACCACACAGCCATCAGTCACCGCTGCCAGGCGCGTAAGCAGGTGGGGGAAAAGGCGCAGTCGTCCCCAAATTTTGGACTGCAAATATTGAACTGTGAGCAAAAATTTTCACGACCGCGTAAAGCCAACTATTCCTTCCACCAAGCTGCACATACCTGGTCCTTTTCCAATGTTTCTGCGTTAGAGCTGAGTAGCATGGTTTGTCGTGCTGACAAATAAAAATTCACTGCTTTACGCGGCGTTGTCCCAGTTGAGGGAGTGAGGTGTTGCACAACTGCATTGTTAGGTCATATCCTAATTCCTTGAGCTGTACATGTGCAGCAGTTTACACGCTGCTTTATGGTTCAGGCATTAGTTCCGATAAGAAACTCATCCACTTGCCTTTATGTTACAAACATTCGATGCAGACCCTTGCGGACCAACGGACTGTACTGGCAACAGTCCTGTTTCGCTTTGGGAACTTCGAAAATCATGCTTTTGTTATAAGTTTGCATATTGCATTCCTATTTTCACCACTGCCTTTCCTTTCAATGCTGCCATCAGACATTAAAGAAACTTGTAACAAAACAGACCAGTTTTGCACAGCCCAGCAGTATGTCGAGAACAGCGCAAGCGAAAGCGACCGCGTTTGTGATTACCTAACCTCAGTAAGGCTGGGAAGTTTTCAACGCGGGAAAGGAAGTTTCTGAAAAATTTTTGGCTTTTTCTAAGAAGTGTTACCAAAAAATTTTACCCTTTAATATCGTACGCGCTTTGCTTTTACGATGTACACCTCTGTGGCTTAGAGCGAGGAGGTTATTGATGAAACAAACCGAACCCCTTTTCTTTTATACTGCTCGTTAAGTCTACTACTTAAGTGTCTATATGCGTAGTAGCTGGTTCTTCCTCAGTTTTACGCAGCATTGCAAACGCTCAGCTTGTACTCCTTCGGGTTAAGCAGAGTGCGTAGACAGAATAGGTAAGAAACATGTGTTTGTGATCATCAAGTTGCTCGCAATAATGAAAATATTTTGAAACGTCAGAGCGTAAATTCGCGCAAAGGTCTGTTATTCGTTAAGGGTTTTACTTTCATAGTGGAAGTTGCTCTCTGAAATTTGTAACGAGGTACGGTTTTGGGCTGTGTCGCGCTTGATTATAAGATTTTATTAGATTGTGTAAAAAAAAGCTTTTGTAACTTAATCGAGGCCGATGAAGCACGAATAGCCTGTGTCGTCATTGTGTGCGGGGCCTCTGGTGCTTTTACTTGTTACAAGTTTTAAAATGTGTGTTGCTGAATTTGCGATGCCGTCACAGTAGCAAATTATATGTCACCTTAGCTAACTGCGAAATGCTGACATATGAAGACTAACCGACAACAACGAATCAAACATCAGTAACTCCCTTCGAATAACAATTAATTACAAAATTATGCGTCAGAAGTTGACGTCAGAAAATTTGCTAGGAAGTGATTACATATCTCATACGCCAGAAACTCTTAAACATTGATAAACCTTTGGATACAGTCGTTAAAGCAACTTTTTTACCCTCGAAAGCCTGACTCCGGGTTATAGAAACAAACATTTTTAAAGAACAAAGCGCACAGAAAAGGTTTATGTTCTAATGTTGCATCTGCACGCTCGGAACTAAAAACGTTACAGTCTATCGGCTGCGTTCGATGTTTTTCATGCCTATTTAAATTTGCCGAACCGTCTTGAGAAAGTCAAAGTAGCATCAGCTCCATCTGGCGGCTGTGTTATTACTGGGTTTATTTGCTTCTGGAATGAGCAAGTTTTCTGGAGCTTTCTGTGCTTCTACCTGTGCCAGGGTTGTACGTCAATGCTTGCAGACGTTCTCCAGTTTGAAATCCGATTCTCCACTCTCAAATTCTGCAAGTTAACCTTCGACGCGGTAACACGTTGGCCGAATTGGTGGTTGCACCTTCGTTTCTGTTTCGCTCCGTGATTGTGCAGCTCTGCTGCTCGACCCGAGTCCATTTCTTTCTATCTGGTTTCAGCTTTGCGTACACGTGTTCGACCTCAGCGTGGGTTTGGTGCATATCTGAATATACGAAAGCAAAGTACTGAATTGTATTTCTAGAGCTTGTTGACGAACTCAAGTCATTAAAACTTTAATCGTGTGGGTGCAGAAGATTGTTGTTGGTGGTCTTTTGATGTACATACCTGGTCCCCCGCTGTTGATGAGCGGGTGCAACACCTGTCGAGAGTGCATAAGACTTTCACAGCTTATTTTGATTCTTTGGTTCCTGTTCCTGGCTGGCAAAACCGAAAGCTGTGAATCCGTTTGAAAAACATGGGTAGTGTGTAACGTTTACCCCTTCACTAAACACCAACCATTTTAAATATTATCACTTGTAAACACCAATGCTGCGCTTATATGTCGCTATGAATGTTATTTTATCACTTTCACAATAAAACTTGAAACAATTCAGTCACATTTTGTAAGAACTTTGAGATTGTTTACTCTTGATACATTTATTTTTTACAGTTAGTGGTTGACACAGCAGTTATCTGAAGATAATAGTTTCAAAATGTCTTCTGTGCGTGGACCCGTTTTGGAAATCAACGAAAAGCCGCAGTGTCGAAACAGTGTGGTCGTGCAGATCATATTCCATTTATTTATTGATTTGTTTATTCATGTTCAAATGACAGAAGTAGCGACACAAGTGCAAGCTACGAAGCGTCTGATGGGAGTGAAGACTCTTCTTCGCCTGCTCGGATCTCTCCTACCAAGGCGCTTCCGCAAAGACCGTCAAGAAAATCGAAACAGGTGTGTAGTTTGCACCGATTTTCTGCTGACCAAATTGACTGGCGTGTTGCGTTGTGCTTGTCTCCTTCGAGATGCCGTTGTTGGAAAAATGTCTTGGCATTGCGCTCGCTGTAGTTTCGGGTAAAGTTAATGCGCACCTCGCATGCCGCTTATCGGTTTGGGACTTTGCTTCCGCGCAGTCGCGCAGAGTCGTGAAGTGAAAACGATGTACGCATCCTATAATTCAGCAGCGTTCGTTTGATTTGTGACAAAGACCTGCAAGGTAGACACTGGAGGATTGCTGATTTCTTCGCCGTTGTGTTGAGTTTGCTGCATGGGGCTACAGATTTTAGATCATCTACCCAAGCAAAAATATGCCCGTAGTACGGTGTGCATTGGGGAGCAATGCCCCCCAAATTTTGTTGTGGCCAGAAAATTTATTGTATTGTGCAACGTCTTCACTCCCACACGCAAGGCGCTAGACTTTAAACATGCACCGCAGTAACACGGTACACACAATTACATGAAAGAACACGAGGATATATACGTGGCGGTAGTAGAGAGTATACGCTTGATGACGCTAATGCGTTTACTTTGATAAAACACAAGCTTTTAAGACACACGCATGAATGACGCCATCATGATTATTATAATGTAGTACTGCGATGACTTCCAAGTACATCGATTTATAAA